>TARA_R110002096_G_scaffold19230_1_pt1 | contig 18991 bp, 27 predicted proteins | sample TARA_R110002096 | Tara Oceans TARA_R110002096 (sample SAMEA4397295) | marine metagenome | biome: Polar Biome; feature: [DCM] deep chlorophyll maximum layer (ENVO:01000326); material: water (ENVO:00002006), including particulate matter (ENVO:01000060) such as... | depth 35 m
TTTGTGTCGTTGGAGTCTTCAATGGCAGGTCCGTCTTCACGGTGGAGTTTGCCGTTGAGGAACCAATACTTTGAGCCCTCGGGAGAAACTTTAACAGTATATTCAATCATTTTAATCTTCCTTACATTAAAAAGTAGGGCTGGGTGGAATTGAACCACCGACCGGTCGCATATAAGACGACTGCTCTAACCCCTGAGTTATAGACCCCTTTGAATCTCATCTACCAGCCCATCGAGCGTCTTTTAGCGTCATCATCGGCTGATAAGCCCCCTTATTGAAGGCCGGCGCAGAACACCGTGCTCGGCGTTGTGCGAGTTTGTTGGCGTCCTTGTCGCCACAATCGAGGCAAGTTGTGTAACCAAGTTGAGCGCGTTTGATATTGTAATCCTCGCCGCACTCGCTACAATGTACGATGTTCCTGCTCATTCTTCACTCTCCGGTTCTCGAACGCCCATCATCATCTTGTCGATGTCTTCAAGGAAGCTTAGTAATATTTCTGTTGCCGGGTCATCTTCGGTTATATCGCCATAGTCTAATGCATCATCAACATCTACGAATAGCTTCCTGACTCTTTTTAGAAGTTTGTCCTTGTTCATTCTTCGCTCTCCTTATTCATACGCTGCGACATTTCGAAGCGCCCCTTCGTCATCGAAAGTAAAAACAGTATAGAAGCCAATATAGCCCTTTTCAATTATTATTTTGGGCTTTTCAAAACGGTTATTCGTAAACTCGTATGAGATTTTATTTCTGCTAAACATTTCTTTTAATGTCTCAAGATCGTTCATTCTTCGCTCTCCGGTTCGTCAGGATGCCAGCCGCATTTATAGCAGCCCTTCCGTGTGTAAATAATAACCTTGCCTTTGGGAAGAAAGGTTATCTTGTTCTTGATAGCCTTCTTTTTACCGCACTTTTGATAAGGGGTCTTGATTGTCATCGAGCCGTTCACTGTTTGGTTTCCCAAGTGTTGGGTTGTGTAGAGGTTTTGGTTCTGGTTCCTCGATCTCGTAGCTAGCGTAGTTTCGAAGTAAAGAATCTTGTTTGTATCGGTCGTGAGATGGTTCGGGCCAAGACAGGCCACCACCGAGGCCAGCCCTCGACGCCCTGACGTAAGCCTCAGCCAACTCCACGGTGTCAAAGGTGGCAACCAGCCGTCGAACCTCTTTGTAGCCGCCGAACCCGTCAAAGTCGTATTGTGGCTCGATGCATAGGCCCCAAAGTTTAATACTCATTGATACTTTCCCTCGCTTGCCCCATAATTATACCACCTGTAGAGCGACAGGTCAACAGTTAAATTGTCAAGTAAATGTCAAGGCAGATAAGGGCTCTTTACCCCGTACAATTTTGTAATCTTCGCTGGCATCATAGGCGGGATCCCACCTGCCGTGCCACAAAGGCGGCACTCAAACCAACCGGAATCGTAATTAAATTGACTCTCGAATTGACGGGATAGTCGGCATCCAAGCTCGATTATCTCCGCAACGCCTGTGTGGCGTTTCGTGGATCGGCCTTGGGCAGTTTTGGCTGTTAGGGCCAGACCACTAAGGATTGCCTGGGCGTCGTTGGTATTGATATTTAGATTCATTGATACTTTCCCCTCGCTTGCCCCATAATTATAGCAATAATCGTGTAGCAAGTCAACAGTTAAATTGTCAAGTAAATGTCAAGAGCCTTCGGCGTAGGTGATGCCCCACTCCGTGAAGTGCTGGCTCGGGTCGTCGTCGAAAACATAGCCTCGAATCGCCGTTTTCGTCCGTGTCTCGGGTGCCTTGTAAGTGGCAGCGCGAAAGATGGCTCCGTCTTTTCGGCGTACAAAGCCGAATATCCTGGTCCTAATGAGGCCATCGGGGTAATCGTGGTCAAAACCCGTAGCAAGTTCGTGTGTGTCAACGAAGATTTTCCAGTATACCCGCCCCTTTTGGGTGCGCACCTTGTATTGGATCTTCATCGGGCTGAGATCTGCCCGAATAGCTTGGTGCTTCTGGATAGTCTCCGTGAAACGCTCGAAATACCATTCTATCTCTTCTTGTGGCCTTTCCATTGTCATCCCATACTGTACGCGATAGTGGGGCGGAAACCCAGCTTTTCAATGATGTTCTCGCCGATGGCCTCGATTTCAAACGGGCCATCTTCGAAGTGCTCGGACGGATCTTCTTTATAGAGGTCCAACCACTCTTCTAGAGAGTTGACCATCCTAGAGCCCGGTCCAGCCGGCTTTCCAAGCGCCCATTGGATAAGGTTCTCGGCACCAAGCAGATGAACGGCCTCGGCGGGATCGTCCTCGATCTGTTCGCGCCAAAACTCGCGGGCGTATTCTCCTGCTTCTTCCTCGCTTTTGAAGACGTAGATAGTGGCTCCCCAGCGTCCATTCTCGCGAGTTTCGATAATGGCGCCGGTGCCGGTGCCGCAATCCTCCTCCCTCACGACAAAGAAGCGGGAACCATAGAGTTCTTGATCCAATTTGATAAACGACACTATCCCTCCGAATGTGTACACATTATAGCACAAGCCTCGTGCTCGTGTCTATAGAAAAGTTGTCAAGTAAATGTCAAGCGTCGGCGGGTGCGCTGGCGAGCCACCAGAAAAGCAGGTCTTGAAACTTGATTTCGGGGTAATCGTAGGCCAGCGCTTCCTCGATGATTTCGATCATTTCGGAGGCGGTCTGAAGGTCTTCATCACTAAAGTTAAGGTTTGGAAGCATGTCATCGTCCTTTTTGTTGCTCATTGGGTGAGAACCTTTCTCGCCCATCGCCCTATAAATATAGCCGCTTGAGCACCAAAAGTCAAGGGTGATTTACATTTCTTTGACATCTTTTCCTTACTCGGGAATTGATAGGCGTTGATCGTAGGCTTTCGCCTTAAGGTCTGATAATCTACTTAACTCCTCGCTTCTCCTCAATACCTTGAAAGCCAGGTTTTCAACTGAATATTGGCCCGCCCCCTCCAGGCCAGATTTACGCATATTCCGTATCTTGGCCTTTAGGCGGTCAATAGCGTCAAGGACTTCTTCGTCCTCGTCGTCTTCCATCATTTTCTCAATATGGGAGATTCTATCTGATATATCTTGAGCCTTTTTCCTGACATTTGCATAGTCGATACTGGTCGGTTCTGGCTCTGGTTTCGCCACCCACTCGTCCCTCAGTATTGAATAAACGCCGGTTGAAAGGTGTGTCTCGTTGGAGTCTTGGAAATAGATTTCTACTTCGTAGTCCTTCATATATATGTCGTGGCGATTATTCCAGTTTGTCTGGAGGTTCCTAAAGAGGTCTGCGACAAGACCCTCCTCGTCATCGATCTCTTTGAAGTCCACGATGATGTGAAGATCAATATCAGAATACTTTGACCAGTTAAAGTTCGCCAAAGAGCCGGTCAAAGTTATATCTTCCGGTTCTATGTCAAATGACAAATCATTCAAGAAGTCATTAACAATCGTCATCAGATTCTTTGAAACTTCAGGATCCAACATATCATCTTGCCAAAGTTGTGGTTCTAATGTGTCATGAACTTCGAATGATTTTAAAGTATCTGCCTCAATCTTTTCTTGTAAACCCTCAAAGCGCAAGTGTGAAGTGCCAAACCTCTTCATTTTTCCCGTGTATGGGCTTCCTGACTTGGTTTTTTTGTGGCCGGCAGGGCGAGTGTATATGTCATTCCTTTTCCGGCGGGCTTTCATTTTCTTCTGGAACTTACTCGTTAACTGACTTTGCTCCTTGGCTTCCGTCAGTTTCTGAAAGTTTCTCCACTTGCGCTCATAAGACATTGACCGGCCTCATTGTAAAAACTCCTTTTACACTATAAATAGTCTAAAACTCTTCTTGCCGGCCGTCGGACCACGTAATAATCGTTTTATTTGTTGGGTGAGGATTAACGTGAACCCTCTTGAAATCTTCAATGCTCTCGAAAATGGCGATTGAACCTTTAGGAAACGGCGTTAGCCAATGAAGAACAACCTGCCCGGTTGCATATTCTACTCCCTCGATAACGACGCCTGTGCCGGAAATGCCGGACTCATCAGACTGTCGGCAAATCGTGAAGGTCTCAATACCACGAGGAGCCAGTTTGGAAGATGGCTTTGGCTTGAGGTCCTCGGCGTCAGTCTCTACTTTCTTGACTGGGTTTTCTTTCCTAAGAAGTTCCCAAGTGTCCTCATAGCTTTTCACTTGGTCGTAAGAATCTTTCTCGGTAAGTTCCTTAAGAACTGGATAATCGTTGCCACCGGGCTGCAACTTATCGCCAAAGAAATGAATCCTAGCATCCTCGTGCCATTCTCTAATAAGTTTTACAGCCCTCGACTTATCGCTGCCGATGGGACTGATGTCAATGCTTATCTGGCCTCCGACGTTAAAGCTTAGTTGCTCGTATTTCTTCCGCAGCACAGAGCAAATCTTTTGTCTTTCGCCATGTTCCCTGTCCCAAGCGGCATATTCTTCTCTTTGCTCTTGGGTGCAGTCTCTGCCAACAACACTGAAATTAATCATCCCAGTGCGCTTTTCAATATGGTTGCTGGTCTTGATCGGGCAGTCCGAACCTTCAAGCAAACACCTGAGGTCTGGTAAAAGCTCCGGAGGGGGCTCAAAAGATTTATAATTTCCCCGCACATAGACATCCTCTGCCCTCCTGTCCCAATACTCGTTACCCGAACAGGCAAACGTGCCCTTGCACCTGTTAAGAACCTTTGATGGTACTTGTTCTTGAACTTTTTCCCAATCAGAACCGGTGCATAGATACACCACGTTCTTTTTGCAAAAGTTTGCGAAGAACTCGGCAAAGTCCTTAGACATGGGCTGTCTAGCGGGAGTGAGTGTCCCGTCTACATCAAACAAATAAATCTTCACTAGGCATCTCCAACTGGTTTCTGTTTTGAGAGTTGCTGGATTAGAAACTTACGTTCTGCCTCATCCATCCCTCTTTTGGCCTCTTTGTCCGCTTCTTTCATTTCGTCCAGCATAAACCATAGAGACTCGTTTTCATTTCTCAAGTCTTCGTTCTCTTTTCTTAGTTCTTTAATAACTTCCATGAGTTCTTGAATACGGTCATCCATGATACACCTTCCAGTATAAATAGTATAACCGATTCAATTTCGTATGTCAATCATTGATTGAGATTTTTATCTAGGACGCTGAAGTCAAGCAACCAGATTGGCACAACGATCACCACGTCCTCGATAATATTGGGCATTCCCATAATCCCAGGACCCACGTCCAGGGCAACAAGTATTCCAACCAATCTGCCTTCTTTATCAAAGACGGAGGAGCCAGAGGCGCCTGACCATCCATATGAATGCATATAAAGGAACCCTCTACCGTGCTTTCCTGCGATATAACCCTCGATGGTAAGAAGTTCTGCGTCATTTGGAAACCCAGAATATACAACATCCGTTCCCACCTTCACGTCTCTTTGATTAGCCTTTCTAAGCGGAATGGCCTTCATTCGCATATCTTCCGAAACGGTCAGCACCGCAAGATCAGCGCCTGAATCAACATAAACGGCTTTCGCTGGGTATAATCCTGTCTCGGCCTCGATAAACAAAAGGCTGTCTGGATTATCAACGACGTGAGCCGCTGTCATAACCACGATTTGACCTTTATATTTGAAGACTGTTCCTGTCCCAAACGCTTTACCATTTGGCCTAACAGAAACAACTTTGACCGTTGAAACTCTACTCTTCTCGGCCACACGAGTTGTGGCACTCATAGCTTGAACCTTGTTAAGGCCCAGGCTCACATCACACACCTCGAAAGATGGCGATTGACACGCAATTAATGAGAGAGATATTAATCCCCCGAATAAGTATCTCATAATATTTTCCCCCTATATTAACTAGGGGAAACTTAACTAAAAGAACTATTTTATCGGGCTACACTAGAAAGTAGGAGTTTCATTTTCCCTACAACCTTGCGGCTGCTTCCTTTATTGCTTTGAGGTATCTCTTGCCGATATTATAGTTCGAAGCCTCTTTCGGCTCAACCCATTTATATTCTGAGTGTTCATCGCTCAATATAATCTCGCCACTCCATTCTCGTAGGAGATAGAACCTCGTATCCTTGTCGAGCATATACCAATCGGGAGCACGAGATATAAAAAGTGATGTTTCTTCCTTGATTTCTCTAGCCAGGGCAACCATATCCTTTTCGCCCTTGTTAACGTGGCCACCGGGCAAGTCCCATTCCCAAGGAGATAACTCTGTAATCAAGCGAGGGGCGCGTTTCAAAATAAGAAGTTTGCCCTCGTCGTCGAACATAACTGCCTTTGATACTCTAGCCATATCTTCCCCCTCTTTAAGAAAGGCATTCCACCTTTCCAGCATGAGTTTCACTTATTCTTTTCCTGCCATTCGTATGATTTGTCGTCTTCGCTTATGGGACCACCAGCGGCCCAAGTGTAGCAGGTTCGCGCTGAATGGCACTTAAAGTGGTGCATCCAGCAATATCCGAGTTGGCCATCCTTTTGAACAGAGCCAGGCATACACTCCTTCATACGCGGAGAAATATCAAAAGCCACACAGTTAGAACAGTTTGATTTCTTAGCAACCTCTGGCTTTGTGTTCCAGTGTTCCGCTGCCCTGACCCAGTAGTCTTCGTCGGACAGGTTCAAGGGGCCATATTGAATATGCTCTGCTTGAATGGCAGCGTTCCGGTTCTTAGTATTCAGTTCGAGATCTTGAGTTGGCTTAGGACAAACCATTCCTTTGGCCTCGTTTATGAATCGCTTCCAATTTTCAAGTAGTAGTTTCATGGTACGCTTTTTGATCCTTTACATTTCCACTTTTTTCTGGAAAGGGTGTTTGCGCAGGGCGGGTTCTTACACTTCTTAATCTTCGCCGAACGTGCGCAATAGGCGTCTGCCTTTGCAGTGCCGGGGCGAATACGATCTCCGCCGTCTTTAGCTTTTCCTGCTTGGCCGTAAGAACGACACTTTCCATCTACTCTTTTGGCAAATCGCTTGCCCTTAGATGGTTTGCATGGCTTTTTCTTTTTGGCTTCTTCCATCTGACCAGCACAGACCGGGCAGTATTCTTCGTTCTCATCGAGGGCGTCGACTTCATAATACTCACCTTCGTTTGTTGCCGCACTATAGGTTCCCTTAAGCTCTTCCATAATAATCTCTTTAAGCCTTTCTCTATTCATAGACAGTCCTTCCTTTTTATCAGTTTTCACATTAGTGGGTTTTGCGGCGCCGGACTTCTTAGGTTGGCCGGGATCCTTAGCCCTTTTTCTTCTCTGGGCGGATTCTCTTTCTGCCTTGGTCATCGAGGCTCTCTTTGCGCTGGATACACATTTCGGGGTTGCGGTTTCCCCTTTTTCGCGCGCGCAGGCATCACCGTCCACGACATCAACCCATCCAGGTTTACCATCTTTTGATTTTGATTTGCCGAACCAATCACGCAGATTCTCATCCACGGCCTTTTCTACATCAATCTCGCCACTGTCTTGAAGTATATAATCGCCGTCTTCGTGTAAGCCGACGTCTTCCATGCCTTCGATGGCGTCTTTAATCTCTTTCTCCGAGGCTTCTGTGTGATCTTTGAGCGCTTTCATTCCAGCCGCCCCACCTTCTTCAATAAGAGCGTTGCGAATCTTAGCCTCAAGGCTTTCCTTGCCCTCATAAAGCTCTAGCTCCTCCTTGGTGGTGCTCTTGCCCCAATTCTTGGCTCCTACCTTGCGACATTTAACAAGAGCGCCAGAGGCGTAAGCAGAGGGCCACACATCATACCGGGACTTCACTTTGTGATAGCAAGCGTCCTTCTTTTTGGCTTTCTTCTCATCAAGAACATCTTCGCTAACACTTCCCTTCTTACGACAAGAGCCTGGGGCGCCGGCTGCTGTTCCCTGCACCCGCTCATAGCCATCCCAGCAGTCTTCAGTCACAGCTTGAAGCTCTTCTTTAATAATCTGTCTAAGGTGTTCTTTGGTGATTTTCATTTTGATTTTCCTTTACTTGTCCAATCTTTTAATCGTGCCCTTGATAACATCAAGAACCTTGACGCCTGGGACTAGGCTTGAACTGTTAATCTCTGGAACGAGTATCTGGCTGATATATGTAGCGGGTTGCAGAGCATCTCTCTCTGGATGGAATTTTACTTTTGCTTCAATAGTTCGTCGGCCCCCGATACTGCTGCCTTCTTCGTGACTAACAACCGCCACTCCCTGAATAGCGCGTATGCGTGTCAACTTCTGTTCGATGCCACCGCCGGCTTCACGATCAATGGAGAGTCTTAAGTTAACTTGGAATAGTCTAGTTTCAAAGCCCGTTTGCTCCTTGAGCATACTTTTCTTGATTGCTCTGCGAATAACTTCTCTTAGTCTTGATTCATCCAACCCAGGTCCTGAACCCAGATCCACCACACCTGAGATGTTTTTAGGGATGTTGTCTGTGTCGGCGACTGTCTGTCTCCACTCTTCATCGGCAACCGCTTTAGCGGCGTCAGTCAGGAGATCTATATTTTTATCTAAATAAATAATGAATTCTTTCGCCATCAAATATTCTTCTTCTTCCACATCATAAGGCAATTCAATTTTGAATTTAACACCAAGCTCTATCTTTGTTTGATCCATAATCTTCTTCCGATCACCGCCACTCAATTGGCGCCCACGCCAGTCACGGAGATCAGGGGAGTTCAAGCGCACTAGTTTGGCTTCCAATTCATACGGTACTTTCGGCATCTTATCCGTCGGTCGAGGCCCAGACGGATACGGCAAAGACATTTGTTTTGCGGCATGCCTTTGTACTTGGCGAAGGGCGCGCTTCATTCTGCGGCGAAGTTCACTCGCTATGGTTTGACGACGTTTAATTAGATTTTCAATAAAGGCGCCGGTGATATTCACGCCGCTCTTACTTGTGGTCGAATCATAGGAGCCAATCGAAATCCCACTCGGCTTAGACTCGATGGATGCGCCTTCACTTGGATCGTCCTCATTAAAGAATACATCGATGTTTTCTAACTCTAATGTATCAAGATCGGCAACAGCCTTATTCCAATACGTTGGTGGTAGGTAGCCAGCATTAATCAGATTGATTCTTAGTTTTGCTTTGATGGATTCATATTCGGCCTCAACATCTCTTAACGCTTCCTCAACAAAGTCTTTCGCGGCCTCCACACCGTCTAGACCAGTGGGGATCTCGGTGGCTCTGATATTTAATCTTACCACGATTTCTTCGTTGTCCGAATCGTTATAATCCCACTCCTCCTCCCCAATATACACATCGTCCGTTGCATCGGTCAGCGCGAGTTCGAAGTGGCGCTGTTCTTGATGGGTGTCCCGCCAACTCGGGACTATATGCGCCTCTGGCTCATCGTCCCAACCTTCTGGCAACTCAAATGTAAATTCTACACTGTAACCAGCGTCGATGTAAAACGGCATGCCGTCCCAGCCTTCTTCCATCTGCAAGTAAAAGCCGCCGTGTTTCGTAGCGTCGTCTGCGTATCCTTGCAGTTCTTCAAGTTCTCTCTCGGCCTCTTCTTCTAGGTTTGCTTGACCTTCGCTATAGTAGTCTTCGTGCTCAAAACTGTGGCCATCGAAGCGGTCGGCGGCATCCTCGTACATCGGCGTGTCTTCGAACATCGCGCTTACGAGATCGCCTACGGCGCCACCCTTCTCAACCTGATCGGCATATTCACCACCAACACGAATCCATTCATAGCCATCCAAAAAACTATCCTTAATATTGCCTTCTGCATCAGCCCACTCGCTCTTCTGTGATTCCCTGGCCCACTTTCGAACTGTTGGCAGGAAATCTGGTAGCTTGACACCATACACTCTGTCTTCGACAACTGCGAACTCTTCACCGGTTTCTTGGTTGAATAGTTTATACAGGCGAACGCGGCTTGTGGGCTCGGGGCCGTCAAGAGCGATTGCAGTGTCTTTAAATATTTCTTCCTCAGCGTTTAAACGCTCTTCAATCTCCCAGTATTCGTAGTCCTCTCCTGTTATGACATACGCAACCATCCCGTGCCCTCTGGACTCTTGGATGGCGCAGTCAAAGTGAGAAGAGCCTTCTGAATGGCAAGAGCGGGTCATACTAAAGTCAGACATTCTGGCAACATCGATGGGGTGTCGTGAAACAATAACCATCGGGGGAGTCTCAACCACATCGCGGAAGTTATTTATCCAAGGCTTTAGAAAATAATCTTGCACATTTGTCATTTCTCGAAGATCATTCTGATTCTCTCTCCACCACGCCTTCTCCTCGGGGGTGCCTTCACTGGCAACAAGCTTGCCTAAAGACGTTGTTTTAGTCTGTGTTATTGTTTCACCTGCTCGGGGGCCTTTGGGAATAGTATACTTTACTTCTTTCTTCATCTGAAGATTGGGGATCTCAACCTGCTCTTCATACTCGCCGCCACCGTCGGCTGCGAGCCTCTGTCTCTTCTGCGTAACAGTTTTTAGTGTAAATGCCGGCTGATATCCGGTCTCCAACACTAATCGCTTAAACATTTTCGCACCACCGAGCCGGACCCCCCCGGCCAGCGGAATAGCCACTCGCATCGTGTCTTCATCGCCAAAGATATGATTAAAAGAATATCTAGGCGTGTGGCGCTCCGGGGTGCCATCATCGATATACTTCTGTACTCTGCCCCGTGCCTTCTTTGATAACTCTTTTATCTCCTGTTCTTCTTCCAACACTCGTCGTTTGAAAGAAGAAACCATCGTATGAAAATCCATTTATACACTCTCCCGCTTTAATAAATAGTTTCCGATATAAAGAAAGGCACCCCCAAACGGAGGTGCCTTGAAATAATCGGATGAAAAAGCGTTAAATTCTTTTATAATCGTCTTCTAAGCGAACGACATCGTCAATCTCTGGCGTGCTAACTTCTATGAGTTCCACATCTACTCCGTGCTTCGGGGCCTCAAAGCGATGCACTACGCCGGGTTTGATCCTGTATGAATCTCCTTCGGCCAGGACGAGAACATCCTGGTGGGCCTCGCCTCCCACATGAAGCTTAAGTATGCCACTTAAAACATAAATCGTTTCGTCTTTCTTCTCATGATATTGCAATGATAGCTTGTGGCCGCGATCAATATGCAATAACTTTCCTATGTACTTTTCATTAACCGCCCAGCGATTTTCATAACCCCAAGGCTTCTTCACAATATGACTCAAACTACCTCCACATCTGCACTGTCAAAATACAGCATGCTAACAAAAAGCATACTATTGTTCTCCATGTAAACGGAGACTCATTCATAAAATACCAAGTTAAAAGCGGAAAAGGAACCCACGAGGCACAGAATGCCAGAAACCTAGGGCCCCACAACTCCCCGCTTTCAGCCGTGGCGATATTCCACCCAGCGAGGAACAACAAACTCCCAGGAACACCAAAAGCAAAGACTGCCAATACCTCTTTACCCTTCCACCACTGAAACACCAAGTGGCTGTTTAACTGAAACCACATCGCGGTGTGGCCTAGCATGAAAAGCGAGATAGCCTTCCAAAGTGCAATATTTAACATTCTTCGCCTCCTGCGTCTGACTCTTTCATAAACTGTTTCGGGTCGTATGCCCACTTCACATAGTCAAACAAATTCTTTTTCATAAAGTTATGCCATAATGAGACATCCAAATCGATATTTAGAGCATGCGCCAGTTCGCGACCTTCTTCCCAAGCCATCACCTCTTCTCTTAGTACATCAATACGCCTAGCAATAGACTTATTCTTGTTTTTGTACCCATATGGATATATTTCTCCATATAGTTTGTTGCTTCTGATCACAGCGTGGCCGGCCTCATGCAACATCGAGTATAGTTGAAGCCTCTTTGACTGCTTCGTACTAATAGAAATGCTAGTGCTTCCGTTTCTCCAGTAAGCGTTTGGTTCATCATCGGCGAAGATGACATCAATATCTAGTTCTTCCTGTAAGAAATACAATACTGTATCTATATCTTCTTGATATCTTAGCAATGGTCAGCCTTTAAGGAGTGCCCTCTTGTTTAGTCCCAACTTCTCTTTAATCTGCCGGACATCACCAACGACCGTCATATCAATACCGGTGTGGCCTCTATCAATATAGATCTTGGTGAAAGATTGGCGTTCATCCAGATTGTCTGGGAGCTTTCCCTCCTTAAGGGTCTGGGACATTCTCTCGTCTTCTCTTATGGCAACCACATGTTCTGGATTAACATATACTTCTGTCAAGCGGAAGTTGTTCATTTGTTGCTGAACTTCGACTAATCTAATCATTTATTCTCCTCTTCTGATGGCTGCACAATCCCGAATAGCCCAGGAGCATCCTCCAGATTAATATCTTGCTGTTGGGCTGGCTTGGAGGCTTGCATCTTCACTTCCAAGTATCCTCTCAGAATAGATTGGATATCTACCAAACGACGATCTGCTCGATAGAACTGCCGACGAACCTCATCGATGGCCAGTAGAGCCTTTGGAATATTTCCCTCTTCCAAGCATTTCTTAATGACTGTGTTCGATATCAGTTGTTCCGATGGTAGTAAAGATTCCACCTCTGTCGGAATATCCTCTAGGTCTACAACATATTGCATTTTGACCTCCATCATCCCTCCTCGATTATGGCGTGGCCAGTTGTGATAAGGGTACCCGCCGCCGATGCAGCGTTGACTAGTGCTGTAATAGTAACTTTAACCGGATCGATAATACCAGCGTCATACATACTAGTCATCTCTCCTTCCTTAAAGTTCCACCCTCTATCATCTTTGGCGCGAGATACACGATCAAGAATAACATCAGGACTAGAACCAGCGTTGCGGGCCATCTGACGAAGAGGCTCTGTGGCCGCTTCATATACAATGGCGTCATATTCCTGCCATTGCTTTTGTTTGGGTAGTGAGCGAACGAGGGCCACTCCACCCCCAGGCACAATGCCCTCTAATTGAGCCGCCTTGACCGCTTCTAGGGCGTCTTCGATGCGATGCTTCTTCTCTATCATCTCAATTTCTGTGGCGGCGCCTACACGGATTATAGCGACTCCAGAGGCTAGTCTAGTGATACGCTCCTGTATCCTCTCGCATTCTCGTAGGCTGTCCGTCTGCGACAGTTCCACCTTTAGATTTTCAATTCTCTTCTCGACCTCTTTGTAGTCGCCACTCCCGGCTACAAAGGTTGACAAGTTCTTAAGAATCTCCACCTTCTTACAGGAACCCAGGTTGCTTAGTTGGGCGTCCTTGAGTTTTGTGCCGGCTGAACTTGTTAGGTAGTCTGCACCTGTGGCCAGGCAGAGATCCTTGAGGATGTTCCGGCGTTCTTCACCATAGCGTGGTGCCTTCACAGCAGCAATCTTCATAGTACCGCGCATAGCATTCATAATTAATGCTGCGAGAGCCTGGCCTTCAATGTCAGAGGCTACAATGATAAGAGGTCTCCCCTCTCGTGCCACTACTTCAAGGACAGGAATGATATCTTCTACCTTTTCCAGCTTGCAGTCAGCCACCAAGATTAGCGGATCTTCGTACACAACCGCCCCACGTCTTTCATCTGTAATAAAAGCATTCGCCACATATCCAGAATCAAACCGGAAACCTTCCATCAGGTCGAGGCTGGTCTCCAATGACCGTGCTTCCTCCACTGATATCGCGCCGTCCTTCCCAACACAGTCGATGGCCTTTGCAACCAGTTTGCCAATCGTTTCGTCGTTATTGGCGGAGATAGTCGCGATATGGGCGATGTCTTCCTCGCTCTGAATGGGCCGTGCCAAAGCCTTAAGGTTCTTCACCAACTGCTCTGTTGCTTTGTCAATCCCACGCTTCACCTCGATAGGGGAAGAGCCGGCGACAATATACTTCTGGGCTCCCATAAGGATGGCTCGGGCCAACACCGTTGCTGTGGTCGTTCCGTCGCCGGCGATGGCGTTAGTCTGCCTTGAAGCCTGCTTAATAATCTGTGCTCCGACATTCATAAACGGGTCATCCAAGTCTACAAATTCCGCAACTGTGACTCCATCCTTTGTAATCACGGGTCGCTTACCTGCCTGCTGTAGAATAACATTTCTACCACGAGGACCTAGAGTGGAAGCGACATTACCTGCCAAAATATTCACGCCCTCTATGATCTTCCCACTCAAGGAAGATCCAGAGTCATAACTCTTGCTCAATAAACACCTCTTTGTTTATACTATATTATAACCACTTGTTAAGCAAATGTCAAGTGATTATTCTATTACTTAGCGAATTCTCTAGCGCCGGCGGCTGCTTCTTCTCCGGCCGCGGCTCCCATTTCGGCTTCGCCCTTCTGTTTTAGCCCGTTGGCAAAGAAAGAATTTAGTTTATCTGACATTTCTGCCATCCGGTCGAAAATCTGAAATACTTCATCCATGACTTCGTTCTGGACTTTGGCTAGTAACTCCTGAACATACGGTGCGCCAATTGGCAGCACTGCAAATGGGCTTCCGCCACCATAGCCAATTGCTTTTTTATTAGGTATCTTCCAGTGGTCCGTCGTTAAATAACCCTTTGTGTTTCTGAGTGCAATTGTTTTTGACTCGGGAGACAGACTCTCATACCATTCGGTGAGCGCCGGATCGCGGCCATACATCCAACCAATCTTGCCTATTGCTTCGGCGCGCTTATCGGAAGCCTTTATCTCTTGGGTGTAATAGACTCTGTAGTAAGAGAGGACTTCATTGTAAACTTCATCCACGAACCCATCTCCCTTATTAAGTCCGAATTCATCAATAATAGCAGCCCTTAAAACTGTTTTTGTCCCGAGGTAGGTCGCTGGGCCGGCCCCAAATCCCTTGGATTCGATTCTTGTCAAGTAAATTTCACCTATTTTTCTAAACAGGTTGTGAATTTGTTCTGGCGTGTAATCGCTTGCTTGTTCAAGCTTGTCGGAATAGTCTTTAATTAGGTAATTCACAAAGCCCGTTGCCGCCGCGGCGGGAGAACCTTTGTCTTTTTTGGCCGGCAAAGTAGAATTAATATCGGGAACATTGCCTTGTTTTGTCTTGTCCCACTCCGAAAGAGCAATCATAAAATCTCTGGATGAGGCAATGCATTCTTTCCCTGCTTTGCTCGCGGTGCTCAAAATTCTAAAAATATTTGCTCGACTAATATCGAACTCGTAGAAGTTGATCACGCCCTTCCGGGCCAATGGATCATCTGTCTTCTCAAAGAGTTTAGTACATACTACATACTTCATCGCGCCGCCCTCGTACTCTGGCCTTGACGCCCAAGAAGCCCACGAGGGGTTGGGGCTGTTCATATCATTAACTAAGTCGGTAAAGCTTCCGCCTACCTCTAATTGCCCTGCGGTGTAAAGCTTCAAGCTGACGGGAACTGTTTCCCCATCAATGTCCGCTGTAAAGTCTGCGATTGTGTTTGCGCCGGAAGCGGGAATCTGAGAGCCGTTCATTAGTGTGGCTAAGAATGCTTCAAAGTTAAAGCCGGCGGCGGCGGCATTAAAATTTGTGATAGCCATTGTCAAGGTCTTATAGAACACCAAATAGGACATTACTTCTTGAATATATTTCTGAACATCGTTATGGCCTGATGGGATGTCCCGAAACCCCTCAGCCATTTTTGCCTGGACATTATCCAGTTTCTGCTGGAAGGAGCCACCCTCAATGTTGCGAAGCCAATCTTCTAGCAAGGATCTCTGTGTGCCTCCTTGATCGTTAGAATTATCCGCCCAACCAAGTTCAGAGATAGGGATCATTGGGATTTGCTTAATAGTGTAAGTTCTAGACTTGCCTTTCTCTTCGGCCTCCGTCAATAAAAAATCATCCTCGGCCGAGAATTCACCCATCACTTCCCTGACGGTCTCCAGAAGCATATTCAGCTTATTGCCTTTCTTCTTCGCAAAGTGATTCTCGATCAATCTATCCCAATCTGTACTCATGCCAAGTCTTCCTCATTCAAAAGTGTATATGTAAACTTATCGCCGTGGTATTTAGCCGATGTCTTAATTAGTTTCATAAATGTTTGAAAGTCAGTTGAATTCTTAAACACCTGGCAGCCTGCGGACCACGGGCCAACCTTAGTCGATGTCTTGTCTTCTTTGTAAGGGTTCATCGAACTGGCGTGGATGTTGATCCCAAACCACCCTTCGTGTGTATCATCAGGTTCAATGTCAACAATCTCGTCTTTGTTGTTGTCCCTGTAGATTTTCACCTTTTGGCCTCGCTGAATAAGAGCCTCGTACTTGGTGGAGCCGTGTGGGCCGATCATATAGGTTCCCCGATACTGATTTGGGACGAGCACTGCAACACCAAGTTTGCCATACCACTTAGACTCGTTGGCAAGATAGTAAACGCCTGGGTCTGTCGTTATCTGGTATGTATCGACTACCCATTCATTACTTCTGTCCTTGTAAATAACAGATATACTGTCATCATAGTTATCGCCTTCCCTTGTCGAGGCGCGGGTGCCTATGATGTTTACATTATACTTGCCGCTCTCAAAGAAAGCATAACCCTTCTTTTTTAAAGCGTCTTTGTATGTGTCTTTCAGTAGTTTGGCCTGGAGGCCCTTAACTCTTGCCATTCTATTAGCTCCTATACTATGATGTCTGCAATACCGTGCTTCACAGCCTCTTCTGCCGTGAGGTAAATATTAACTTTCTTTTTAAGCAGAGTACGAAGTTGCTTCTCGGTTAGGTTCGTCTCTTCGCACATCGCCTTGATGTGAAGTTCCTGAATCGCTTTGATCTCTTTCATCTCATTATCGAGTTGATGCATGGGGCCTACGTGGCCTCCAATAACCGAGTGCATCATAATTCTACAATGTTTTCCAATCTTACGCTTGCCCTTCGTACCAGCGGCAAGGAGTAATACCCCAGCCGACATAACCTTTCCTATGCCTAGAGTTTCAATATCAACTTGTTCTCGGCATATTCTCATAACATCGTAAATAGCAAACATATCATCTGCGTTGCCGCCATTCGTAGAAACAACCATCTCCATAGGACGAATAACATCCCGGTACTCTGTCTCTGGATCGTCGATGTCGATGGGTTCTTCGATCTTGGCCGTTGCCTTAAGGTACCAAATACCGCTTATGACTTCTTTCGCTAACTCTTCTGTTACATCGCCATATAACGCGACGGTTCTTATCTCGGTATCGGAACCTCCCAGCATAATAATCTGCTGCGCCTCCGTCTTCTCTTCGCCTTCGTTCTTCTCGTCTTCTGGCTTAGTCATTTAGACTCCTTATGTCCATTTTTGTATATTTGATCTAACACTTTCATAGCTGTATTCCAATCAACATACTGCGGGAGACTTTTAAATCTCTCCGGGTATGCTGCCAACAAATTACTAACTGCGGAGTTCTTCCAAGAGTTGAAATTGTAATCGTCCACATTCTTTGTGGTCTTCAATAAGTTCTCAGGAATCTCCAAGTCTCTCATCGTCTCATATTTTATTGTCTGGATATATGCTATGGATTCGGCAGCGGATGCGAGCATAATAAGTGCTCCTCTTTCTGCCTCTCTAACATAAAGACCTATCTTGCCTAGGTCCCATGTAAAGTATAACACTTGTAGGGTGGCTATGCCAAGTAAAAAACCCACAAACAGTGAAAAATAATCCATTGTCTCCTCAAGCAAAAAAGGCCACAGCTTTATTGCCATGGCCTTTCTAAAATGTAACGCCTAACTCACTTGATCTTGAGGCGCTTCGCGATTCGGCTGGCAACATTCTCAATGAGTGCGTCTCGCTTAACATCGCGTGTACGCTGCTTCTTCATGCCTCGTAGTCGTCGAGTAACTCTCTTCATAGTCTCGGCAACGATCTCTTCGTCGTCAACCATCTCGACGTCAGCAACTGGCTCGTCATCGACCATGTCGCCCATGTCGCCCATGTCGCCCATGTCGTCCATAGGAGGGTCGTCCATACCATCTCCAGCAGCGGAGACCTCGACGCCAGTAACCTGCGTGATCGTGTCGGCAAGAGCGTCAACAAGAGCCTCAATCGAAGCTTCGGATGTGTCACCGATCTCGGCGCCCATATCCATGTCGTCCATCGGGGGAGCGTCGTCCATCGGGGCTTCATCACCGCCTAACTCTAGCTCCTCTTCCTCTTCCTCTTCGGCCTCCATCATAGGCTCGTCTTCGCGGCGGTAATCACCGTAAGTCTCATTAATGAAACCATCTGTAAGTCCGCCAATATTGGCATACTTCATAAACTGTCTAATTGTAGACTCACTTAAAAGGGTTTTCTTGCTCATTGGTTATCCGTCTCCTGTAGCAGATTCAATAATAAATAGTTCTCTTAAAAAGGAAAAGCGTTTTTTTATAGACCGGGGTTTTCCTTTTCTAGGATGTCGAATATGTTTTCGATATCCCGACTACCCAGCGAAAGCAGATCTGCTTTTTCTTCACCATCATTAATTAGTTTGCGATCCTCTTTAATTCTCTTTTTGTTGATCTTAAGAGAAGCTTTGAGCTTATCGATGTAGTTTAAGATATCAGGATCTTGAGATAGATACCCGGTGAGTATGCCTCTGAAGAACTTAGACTGTGAAAGGCCGTCGTGTTCCAGTCTGACCTTTAAATCTGCATATCTCTTATCGGAGTCATAGAAGACAACCTTCTTCTTCAGAGTACCATAGACCGGCTCACTCATCACTCACCTCCTCTTCTTTGCCCCAGGCGGCCGAGGCTCTCCTGGCTAGATCTTCATTCATGGCGCAGCCTCCAGTGCTACGAGCACCTTGTCAGCCCACTCCCGGTCGGAGTCCTTTTCCTTCTCGGAGAGGTCAGCGTAGGGGGTCTCGATCTGGCGATGCCACCGCCTGAGCGATTCTCGCGCCTTGACGATATTCGGGTTGTACTCCATACCAGATCCTCTCGCCTCGTAAAAGCCCAGGCCGAGCACCGGACGCAGCACCTCAAGCATGTACTTTGTCCAGTGTGCCCATTGCTGATGCTCAAGATCGGACAGTGCTTCTCGTTTGTCTTTGCTCATTGTGCAGCCTCCAGTTCGGTGTCGTTGCCCCAGGCGGCCGCGGCGTCCATTAGCCACCGTGCCGATAGGGCGATGTCGGCGCGCTGCACGTCCGACTCAAAGTCGATGCACCCCCACGACAGC
>TARA_R110002096_G_scaffold276280_2_pt1 | contig 18975 bp, 8 predicted proteins | sample TARA_R110002096 | Tara Oceans TARA_R110002096 (sample SAMEA4397295) | marine metagenome | biome: Polar Biome; feature: [DCM] deep chlorophyll maximum layer (ENVO:01000326); material: water (ENVO:00002006), including particulate matter (ENVO:01000060) such as... | depth 35 m
GTATAAATGGATTAAAAGTCGAAATGATTGGTGTAGTTACAGCTAAAGTAGATGCTCCAGCAAAGGTAGATGTTGGAAGTACTGCAACAGCTATGACTAATGTAAAAGGTACTATGGTAATGATAAATTAGGAATGAAATGGCAATACCAGTATTAGCTTGGCTTAGTCCAATAGATTCACCAGCTACAGTAGCTGATGGTCATATTTTAAAAAATGATTTAGTTACTCTTTCAAGGAAGGCTCCAACAAGTCCTGCAATAGCTGGTGCACCAGCAGGACAATATTTTGCAAGATTTAATGATGTGGATAGAGTCATTAATCCTTTTGTAGATAATTCTTCAACTCCTGCCGCGGATATTCCTGCTAATACTATGTATACCTTCACAGATAGAGGGCATATGAGTTTAGAGGGAGGTGTTTTTGAGTTATTACCATTTTCTTCTGGTGTGTCTCCAGCTACTACAGTAGAGTATGTGGATTTTGCTGGAACTGGTCATAGTCCATATCCAGAATCATATGACCAAATAGGAGCCAATGGTACAGAGGCAGGAATTCTACTCTGTGGTGCGAAGACAAATGTTGAAGTTAGTCATACTTATACTGTCGGCCCACAAAATGTAGGTTCTGCTGTTGGAGATGAATATGGAACGAGTGCGTCGGCTTGGGCAGCTGCAGCGCCAGGCGGAACTCAGACACTTGCAAGACTTACTGGTGGACAGTTTTTTTCTTATTTTGGAGCAGAAACGGTCACGGCCGTTTTCCCACTAACATTATTCAATAATGGTGTAGGGAACTCTGGTACTGATTCTGGAAATACAGGTTTTATTGGAGCAACTGTAAATAAACTATCTGAAAATTATACAGTAGGTGGAACTTATAATGTCGGAGATAGTGTATCAAATCCACATACTGGTTCAGTATTATTTGAATTAAGAAATGATACTGTGGCTACTATTAGTGATGGAAACGTAAAAAAATCAGTAACAGGTACGGCGTCTTGGGCATCTGGTCAGGGGAGAACAGTAACATTCACGACTGCGGATGACCACCTTTTGGCAGATGCAAATAATAGAGTTTATATATCGGGGGCAAGTAATACTGCAATGAATGGACTATGGAACGTCGCAACTGTTACTAATAGTACAGTATTTACTACAACAATTTTTGGTGCTCATTGTGGGCCTAGTGCAATAACGAGTGATGTAACTATAGAAACATATGATGGTATAGATAAAGCCGGTGGGATACTCAGGAAATCCGCTGGAAAAATAACTTCAATAGTTAGAAAGCGTGCAAGTGTTGGTGGGAGTAGTCCAGCAACATATAACCAATATTTTGAATATATTGGTGCACATGGAGTTGTAGAAACTGGTACTGTGGTAATAAATATTGATACTACTACTTCAGGTACTAGTAGTAATTTTAGTGGTAGTGTAACTAGAACTAGTGGAACAGTATTAACTACATCTACAACAAATCATGCTGGTAGTGACAATAGTACTACAACAATATGGGAAGGAACTGCAACAGTATTTGAAAGTTCCGAATCTATTACAATTATTGGTGGGGGTGTGAGTGGGAATAATCAAGTTATATTAGATGGTGAAGTATCAATATCCTCTGACGTTGGATATGCATTTTCTGGTAATTCAACATCTAGTGAAGTTTCTACTATTTATTTTACTGGTGCAACGGATTCAACGAATATGTTCCATGATGCAGGATTTATATTGGATACAAATACTGGTAGAATATATACAGAAGGAGCACCATCAACTCAACCTTCTGGAACTGATGGAATGCCCGGCGGGTTTGATCCAACTACAAATCCAAATGGAGGAGTGAAGGAAATAGATTCGTGGTGTCCAAGATATGTTCACGCAAAACAGAAAGCTTTAGATCGAGCAGATCCATCAGAACAATTAAAAGCTAATACCTCTGGGAAGTTTTCATTAGACCAGATGATAAATTCTCCTATAGTGGACGCGGATGGATTGATAACTACGTTGTTACTCCCTAGACATGGATTTCATGAAATTTGTTGGTTTACTATACGAGCAAGTAAAAATCCTGCTCATAGAAGAACACCTAATACATTTGTAGAGGGTGAAGATTTTATCGATAGGAAGTTTGGGATTAAAGTATTTACGAATACTAATAGTGATAGAAATGAAATATTATTAGATTATATTGATATATCAAATAAAGATGTGGTATCAAATACAGATACTTCATTTACAAAAACTGTAGGTGATGATCGAGTTGCAATAACAAATAAAGAACATTTAACATTAGGTTATGCTAATGGAACATTTAAAAATAATTAGGAGGAAAATATGGGAATGCCAGCATCATTAGCAGGAGATATGTCATTAGGGCACGCCTTCTCACCAAGTCCAATTACTCCCACTACAACAAATGTAATGGTCGAAAAGAAAATTCCTCATGTTGCTGGAGATGCAATTGTGGTTCATGTATTGGGTACTTCAGCACATGCTGGAACAATATTAAATGCTTCTACTACAGTTTTTTTTGGAGGGAAAGCTGCTGCAAGACTTATGGATACTGCAGATTGTGGAGCTCAAATTTTGGGTACTTCAGCAACAGTTTTGGTAGGATAGGAAATCAATATGGGAAAGTGGACTGAGGGTAGACCAGAAAAAACAACCGAATTTATAAATGATTTGTCTAAGTTAAAAGAGTTAGTGTTTCAACAATTGTCTGAATTAAAATCTAAACGATCAGAGTTAGTTCAAGATCTAAAAGAAAAGGAACAAGAGATGAAAGAAAAGGGAACAAATGGCTGAATGGCAAAGTATAGAACTTGCTGATAGCGATACTCTTGAAGCCCTCGGAAAGTATGGGACTGATGCTGTAACAAAAATTGAGACTGCTCTTGAAATTGTGAAGGGTGGTGCAGAAGTTGGAAAGTTGTTTTTGATGACTGCGGTAAATCCTGTAGCTGTTGCAATAGTTCTTGCAGCTGATGAAATGATATCGGTCTTGAGTCAATACAAAGAATCTGGTATATCAATATTGATCATTGACCCCACCGATCCTCGGAATGGGAAGGTTCAGGAAAATAAATTGGGTCTAAAAATACTCAAAGACTCTGTAGGTGCAATATTTAAAATCTCATATCCTCATCCACAACCACCACCAAATGAAATTTCTGGTACATATACTGTGAATGATGAATATAGAAAAAGTATTGATCTTGCGGATTTAGATTCAACTTGGAGAGATAAAAATGGGAGAGATAAAACTACTACTGGGTTTATTCCACCTATTCCTGTGATTAGCCAACCACCCACTTTTGTGCAGGGTGGTTATAATCCTGAAACTTGGACAGGAACGATAGAAACTGTAGGCAATTCGCCAGGAGTTAATGCTTTTGGTGTAGAAATTCCAGGCATTCCCTTTCCAGAACTTCCTGCAGACCAAACTATTGAAATGATGGCAGCTGCATTTGAAGATGAGGGAGATATTCCAAAATATAAAATAAACAGTCCTTCTAAAGTTCATGAATTTTTTGATAAAGATGGATCTGAAGTAAAGTTTCTAAATGCACAAGATAAAATTAAAGATCAAAGATTAGAACTTTATTCATCTGGTAATACTAAAATTGCTACAACTGGCAGAGGAATTTTAACTAAAAGAATAGCTACTGGTAGACCAGAGTATACTGGTGATACTGGCAGCCTGAATTTTCAAGTGTCAGCTCTAGCTATAGTTGTCGCTGCTCAAAATCCTTTAACATTTATAGAATCTTTATCTAATGTTGTTAACACTTTAATGCCAGATAGTGATGATCTGATGAAGTCTATTGCCGCATTTACTGACAGTCTTACTTCTTATGAACAAAATTTAACACTGGTAGAAGATACCGATTATGGGCCATTTCTAGTTGGAGATATTATCATTGGAGAAAAGAGTGAGTGTATCGGAGAAATTACAGAAATAGTTAGTCGAGAAGCTAGTGTAATGACTTCAGTCGTTGTGGAAACTAATCAAATCGATACAACTGGATTTCGACACTCCGTAAGTCAACCACCAGTTGTAATTACAGAAAAAACCATTGATCGAAATCCCAATGGCCAGTTTCAAGATGTTGTAATAAAATGGGAACCGAGAGGAACATCACACCAATATGGAAAGTTTAATCCTCGCGAAAATGTATTTGAAGGTGTTGAAGAAAAGAGAACAACGAAGGATGGCCAAGATTTTTATGAGTATCGTAAAAAAGATGCTCCGTATGGTTGGCATATGCGTTTAGCTGCAGGAGATAAGGGGAAGGGAATACTTCCAAAATGGTCAACAGTTAAAGCTCAAAGTTCATTAGCTGAAGCTTCAACCGCACCAAACTTTCATAGTGCAAAACTTGCACAAATGATTCCAGGGTATGGTGATTTTTTTGATGGTTTGATTAATCTAGCTGAAAAATTAAAAGCTTTTGCGGAGGGGGTTTTAGCTGCTATTCAAAAACTTATAGATATTATTGATGATGCTGTTGAATTTTTTGAAGAACTAGCTGAGAACATTATTACTTTAATAAAATTATTAACTCAAGGAATTCCAAATGCTGGAATATGGTTTATGGGAATGAGCACTACCTCTGGAAATTCTGGACTATCTGCTGGGTTAAGGAATGCTGCGAATGCTCCAGATTCAAGTTATGTATTTTCGGGGGGAATATTATTGGTTGGTCCTGTCATGACAGGCAGTCAAACAGAAGATATGAATAAAAAACTTTGGGAAATGCTGGGAATAGAGTTTCAGTCGGTTTAACTAAATATAGTAGGAGATACTTATGCCCACATATGCTAATGAATATCAAGATTTAGATTTAGATTTTACCCCAAATCCTGTTACTGGTGATGTGGCTAAAGTTAAAGATGCTACCTCTGTAAAGAGAGGAATAAGAAATGTATTATTGACAGAAAATGGAGAAAGGTTATTTCATGCTGATTTTGGTTCTGGATTAAAGAACCTTCTGTTTGAACAAATGACAGAGTTGACCGCTCAATTATTAGAATCTGAAGTCAGAAATGCAATAGATTCATGGGAAGGTCGTGCACAAGTAATAAATATTAATGTAATTCCAGAAGAGGAATATAACCGATATAGAGTAGCTGTAATTTTCCGAATTTTGAATAATCCAGAAGAACAGCAATTAGAAGTATTATTGTCTAGGGAGAGATAACACATGGCCACATCCACATCTAAACTAAAAGTTTCAGAATTAGATTTTGATGCAATAAAATCAAACCTCAAAAATTTTATGGGGGATCAGAACGAATTTGCCGATTATGATTTTGATGCATCCGCTCTATCTGTCCTATTGGATCTTTTAGCTTATAATACTCATTACAATGCCTTCTATTTGAATATGGTCGTTAATGAAATGTTTCTGGATACTGCATCAATTAGAAATTCGGTTGTTTCACGAGCGAAACATTTAGGGTATACTCCACAATCTGTTCGGGGATCTAAAGCTTACGTTGACCTTACAATCACACCAACAGACACCCCAGCTACTATAGTGATTGAAAAAAATACACAATTTTCTTCTTCTGTGGGTGGAATATCATATCTTTTTGGTACTTCAAATTCTGTTACTCTCAACGTAAATTCAAATGGAGTTTATACTACAGCGAATGTAGAATTGAATCAAGGTATTCCGTTAACTCACAAGTATACAGCAAATACTAAATCTCCAGATCAACAGTTCCTATTGCCAAATTCAAATACGGACACTAGTACTCTCACAGTCCAAATTCAAACTTCGGCGGAAGATTCTACAACCTTTACCTATGCAATGGCAAATGATACAACAGCTGTTACTGCTACTTCTAATGTATACTTTTTGGAAGAGTCTGAAGATGGAAAATATGAAGTCCTATTCGGGGATAATGTTATTGGTAGAAAACCTGTAACTGGAAATGTGATATTATTGTCTTCAATGATTGCAGACGCAGATAATCCAAATGGAGCAGCAACCTTCGCTCCTGTTAGTTCTGTTGGAGGATATTCGATTGTGAGTGTTAGTACATTAGGTGTAGCTTCTGGAGGAGCGGAACGAGATTCAATTAAAGAAATTAAATTTAATGCTCCAAGAAGTTATCAAGCTCAAAATAGAGCAGTGACTGTTAACGACTATAAGAGAATACTTGAACGAGACTATCCAGCTGCAGAATCTGTTGTAGTGTGGGGTGGAGAAACAAACGATCCGCCCGTATTTGGTAAAGTTTATTTGGCTATTAAACCAAAATCGGGTCTTACCTTGTCATCTTCAACTAAGACTTACATTAAAGACACCATTTTATCAAATAGAAATGTGGTATCAGTTTCACCAGAGATTACAGATCCAGATTATTTATATGTCTCAATAGATAGTAAAGTTAAATACGATTCTACAAATACTACATTAACGGCAGGAAGTATTCAATCGTTATTGACAAATACCATATATCAATATGGTCAAACTGAATTGGGGTTGTTTGCAGATCAATTTAGATATTCTCCATTAATAAAAAAGATTGATGAAACTGAATCAGCTATAGAAAGTAGTTTAACTACTATTAAACTTAGAAGGTCATTTGCTCCTTCATTAAATGTAGCTTCTTCATATACTCTTAAATTCTCAAATGAAATTCCAGTGATAAGTGGGATTCCTCAAATATCTAGTACAGAATTTTCTCATTTTGATGATAATTCTATTTTAAGAACTGGATGTTCTTTGAGGGATACTGACGGAATTCTTCAAGTCTATAGAACTTCTGGTGCGAGTTCAATTATTGTAGCAAATAATGTAGGAACTGTTACTTATGCAAGTGGGAATGTAGCACTGACAACATTTAAACCAATCGTAATTTCGGATGGTACAGCAAATGTTGATGTTACTGTTTCATTAGAGTCAAATGATATTTCACCATTAAGAGAACAAATATTACTTATTTCAAATAATGATATTACAATTTCTATGTTTGATACCGGCGGGTCGGGGGGTTCTACTTCAATATCAAATACCTCAACTACAACAACCACCACATCAACAACTTCAACTTCAGGTAGTAGTTACTAATGAGAACAGATGGCGGAGCTTTATATACACAGATAGAGCAACAATTACCACAATTTGTACAGCATAATCATGGTAGTTTTTCTAAGTTCATAGAAAAGTATTATGAATTCCTAGAATTGAATCTTCTTACGTTCAATGATCTTGATCTTAATGAATATAAACCAATTCAAGAATCAAATGATGTAACTTATTCGATAAGTGTTGCAACAGGAGATAATAGTTATAGTAACAATGCAAACAAATTTTACATTAGTGCAGTAGCTTCTCCAACTTTAAATGTATCTTCAGGAACTACTTATATATTTGATCAAAGTGCATCTACCAATGCCGGACATCCCCTTAGAATATCTCAGTCTCCAAATGGGAGGCATAGTCCAGGCGGTGTAGAATATTCAGAGGGTATTGATGTTGTAACTTTCGGAACTCCTGGCCAAGCGGGTGCACAAACTTCGGTTTACATCAGCACTAATTTAGCTAACACCGCTCTATACTATTATTGTAATACTCACTCTGGAATGGGTGGTGTAGTTTCTATCGATAACACCACTCCTTATGTTTCTCTTGAAAATGGAAATACTGAATTAGCAAACTCTTCTACAGATTATATTGACTTTGAAAATCCTAATAGACAAGGTAGCCAATTCTTAAGCGGTGAAACTGTTGAGGGTGATGAATCTGGTGCAACTGGTATTGTAAAGGGTAAGTATTCTAACACTCAAGTTTATGTTGAAGAGAATAACAGTGGGAATTTCCGTATCGGAGAAAGAATTGTTGGTGATACTTCAAGAGCTTCTGCTAATGTCACTCTGTATTCTCGACAAGCATTAAACGCGTCAAGAAATGTAAAATCTTTTCAGGACATTGATAAAGCTCCTAGTGGATTTGTTGAACTTTTCAGGAAAGAGTTTTTATCTGGAGTCCCTAAAGGTTCGCTGGGGGATAAAGCTGGACTACTCAAAAACATTAAAGACTTCTACAGAGCAAAAGGTAATGAAGCTTCCTTCCAGTTTATCTTTAGACTTTTATTCGGAAAAGAAGATGTTCAGTTTTATTATCCCAGCACAGACATGCTTAGACTATCTGATGGGAGATGGACTAAAAATAAAACTATAAAGATAGACCGAATTCAATCTAATAACTTTTCTGTATTTGAGGGTCGAGTTATTAGAGGTTCGTTTTCAAATGTTACAGCACTTGTTGAAAGAACTCAAACTTATCAAGTTGGTGCCACAACTATTTCAGAACTTTATATTTCCAATGTTGATAATACTAGTGCTATAATCAATGAAGATACTCTAGAGATTTTCACCACACTTCAAGCAAACGATACAATTACAACAACTACTACTGATGCAGCTGGGAATTATGGTCAAGCAAATGTAGCTGGTATTCTTGCCACAGTAGAAATTTCGGGTGGTGGATCAAATTATGCAGTTGGTGATGAACTTGCTATTAGTGGTGGAGGGGGAGCTGAAGCTGCAGCTAAAGTAGCATCGGTATCTGATGCTACGATTAGTGCTGTTAATGTAATCGATGCTGGTGATGGATATTCAGTTGGTGATACTGTTGTATTTTCTAATGAGGGAACTGGTGGTTCGGGTGGTTCTGCTAGAGTTTCAAGTATTACTCCAACTGCAAATGTCTCTGTAGATAGTCTGGTTATTAATACCAATAAAGATGATGTTATTAGTGCATCTGCGTTTTCTGTACCACTAACTGAAGCTGATGCCAATACTCATATTTTTTCAAATTCTATTACAACCTTTACAGTAGGATATGATGGAGGTTCTGGTAGTGCACCAAAAGTTGGTGACTTTATTGCTAAGTTTGGAGGGACTGAAAGTATTACAAAGTATACATCTGCGGTATCTAAATTTGGTACAATAATTACTGCTTCTGGAACTGCCATAACATATGCATTAGGATCTCTTGTTTTTACCTCAACTCATTCTGCTGCACTTACACTTAATAATTTTGCTAATGATGATACTATAACCATATTCGACACAACCAAAGATTCAAGTGGAAGTGCTAAATCAGCTAATGGACATAATGCTGTAATACGAGCCACAGGTGCAACACGTTTAATTAATGGAACTCCAACTGCAAATGTACTTCCTGAATTTCATGGTGCTCTTACTGGAACAGTTACTGAGGCTTCAATCGGAGGTATTCGGTCTGTACAGGTTCTTTCTTCTGGTCAAGGGTATGCTTCAATTCCAGTAGTAACAGTTTCAAATACTACAATTGCTTCTTATGGAAGTTCTTTTCAAAAAGTTGGGGCTAATTCAGTTTTTATAACTCTTGCTAATAATATAGCAAATCAGTTTACAAGTAATACCATAGTCAAAAACGCATCAAACAGTGCAGTTGGATTGGTTCTCGGCCCGATTACTTCTCCCACTTCACTGGTGGGTACAGGGAACACAGTACTTAGAGTACAAATGTCAACTGCAACAACTTTCGCTGCTGATGATATTCTTACGTCTTATCAAAATAATGCAGGTGAACAACCAATCGGTATAGGTGATTTTGGTCAAGTTAATATTTCAACTACAGGTACTACAGCAACATTTACTCATGATGATCATGGTTATGTTTCAGGTCAGAGAATTGTAGTTACTGGTTCGACATCTGGAACCGATGCAGCAGTTTATAACAATAATCATACTGTTGCAACAGTAACAAATACATCAACATATACTGTAACTCTCGCAAGTGATCCAACAGATGATAGTGAATCAAATCTGACAGTTAGAAGAATAGTCACCGCAAATACTGCATATGAGAGACTACTCACTGAAGACTCAGACTCCACTCAATTATCTTTTGAAAATGGTGTAGGAACTTCAGAGGGTACTTACAGTACTTCTTCTAGTAATGGGTTTATTATAACTGAAGTTGGAATAGATACATCCAATGTTGTATTTGCAAATACTGGAGTTGCTGGTAGTAGTGCATCTATTGCAATTGCAGCTATTGCGATTGGTGGTATTCAATCTGTAACAATTTATAATTTTGGTGCTGGATATACTTCAGCTCCAACAATTGATGCTACTGTAGCCGGTGATGGTAATGCATCATTAGTATCAACTCTTGGTGCTGTTGCTGACTATGATGGATTCTTTGACGGTTCACAAGGACTGTTGAGTGGTCAGAATAAAATGCAAGATAATTTTTATTATCAAGATTTCTCATACGTTATTAAGACTGATATTAATACAGAAGTATATCGTGAAAAAATAACAAATCTCGTGCACCCATCTGGACTTAAAATGTTCGGTGAGGTGGTAATGTATGCTAACGCTCACGTTAAATCATTTAATAATGGTGTAAATACCATTAATGATACTATTGCAAATACTGCAACGGTAGCAAATAGTATAGGGGTTTCAAGTTATAATCATCATAAAATATCGTTTTCTAATTTGGATACGGCTTCTTCAAATGTTCAGATTGGAATTCAAACTTCTTTATTTCAAGCTTCAATTGCTCCTTCTCAAACTCAAAATCTTGGAATTAAATTTCCTTCTATTGATTTTGATTTAGTTCTTGAACAACAATATTCGGGAGTTGGACTTGAATCTTCTGGTAATTTTATAGGATTTGAAACAGACACAGGTGGAACTTTAGCTCTGGAAGAAGATGGAGTATCAAATATACAATTTGAAGAATTTTATGATTCAATAATCCAAGAAGATGGTAGTTACCTTGAATTAGAATCTGATCAAGCTGCGAGTAATTATCTTCTTCATGAACCTGTGAACAATTCATTTCAAATTATTAGTGAAGATAAGTTTGACGTATTTTATATTATACCAGAAGAAAATATTGATGAATATTATTTGGAACAAGAAGGAACGGATGCAGAAGAATATTTCGTACTAGAAGATAATTCAGTCGGTGGAAATACTTATGATAACGGATATCTTTATATAGAAGAACAAAATCCAGAGGCACTTAGAATAACATTTGAAGTTCATGGTGAAATGTCAGAACTGGATACCAGATTTATAGTCACTGATAGAACATCAGCTACTGGATTTATTATGCCAATGATTCAGTTTCCAGAAACCGAAAGTGGAGCTGTTCATATTGACATGGGTTATGGAAGTCAATTGAAACTTGAAGATGGTGAGTATCTGCTTCTTGAGAGAACAGAAGGTATGTTCCCATTGTATATGGCAATGGAAAATACAATGGAAGATGAAGTAATCCGATCTTCAGAGATTTCTATCACACCAAAATCGTATATAAACATTGCACACCCCCTTTCGATTGGGTTTCAGTCAGATTCAAATACTCCATACATTTTTGAAGGTTTATTATTTGAAGATGGAGACAGATTTGCTATTGAAAATGGAACTATAGGGAACGCGACGGCATCGGTTCAAGTTGAATATAATCTTCCAAATGGAACTGGAAGGTCTTCAAGTTTTGAAGTTAAGACAGAAGGTAATGTTAATGTTACAATGGGAGAATTGTTTGAACTTCTTTCTGAAGCTGGAGATAGGTATGTAGAAGAATCAGTTATAACAGTCGGCAACCTCTTGACAGAATCTGGTGATGAATATATTGTTGATCAATTTAGAGGAACAAATAATAAACTGTCACCTGAAAATTCAGTAAGTTCAACTTCAACTGAAGTTAGATCTTTCATTTCAGAAGTTTATGATAGGCGTGCAAGTATAACAGGACTCAATACTCAATTCAGTTCAGATTTTAGTGCACCAATAGTTCTTGAAACTTATTCCAATGAACACAAGGCCGCTCAGGATGGTACTTTTATTACATTGGAAAGTCATACAGAAGATGGTGATTTAATTTTAATTGAAGGTAGTGATAGAGTATTCATGACTATTGAACTTGAAGCTGAAGAAGGCAATCTTGCTCTTGAATCTTCGGAATTTCATGTCAGTAGGAGACTTGTTTATCCAGAACTTCTAGACATGATTATAGAAGAAGAATCTGTATCCCTTGAAGAAGATAATAAAATGTTAATAGAAGAGGGTACGGCAGGAAGTGCACTTACTTTTATTTCTGAGGGATTAGATACTTTAGTATTGGAACATCAAATTGGTAATTATGGTACAGAGCAAAGTACTGCAAGTACAATACAGAATTTTACAAATGATGATTTACGAATAGAAGATTTGGTTGCGAATATATCCTTTGAAGATAATGGTAGTATACTTCTTGAAGAACGAACTCCTACTGGAATAGGAACACTTTTTCTCTTTGAGGATGGAGATAGAATATTAGATGAAGATAGTAGAGTAGTGGATGGTTCAATAAATGAATTACGAGATGCGATCTTTATTCTTAATGAAAAATCTTATATGGAAACTTTTTCAGACGGACAGATTGAAGTTGATAACACTGATTCAGATTCATTGTGTCAGATTGAACTTATTGGGGATTTCCGTTTTCCATACGGTATAGAGAACAATGGAACATTTACTTATATTTCGGATTCTGAATATGCCGGAGACACTGCTATTGTTTCATCAGTAGTAAGTCATTCAGTTATTTCAGTTGATTTTGGAAATATATCACTTGAAGATGGTTATCATGTATTAAATGAAGACGGAGATAAAACTAAGAGAGATGTTACAGATTTAACCTCTAGAAATTATAAACTTGAATATGGAGTATATACTCAATCCAGTACTATTGGTGATGATAGATTTATGAAATGTGAACTTAATGCTAGTGATCCAACCTTCAACAATATTGGAAGAGGATATCAGTTTGTAATTAATGGGTTTACTAGTACATTATCTGGTGCAACATCTGGACAAATTAATCTTGAAGAACTTGGAGAAAGATTAGGAAATGATGTAGTATATGAGGATGGAACTTTAATCCTCTTTGAAGACGGTGAGACAACTCAAGACCCCAATGCAATTATGTTAGAAGATGATTCTACTTATCTAACATTTGAAGAAAATGCATCAATGGTTCTTGAAGATTTAGATCATAACTATAAAATACTCAACCTTGAGGCAGAAAAATATAGGGTTGATAGTATTGCTAATAACACTTTCATGAAATTAAGTCAAGACACAAGTCTGTTTATAGATGCCCCATTTAGGGTAAATCACTTGGAATCTGTAAATGCAAGAGTTACTTCTTGACTAAATATAAAAGAATAACAAATCATATAGATTTGCAAATCATAACCTTTGGAGGATTTTAAGATGCCTGCTTTAGTAACTAATAAATTTAGGATTCATAACGCAAAACAATTTGTTGAGGCGTTCGATGAGGTGTCCTTCACTTCTGGAACAGCAGTTACAGACTCAAGTGGGCTCCTCAATAGTAATATGTACTTGTTCATAGGTAGACCATCAGCTTGGCCTGATGATAATACACCACCTACACCAACAGATTCAGTAGCTAATACTCATTATGACAATTGGCGTGACATGATTGCTGCAAAGAAGATTTCTTCTACTGATGTGTCTCATGTTATACCAAGAAAGAACTGGACAAATAATACGAGTTACTTTGCATTCTCTCATAGTACATCGACACTTCACAGTCAAGATTTTTATGTCATGACTTCAGATTATAATGTTTATAAGTGTTTAGCAAATAATGATACTGATTCTACAGGTGCTGTTGGTACTACTTCTATCGTTAGACCAACTGGAACTGGAACAAGTATCGTTTCAACTACGGATGGTTACAAATGGAAGTTTATGTATCAAATTTCTGCTGCTGATGCACTCAAATTTGTTACACCAAATTATATTCCAGTGGATACCGTAAGACGTGCTAATGGATTTCTTGCTAACACATTTGATAATTCTCCTGGTCAAAATCAATATGATGTTGAAGTAAATACTGCTGCATCTGGTAATGGAGCTATTGAAGTTGTACATCTAACAAACCGTGGACTCAAGTATCTTGGTGAAACTGGAACTCTTAGTGGTTCTCCAAATACAACATCTGCAACTATTTCTGGTGCTGGTCTTGGTAGTAACCCTCTCGCTTTAGCTGACTGTATTGTAAATTGTGATATTTACTTTACAAGTGGAGCTGCTGCAGGAAAGGGTTCAACTATTACTGATTATAATCAAGCTACAAAGGTAATTACATTTTCTCCCGCTATAACTGCTCCAGGCTCAGGTGATACATATTCAATCGGACCTAAAGTTGTTATTGTTGGTGATGGACAAGGAGCAAACGCAAAAGCGACTGTTAATAGTTCTGGTGCCGTTAATGCTGTAACAATTATTGCAGGAGGAAACAATTATTCCAATGCTGTAATTACACTTCACGCAAACTTAGCAACAGGTAATGATCATACTCCAACTACAGCGACATTATCCCCCATTATCGGCCCAAGAGGTGGACATGGTTCAGATGCTGTTAAAGAACTTGGTGGGTTTTTTGTTCTTACAAATGCTCGTCTTGAGTATTCAGAGTCAAATAACTTCACAACAAATAACGACTTTCGTAAAGTAGGTCTTATTGCACAACCAAAATTTGCAAATGGAGATATTGCAACCAGTGGAGTAATAGATCAAGCAACTACTATCGTTATTAATACTTGGAATGGAACACAATATGCTGCTGATGAATTAGTATCTGGATCAGTTTCTGGAGCTACAGGAAGAGTAGTTGACTTTACTGGTAACAATACACTACGTTTAACAGACATAATTCCAAGTGGAGGTTCTACAACAGCTGGGTTTAATGGAATTCATGGATACTTTACAAATACAGAAGTTATTGCTGCTAATACTACCGGAGCTGCAGGTTCAGGAGCATCAGCTACTGCAAATGGAAATGGTTCTGTTACAGGTGGAGATTTAACAAGATTTTCAGGTGACATTATCTATGTCGAAAACCGCTCTCCAGTTACACGAGCTGCAGACCAAATAGAAGATGTTAAATTGATTATAGAATTCTAATTTATTTCTTTAGGGAATTATAAATGGCACTTACTACAGATTTTAATGTTGATCCGTATTATGACGATTATGATCAAACTGATGGGTTTTACAGAATTTTGTTTCGGCCAGGATATGCCGTTCAAGCGAGAGAAGTAACTCAACTCCAAACAATCCTACAAAAACAAATTGAAAGACATGGAAGTCATGTCTTTGAAGAAGGTAGTCTTGTTTTTGGGTGTGAACTCAATTACGATAATGAAGTAAAATCTCTTAAATTGGAAACTCAGTTTTCCGGGGTTGATCTTACTATTTCGGGTTTCGCAAATGGAATCGTCACAGGAGCAACATCTAATGCTCGTGGAAAGATTGTATCGTCTTCGGCTTCAACAGCCACAGAACAACCTACCTTAATGTTTCATTATCTAAACAATAATACTTTTGCTGATGGCGAAACTATTACTGTAGAAGGCGCGACAGTTCAAGCAAATACTGTAAGTGCAACTGGAGCTTCTGGGTTAACGATTGCATCAGGAGTTGGTTCTGTAGTAAGTATTAATTCTGGAGTATTTTATGTCGGTGGATATTTTTTATTCAAAGATGCAGAATCTTTAATCCTTGAAAAATATAGTAATACTCCTTCTTATCGAGTTGGATTAGAGGTTGTAGAATCTACCATTACATCAGATTCAGATTCTTCTCTATTAGACCCTGCTCAGGGAGCTTATAACTATGCTGCTGCAGGTGCAAATAGATATAAGATTGTTGCAAATCTTAGTGCAAAGGCATTTTCGGCAACAGATCCAGTAGAAGCTGCAGCTGATGAGAATTTTTATCAACTACTAAAAGTCAGTGAAGGTGTCAAACTTCAAGAAACCAAATATCCAGTTTATAGTGAATTAGAAAAAACATTAGCTCGTAGAACACATGATGAGTCTGGTGACTATACCGTTACACCTTTCAATCTACAATTGGCAGACCATCAAGGAATTACTGGTAGAACTGCTAATGCTCAATCTACTTCAGTTGTAAAGGGTGTAGGTACAGATTTTGTATCTACGTTTTCTGTTGGAGATGTGATATACTTGTCAGGAGATGAAACTAAGAAAGCAACTGTTGCTGGTGTAACTAATACTTCATCAATATCTCTTAGTGGCGTTGCAACAGGATTTGATGCGAACACCGCAAATCAAGTTATCTATTTTGAAAGTAAGTATTCTGCAGGATTAGATCCAGGCAAAGCTTATGTAAAAGGATACGAGTATGAAAGTTTAGGAACAAGTTTTGTCACAGTTGATAAAGGAAGAGATACAACTACAATCAATACTTATTCAACAAGTACAGCAGTTGGAAATAAACTTCATATCAAAAATGCAAATGGTTACTTCAATATTGCTGAAAATCACATCATTGAACTTCATTGCTCAAATACATCTACTCAGTTTGGGCATACAACTGCCGGAACTGTAGAGACTGAAACTCATCCAATATCTGGAGTTACTGTAAAAAGACACGATAGAAATCAATCAAGAACAATGATTGGTACTGCTAGAATAAGAGGTTTAGATTTTTATGCAGCCTCTGGGGATGTGGCAAACACATCACATTATCATTCAGATTATATTCTGTCACTCTATGATATAAGAACTTCAAACAATAAATCTGGTATAGTAGCAGACTCGAACACTACAACTACAGTAGTACAAGTTGGAAGTAGTACTCAACTCGCTGGATCTGCTAATTCTTATTTTAATTATTTGGCACAAATCAATGATGTATACAATGGTGCTACGATTAAGATTACTACTCCTATATTGAATAAATTTGTCGGGGAAGAATTTGCTGCTAGCCCGGGCGTTTCGACTGATTCTGGACTTTATTTTATTCAATGTGAAGAAGGTAATACTCATGGTGGAGATAATGGTATTATTTTAATGGAAGAACAGGGTTCTGCAAATGGTGTGGCAAATGTGACTGATACGAGAATTATCGAAAGTTACTCTGGTAATTCTACTAAGTCGTATGCAACTTGTAACACTGCTCTAACCGAAAGAACTTATTTTTCTGCAGCTAGTAATGGAACTCCAGAGGCGGGATTATGTTCAACATTTGATATTTCGTTTCAACTTAAAGATCTTGAATCTATCGCAGTTTCAAATACAGCATTAACTGGAGGGGTTTCACTAAGGACATCAAGTGCAGATGTCGATGAACTTTCTAGATATAATGGTATAGCTACTGCCAATGCGGTACTAAAGGATACTCAATTTAATTCTTTGGTATTCTCTTTACCAGACTCACCAATAAAAATGGTGGCCAATACAAAATATTACCATAAAAAGTCAGTTGTTGGTACAGCATCTGGTGGAGATGTTACTATTTCTCTTAGTGGTAATGAAAAGTGGCCAGTTGCTGGACTACACACATCATCACAAGCTGCAGATAATTTTACAGTAGTTGCATTAGGTGCGGATGGCACTAATGGAAACACCACAACAGGGGTTCATGTTACTCAAGGACAATATTTAAGTTTTAGTTCTGCGGATGGACAAGATCGTTCAATATCCACAAGTGGCACTACTGGAACAATTACTTTGAATACTGGAAATACTTCAATACAAGTTGGAGTAAGTTACACTGTTTATAGTAATGCTGTAACTGGAAGTACAAGAACAAAAGGTTTAGTTGCTGCTAAGTATACAAATAACTATTCAGCTGCGGGGTCTGTTTCTGACCATATCTCAAATGGTCAATTCCTTATCGCAGCACCAACCAGAGTAGTTGGTACAAAAACTAGTCTACCAGTATCCGATGTATTTAAAATTGTAAAGATTGTAGATTCAGGAGACACTACGATTGCAGTTACAAATGCAATGATGATCGCTACTGCAAATGATATTTCAACTTCATATTCATTTGACACAGGGCAAGTTGATAACTATTATGGACATTCCTCAATAACTTTGAAGCCAGGTAAACAACCTCCAAGTGGACAACTAGTAGTTGTATATGATAAATTTTCACATTCTGGTGTTGGTTACTTTTCAGCTAATTCCTATGATGCTCTGATTAACGGAGGTGCAACTTATAATGGTGGTCAAAATTCTTTTGACTATACATCAATTCCATCATATACAAGTCCAGTATCAGGCGAGACAGTTAGACTTTCAGATGTTTTAGATTTTAGACCAATAGTTGCGGCCGGTGCAACAGTTGATGTTGCAACATCAACTGCATCTATAACCGCTTCAACAATTACTAATCCAGATGCAGATAACTCTACAACTCTAGATTATTCATATTATTTACCAAGAATAGATAAACTTTCCCTCACAAGAGACAGAACATTTGAAGTTATCAAAGGTAAGTCAGAATCTAATCCAGTGGCTCCGCCAGATGATGAAGATTCAATGACTCTTTATACCTTATTGATTCCTGCATACACATTTGCTCTTACAGATATTGAAACACGATACGTTGACAACAAGCGTTTCACAATGAGAGATATTGGTAAATTAGAAAAAAGAATTGAAAGACTTGAATACTTTACTTCTCTTAGTGTATTAGAAAAAGAAACTGAAGCCAGAGACATAAGTTCAGATGGTTCAAAAGATTCTTTGTTTAATAGTACTGGTTCCCGATTCAAAAATGGAATCTTAGTTGATCCATTCGCTGGTCACTCAATCGGAGATGTGTCAAGTGAAGATTATAATTCTGCAGTACACTTTGCTAAAAAACAATTACGTCCATCGTTTTATTATGATAATTTTGGATTTAATTTTTCACTTACTAATAGTAAAAATACAGTTCAAACTGGAGATTTAATAACATTACCATTTACTAGTTCATCTTTTATTGAACAACCACTTACGAGTAATACATCATCAATTAACCCATTTAATATTGTAAATTTTATTGGTAGTTTAGAATTAAGTCCACCATCCGATACATGGTTTGACCAAACTACACGGCCTGAAATTACAACAAAC
>TARA_R110002096_G_scaffold344921_6_pt1 | contig 18955 bp, 23 predicted proteins | sample TARA_R110002096 | Tara Oceans TARA_R110002096 (sample SAMEA4397295) | marine metagenome | biome: Polar Biome; feature: [DCM] deep chlorophyll maximum layer (ENVO:01000326); material: water (ENVO:00002006), including particulate matter (ENVO:01000060) such as... | depth 35 m
CACGGCTTGACCGTCCATTGGAGGGTGGCAAGCCGTGTCTTCCCCCAGTGGCTAGTGGCCAGTCCCTCTCTTCAAAACACCAACAACCCAATCGCCATCCACGCCCCCGCCACAACCATCACCACCGCCGTATACCCCACGATCTCCCGCGCCTTCACCCGCGTAATCGCAAGCAAAGGCAGCGCCCAGAACGGCTGCAACATATTCGTCAGCTGATCCCCATACGCCACCGCCATGATCATCTTCCCGGGACTCACCCCAACCTCCGCACCGGTTGACAGCGCGATCGGTCCCTGAATCCCCCACTGACCACCGCCACTGGGCACAAACAGGTTCACCACCGCCGCACTCAAAAATGTCATCAAAGGCCCGGTCGTCTCCGTCGCAAACGATCCGATCCAGCTCGAAAAATCAGCCACCAACCCGCTGCTCACACCCATCCCCATGATCCCCGCATAGAGCGGGAACTGCAGAATAATCCCCGCACACCCCGCCGCCCCGTCCTCCGCCGCGCTGATGTACGACCGCACCGATCCATGCAGAATCAACCCCAGCGCGAGCATCACCATGTTGATCTCGTTGGGACCCATCCGAAGCACCCCCGACTGATCCACAAACCGCCAGTACCCAAGCATCAGCCCCGTCGCAAGCACCCACACCACAATCGGAGACCGCTCGATCCAATCCGGAAACCCCTTGAGCCGACCATCATCAATATCCGCCATCACCGGATCATCACTCATCGGCATCTCAACAATCTCATCCTCCCGCCCTTCCCCACCCTTAGGCGTCAACAACCACAACACACCAGGCACAAGCACCAACAACCCCCCGCACACAAACAAGTTCATCGGAGAGAACACCGTCTGCGAAAGCGACACGCCATCAAACACTCCATCGACAGTCAGCATCTCCACCACACTCGCCGGAAGCACACTCTCCGCTTCCACCTTCGAGGTCATCTTCAGTGGCGCACTCCCGGACAACCCGCCATGAAACACCAGCAGCGCCATGTACCCCGCCGCCGCAAGCAATGCCCCGTGCGCCTTGATCCCACGATGCCGCAATGACCGCGCGACCTCCCGCGCCAAGAGCGCCCCGACAATCAACCCAAGCCCCCAGCTAATCAACCCCAGCACGATCGTGAGGAACCCCACCATCGCCGCCGCGCTCCCCGCGCTCTTGGGAAGCCCCGCAAGCGAATCGATCACCCTCCGCACAGGTCTGCTCGCCGCCAATGCATGACCCGTCACCAAGATCAGACACATCTGCATCCCAAACGCAAGAAATTTCCACAGCCCATCGGGACCCCGCCACGAATCAATCAGCAGCTTGGACTTGTCCGCAATCGTCAAATCAGCAGCCGCCCCCTGCCCCGACAAACCCTGATCCTGAAACCCAATTGTCACCGCGAGCACCGCCGTCAAGACCGTCAGTCCAACCGCGATCACAAACGGGTCCGGAGCCGTCTTGGAGAACACCTTGGACAATCCACTACCGAGCCGAGCAATCATGAATATTCCCTTCCGCAATCAAGTTCTCGAACAGTATGACACGAATCCCCGAACCTCGCAGAACCTTCTTCAGAGCACCACCTAGCATCGCCCGCATGACAACCACCACGGGCAAAACCCAAGACCAACTCGACAGACGCAAAGGATTCCTCTTCGCCTCCGGCGCCTTTGGATGGTGGGCCTTCATGGTCCCCCTCTTCTTCCGCACCCTCTCAAAGAACGGCGCCGTCCCGCTCGAGGTCCTCGCCCAGCGCGTCGTCTTCGGACTCCCCATCCTCATACTCATCCTCGCATTCGCCAAACGCCTCCCCGAACTCTACAAAGCATTCACCACCTGGTCCTCACTCAAAATCCTCATCCCCACCACCGGACTGATCTCGATCAACTGGTTCTTCTTCATCTACGCCGTGAGCACCGAACGCCTCAACCACGCATCCCTCGGCTACTACATCAACCCGCTCTTCTCGATCATGCTCGGTTTTTTATTCCTAGGCGAGAAACTTTCCCGCCTCCAGAAAATTGCGATCGGGATCGCCGTCGCCGCCGTCGGGATGATGACCGTCGCCGAACTCCAAGCCGGAGGAGGTTGGCCCTGGATCTCACTCCTCCTCCCCACCAGCTTCGGAATCTACGGCCTCCTCCGCAAACAGGTCAATGTCACCGGCACCATCGGACTCACCTTCGAAATGGCCATGCTCTTCCCCATCTGCATCGGACTCATGATCTACCTCGCGCAGTCCAACACCGGAATCTTCATGGCAGAATCCACACCCCTCCCCATCACGCTGCTCATGCTGCTGGGTGGAGTCTTCACCATCATCCCGCTCGTCTGCTTCACCAACGCCGTGCGTCTGCTCCCGCTGAGCACCATCGGCTTGCTCCAGTTCACCGCACCCACCGGACAGCTCCTGCTCTCGGTCGTGTTCTTCGGTGAAAAATTCACCCCCCTCAAGTTCGCCGCGTTCGTGCTGATCTGGACCGCGATCGCCGTCTTCATCCGCGACCTCGTCGTGACCCACCGCGAAAAACAAGCGTGCCTCGATCTTGAGATCATCGAGTAATCGACCTGCTCATCATTTGGATCAGCGCACGCCGTAGCGCGTGGTTGGCCAATCGAGCATGTCGTAGACCGTGAGCGATTTGAGCCGAGGCTTCCACTTGTTGATAAACCCGATGTGCTGATCATCAATCACATACGCGCGAAGGTCTGCTTCGGATTTGAATCCCAGATACACCGCAAGGTCATAGTCCGACGACACGGTCGATCGACCAGTATCCAGATGCTTCCCGGCGGCGTACGACTCAACGCTGGGAATTGTCCCCAGCATCCAATCCACATCGCGGAGCAGCGCGTGGAAATCGCTTGGATTTTGGAGCTGGAAAAAGACGATGTGCCCGATCATCGCCGGCGGACCGGCTGGCGGCGGGACTGGGGGGCGAGCGGTGCGCTGTCCGCCGCTGGAACAGGCGGGGAGGAATAGGAAAATTGCGGCGATCAGAAGCGTGGATGCGGTTTTCATGTGGAGATCGTATCCGATTGTGTCAGCGGGGCGTATCGGGGATCGGTTATGGTGTAGACGGGTCGCAATTGTTCCACGGGGAACAATTGGGATTCCGATTTAGGAGAACGCGATGAACGATTCAGATACGGCGGGAATGGGTCCTGCACGGCGGGACAATGACACTAATTTGTGCGCACGGATCGAGCGGTTGGAGAAACGGAACGCTCGGCTCGTGATTGGGGTTGTGGGCGCGGGAATGCTTGCGATCGGCGCGGTGCTGGGGGGGATGGGCGAGGTGCTCAAGGATGATGTCATCGCGTACACGGCGACGGATGAGACGATGTACCGGGTGTATGAGTCTGGGAAGATTGAGTACCTTCGGCTTGATGATGATCCGCCTCGGACGGTTGAGGGGGTGTTCAACTGGGGTAAGCTCAAGATTGACAAGCGGTATGAGTTGAAAGATCGTCCGCAGTGATTCGGTGAGCGGGCGAGAGATCGGGTATTGTGAACTTCTACCTCTTTAGGAGTTTGCTATGCGCGTGGTTTTGCCGAAGATGTTTGTTGGGTTTGTGTTGATGGTGTCGGTGCTGCTGTCGTCGATGGGTGGGTGCGCGACGATTCGGAATGAGAAGTACAAAGAGGTTGGGTTTACGAGTGAACCCAGCGGGGCGGTGGTTTCGATGGATGGCGACGAGTTTGGGGTGACGCCTTGCGAGATTGAGATTGCGCGGAAGGGGCGGGACAAGGTGGTGGAGATTTCGCTTGATGGATACAAGACGGCGGTGCTGAAGCTGAACCGGTCGGTCGAGGGCAAGACGGTGTTCGGCGGGCTGATCGGGATGAGTGTCGATGCGATTTCTGGGAAGGCGGGGACCTACACGGACAGCGTGCATGTGATTTTGGAGGTTGGGGAGGGGACGGTGGAGCTTGATTCGAAGGTGTTGGATCAGGCGCGGAAGGATGCGGAGACCGATGGGGTTGATGGGGGATAAGTGAAGACCCCCTCCGTCGCTGCGCGACACCTCCCCCGCAAGCGCGGGGGAGGAGAAAGAACTTGTTGTCACTATTTATGGTTAATGAACCGACTGCGCCGGGGACGGCGAGTCGGGGCACCCGTTCGCTTTCGAGGGTGTGGTGGAATGGAAGACACGGCTTGCCGAAGACGGTCAAGCCGTAGCACCCTTGTTTGGTTGGTGGGTTGGTGGGCGAAGATCAAAGATCATGGAGGAGTCGAAGACAACACCTCCATGCCACCCTCTGTGGAAGGTACTGACCGCGCGTGACGACTCAATCAGTCGGAGATCTGCACACCCAGTGCTATCGCGAGGGCGGGGGCTTGTTGGGGGGTGATGATGATGTTGCGGAGGTTGGCGGGATTGGTTAGATCAAGGGCGATGTGGTCGATGATGCTGCCTCGGAGGTCGAGGTGGTCGATGCGGGTGTTGATGAGGCGGAGGGACTGGGCGCCAGAGTCTCGGATCGCGAGTGATTTGATCGTGGCGCCGGTGAGGTCGAGGTTGGGGAGCTGGCATTGATCGAAGCGGACTCTTGTGAGGGTTGCGCCAAGCATGAAGAGGTCGGGGGCTTTGCATTTGGTGAAGTGGAGGTCTTGGAGGTCGGAGTCTCGTGCGTCGAAGCCGGTGAGTTTGCAATCGTTGAACTGGATGCGGGTGAGGCGGGCGTCGGTCCAGGTGGCTCCCGTCAGATCAGCGCGGTCGAAGATGGCGTCCGTGATGCGGATGTTGGGGAGGGTGGATGCGAGGAGAGATTGCGCTTGGATGCGTGATTGTTCGATCACTATGCTGGAGGCGCGGATTGGATTGGGTGGGTTACATGAGATGATCGCGCGGTCGATGTCGGCGTCGTTGATGATCGCGGTGGGTTGGGCTGGGGTCAGGTCATCGGTCGATGGGATGTCCGGCGATGTTGGGGCGAAGTCTTTGGGGGGTTTCATTCTTGAGTCTTTCGTTTTGGATTGACTGTATTGAAGAGATGAAATGGTATTTGATTCCGATGCTTTGTTGGTGGGTGATCTTGGAGAAGACCCCCTCCGTCGGTGTGCGATACCTCCCACGCTCCCCAATGAAGCGCGGGGGAGGCGAAAGATTTGGAAGCCTGCAAATGACCACGGCCTGAGAAATGAAGATCACAGGCGGGACGCCTGTGCCACGGGTTGCCTTGGTTTGGTTAGTGGGCGAGGGGGTATTGCTTGCAGAGGTTGGTGACCTGGTTGCGGACGGTTGTGATTGTTGTTTCGTCGCCGTTGGATTCGATGACTTGGTTGATCCAGTTGGCGATTTGGGTCATTTCGGGTTCTTTGAAGCCGCGGGTGGTGGTGGCGGGTGTTCCCAAGCGGATTCCTGAGGTGATCATGGGTGAGCGTGGGTCGTCTGGGATGCCGTTTTTGTTGGTGATGAGTCCGGCGTTTTCGAGCCATTTTTCGGCGTCTTTGCCGGTGAGTTCTGGGTTTTTCTCGACGAGGGAGACGAGCATGAGGTGGTTGTCTGTGCCGCCGCTGGTGATTCGGAATCCGAGGTTGGTGAGGTCACTCGCGAGTTGTTGTGCGTTTTTGATGACTTGTTTTTGGTAGGTTTTGAACTCGGGTTTGAGTGCTTCACCGAAGGCGATGGCTTTGGCGGCGATGATGTGCATGAGAGGTCCGCCTTGGACTCCGGGGAAGACATTGCGGTTGATGAGTTTGTTGAGTTCTTCGTCGTTGGTCATGATGAGGCCGCCGCGGGGGCCTCGGAGTGATTTGTGTGTTGTTGTGGTGACGATGTGGGCGTGTGGGAAGGGGCTTGGGTGTTCGCCGGCGGCGATGAGTCCTGCGATGTGGGCGACATCGGCCATGAGTGTTGCGCCGACTTCGTCTGCGATTTCTCGGAACATGGCGAAGTCGATGACTCTTGGGTAGGCGGAGTAGCCGCAGAGGATCATTTTGGGTTTGTGTTCATGGGCGGCGGCGCGGACGGAGTCGTAGTCGATTTGTTCGTGTTGTGGGTGCGCGGGATCGTAGTGGAGTGCGTAGTGGACTGGGTTGTAGAAGATTCCACTGAAGTTGAGGTGCATGCCGTGGGAGAGGTGCCCGCCGTCTTTGAGGACAAGGGAGAGGAAGGTGTCTCCGGGTTCCATCATGGCCATGAACGCGGCGGTGTTTGCTTGTGCGCCGGAGTGTGGTTGGACATTGGCGAAGTTGCATCCGAAGAGTTGTTTGGCGCGGTCGCGTGCGAGTTGTTCGACTTGGTCGTGGTGGGCGCATCCGCCGTAGTAGCGGCGACCGGGGTAGCCCTCGGCGTATTTGTTGGTCATGCATGTTCCCGCGGCGACGGTGACGGCGGGTGATGCGTGGTTTTCGGAGGCGATCAGCTCGATGGTGTGTTCTTGACGGTCACGCTCGGCGGCGATGATTTCGGCGACCTGTGGGTCTGTAGCGGCGATGGTGTCGAGGATTGATTGATCGATGGATGCTGTTGTGGTGGTCATGTGGGGATGGTATGGCCCAAGTTCCACGCAGGTATATTGATCGATCCCAAGTTAGATTGCGACCACTGCCAGAATTCCGAGAAAGAAGGCTGCAATGAAGGCAACGATGAAAAACTGCCAGAAGTCATGCTTTGTGAATCCGGTTACACGCGGTGATTTTTCCGGGGTGACTCTTGGCCAGATGAAGGTGTGGCCGCAGTCGTCGCAGTGGATTTCGATTGGGCTTGCGTCATGCGCGTAGTTTGGGTGTTGAAGTTCGACTTGTGTGCGGAGGTCGTAGTCGCAGTTTGGGCAGATTGGGGTGGGCGGGGGCATTGGGTTTGTTGTGCTCGGGTTTACTTCATGATGTGTTTGTCGAGTCTGCTTTGGTATACCACTGGGAGCAGTCCCAGTTGAGGAGGGATTCGAGGTGTTGGATGGATGGGGTGAAATGGTCGGCGAGGTGGGCGAGGATTTCTTTGGTCATGGGCTGTGGATAGGGGTGGGCGAAGAGGTGGTCGGGCTGGATGGGGGCGTTTGGGAGATTGAGGAATTTGAAGATTGAGGACATGGTCTCGGATGGGTGGTCGCGGAGGGATTCGGTTTTGAGGATGTGGGTTTGGTGTTTGGGGAAGATGGACCAGATGTGGGTGAGCTGCTTGGCGTAGTTGCCTCGGTCGAGGTAGGAGGTGATGCGGGATTGGTTGCCGTCTTGACCGATGCGTTGGTTTTGTTCGCGCTGGATGGCGCTGAGGAAGGGTTCGGATTCGTTTCCTCTTGCGGTTTCCATGTTCCAGTGGGAGTAGGCGCGCTCGATGGGGTTGCGGAGGATGATGATGAGTTTCATCGCGGGGTTGTAGGCGTGGATGCGCTGGATGCAGTTGTTCCAGTACATGTAGATGGGGGTGGATTCTCCCAGCATGGTTTGGGAGGGGGCTGGTTTGAAGTGGGTGTGGTAGTGGTTGTAGTCTGGTTGGTTGGTTTTGGACTGTGATTCAAACTGGGCATCGTCGTCGAAGAAGTGGGTTTCCTTCGGCGTGGACATACAGATGTTTGGGTGCTGGCGGAGGGCGTGGTCGAGGGCGGTGGTGCCTGATTTTTGGGCGCCGCAGACGAGGAAGTTGACTTGCATCTTCGGCACTTTCTATAGGAATGGGTTTGGAAGGGGTTGGCTTTGAAGGAGTGGGCTTTGAAGGAGAATCGGTTTAGTGGATGTGGACGAGGTCGCTCGCGGCTTGAGCGAGGCTTGGGGGTTTGTCGAGGTCGATGGGGAGGTAGACGCCTTTGTCGTGGTCGGTGTTGAGGACGATGGCGTTGGGTTCGATGAGGGCGTAGCCGTTGGTGGCGTGTTCGTGTCCGAGGATGAAGAGGTTGATGCCCCAGGTTTCGGTGAGGTCTTCGAGTTGTTCGTGGTCGTAGCCTCGTCCCCAGGTCATGAGGTGGGCTGATCCGACGCGGGGTTCGTAGTCTTGTTCGGTGAGGTCGCGGTTGATAATGGTGGTGTCGAAGCGGTCCATCATTGCGGGTCCTGGGAGCGAGTGGGTGCAGAGGATGTCGCCTTTGGGGCAGCTTGCTCGGAGACCGATGGGCATGGAGAGGACGAACTCTTTGACGGCGTCGCGGACGGACTCGGCGTCGATGGGGTCTGGGAACTCTTGATCGATCCCGGCGTTGAAGGCTTCGACGCATCGGACGCCGTTCTTGACGATGAGGGAGTCGGTGGCCTGGGCGAGCTCGTGGTTGGCGAGGAGGAAGTGGACGAACTCGGGGTATTGTGTTTTGAGTTTGGCGACGCGGGTGAGTCCGCGGTAGCTGGTGTCGACTGGAGCGGGCTCTCCGGGGAGGGGCTGCTTCATGTCGGGGTGGATGATTTCGTGGAGGGTGAGGTGTTTGGGTTCGGACCCGAACTCGCCGTCAAGACCGGCGGCGGCGACGATGGCGCGGAAGTTTCTTGGGTGGTCGTGGGTGTCACCGGATGCGATGAGGTGTCCTGGCGCGGAGATGTGGTCGATGGAACCTTTGCGGCATGATGCGGTGCGGTTTGCTTCGGCGCCTGCGAGGAGGGTCTGGGCAACTTCGGCTGGGTTGGACATGTCGATGGTGTACATCGGGTGCTCGCTTGGGGGATCTTGTGAGCAGTAGGATAGGCGAAAGACCACCTAAGCGGGTGATTGGGGGGTGGTGTGGGAATTGGAGAGGGGGTGGTGTGGCTTATGCTTCTTCGGCGGTGATCGACGAGGGGGAGCGGATGATGCCGAGGATGAGGTCGAGTTTGCTTGCGACGGCGTCCATCTCTGGTCGGCGGTCTGGATCGACCTCGAAGCATTGCATGATGAGATCGGCGAGGCGATCTGGGAGATCGTCGCGGAGTTCGGAGATCGGGGTGGCTTTTTCGATCATCGCGTCGTCGCGAGAGCCGACGAGTGAATCGGAGTTGGTGCCCATCGCGGTTGGGATGTTTTTGCCTGTGAGGACCCAGTACATCATCGCGCCGAAGTTGTAGACATCGGTTTTGGGTGTGATCTCTCGGCGGTGGACTTGTTCGGGTGCGATGTAGTCTGGGGTGCCTTGGATTCGTTTTTTGATGGTGCCGATTTTGCAGGACTGTCCGAGGTCGATGACCTTTGCGGTGAGGTTGCCGTGGATGTCGGCGCCGAGGATGACATTGTGTGGTTTCATGTCGGCGTGGACATAGCCGTGGTTGTGCATTTCAGCGAGACCTGATGCGGTCTGTTGGAAGAGGTCCACGATGACGGGGAGGTCTGTGGGTGTTTCTTCGAACATGGAGATGCCGTCGACGAGTTCCATGACGAGGTAGAGGTCTTTGCACTTGAGGAGTGAGCCCTTTTTGATGAGCTTCTCGATGCGCCGGATGGCTGGGTGGTTGATCTGGTTTGCGATTTTGTATTCGATCTCTGCTTGATCGAGGAATCGCTGCGCCTTTGCGTCGGTTTTCTCGACATGCTTGAGCGCCCAGATCTGTTTGGTCTTGGGGTCTTGGACGAGGTAGATGACTGATGCGGCACCGCGTCCGATTTCGGACATGATCCGGAAGCCTTCGACGGTTTCGCCTGGTTTGAATGTCGTGAGTCCGTCGGTCATGAAAGTCTTTTTCCGATGCTGAATCTGTCTGCTGTTCAGGTTTCTGAACTTGGGTATCCAAACCTGTTGCTCTGAGCCGCCACTTTGATCGTGGATGATCCAAGAACTCTGGAGCCTGTATGAGTAGTTCGGCTCAGCGTGCTTTGGATTGCACCTTGAATCGGAAATCGCCGATTATCGGGTGCTTCATAGTAGACCTGAAGCGGCTCATTGGGGTAGTGGATTTGCCCCGCTTCTGCGGAACAGGTGTCTGATCAGCTGGAGCGGAGTGGATGCAGATATCAATCGGGAGAGACCCTGTGCAAAGAATGCCCGACGAGATGGGCGACGATATCGGTGTGGGATTTGCATCCTGCATCGACCCTCATTATATGGATCGGATGTGTGTGCGGTTCCCGATCTTGTGGATCGTGGAATGAAAAAACCTCCGAACAGATGTTCGGAGGCGTGTATTTACTGTCTGGGTCGGTTGTTAGATCGTCCCGAGGAGCTCGTTGAAGTTTGCTCTTGGGAAGTATCGTCCCGGGCTTGTGGTCGGGGCGAGGTCTTCGTGGAGGAAGACTCGTTCTTGTGAGATGTTGAATCGTTCGGTGAGTGCGCCGACGACTTCTGCGAGGTATCGGATCTGTTCATCGGAGAATGGTTTGCGGTCTCCGTTGCCGATGAGGCAGATTTCGATGGCGTTGGAGGTCTTTGAGGTGCGGAGTCCTGCGAGCTGGGCGCCTTGGGTTTGGTTGAGCCAGCGGTTTCCGAGGTGGATTTCGCCGTCACCCATTCCGGTGCCGTTGCCGATGAGGAAGTGGTAGCTGAGCCCGTCGTATCCGACCGCTTTGTGCTGGGCGCCGATGGATTCTGCTGAACCTGCGGGTGACCCTGAGTGGACGATGACGATGGAGTCCCACTTTGTTGCTTCGAGATCGGCTTTGGTGTTGAAGATTGCTTCGACGCCTCGGGTGCCGGTGATGCTTGCGAGCGGTGAGAGGGAGACTCCACGGGCGCTGAGTGCTGGGTTGCCTGTGTCGAGGAGCGAGAGGAGTCCGACGAGGCCGGTCATTGATACGACAAGCGCGCCCCACACGATCTTGGTGCGGATGCTGGCGTTTGTTCGGACTGTGACTTTTGCGGCCATATCGGGTTCGGTTCCTAGGGAGTTCAGATTATCATATTCATTCGGGCGTTGCACGCTCGTTTCTTGCACATTGGTGCGTAAATTATGGATGTTTCCGCGCACATTTCTGCTTGTGACGAATTGTGTACTTACCGGAACCGAACAAACCATTTGTGTGGGAATTGGCGAGTTGTTTTCGGTCGTTTTGCGGTGTGACTATTCGTCGGACTGGACGAGACGGTCGCGGAGGTTTGGGGTGCGCCGGCCGTATTCATCTTCGAGGTATGGTGGCGCGTACTGGGTGCGTGTTTGGTTGTAGCGATCGAAGGGTGAGCGTGCGTCGTCGGCGTGGAGAAGTGTTTTTTGGCACGCGGGCAAGAGGCAGAGCGTTCCCACGCTCGCAAGAAGGATCGCGATGCGGGTTCGGGAGAAGATCGGAGTGTGGTTTGATCTGGTCATTGTCGTGCTGGATTGGGTTGCGTTGGCGCGTTGGTTGGCCACGGGTGATGGACAAAAAACAGTGTACCGCGAGTTACCACGGCACACTGTTCTGGAGAGAGGAGAGAACTACATTTACTCAGACTTTTTCCGTGGAATCAGTCTGGCGGTGTCTCGGGGAATCACTTGACCCGGACACCTCACTGCAACACCTGTTATACGCAAAGCTTTTCTTTGGGTTCGTCGGTGTCTTGAGAATCATTCAAATTATGTTATGTTTGAATTTCGTTAGGGTTCGATAGCGTGATCAGGCGGCCATCGGGGTCGGTTTTGAGCTGATTGGTGCTCAGGAGCGACTGGATGCAGGTGTAGAGGGTGACGGCACAGGCCGTGGAGAGGTTGAGGGAGCGTTCTCCGGGGGTGAGGGGGATGGAGACGCATTGGTCTGGGTGCTGGTCGAGGAGGTCTTTGGGGAGTCCTACGGATTCTTTGCCGAAGACGAAGTGATCGCCTTTGGTCATGGGGATGTCGTAGATGGTTTTGGAGGCGCGGGCGGTGAGGAACCAGGTGTTTGGGGCGGCTTTTGCGGCGCTTGATTGGTTGTAGTCTTGGAGGGAGTCGTGGTTGGTGAGGTTGAGGCGGGGCCAATAGTCCAAGCCGGCTCTTCGGCAGGCTTTTTCGTCGATGTCGAAGGCGAGGGGGTGGATGAGGTGGAGGGCGGCGCCGGTGGCGACGCAGGTTCTGCCGATGGATCCGGTGTTGTTGGGGATCTCGGGGTTGAGGAGGACGACATGGGCGATGGGGTCTTGCGTGGGGGCTTGTGTGGGTGTTTGGTTGGTCATGGCTGGGGAGTTATAGATCTGTCATTGGAAAAGAAACACCCCGTCGAGATGAGTCGGCGGGGTGTGGTGGGATTTGGAAGGGTGGTTGATGCGTCGCTCTTAGTCTTTGTTGGCGGCGAGGAGGGGGTCGGCGGCGATGGTCATCGCGACGGCTTGCTTGAACTCTGGGTTGTGTGGGTTGCCTTGCCAGCGGATGACGCCATCGGTTGAAAGGACGACGACATGGGGGATCCCTGTGATTCCCAGTGCGTTGTTGAGGGTGTTATCGCCGTCGAACATTTGTGCGTAGTTGCCCTTTTTCTTGAGGACATAACGGCGGAAGTTTTCTTCTTTTTCACCGCCACCGATGCCGACGATTTCGAGACGACCTTCGTAGGAGTCTTGGAGGTCGTGGAGCATTGGAGCGGCGGCGATGCATGGTCCACACCAGGTTGCCCAGAAGTCGAGGACGAGGACTTTGCCTTCGAGTGGGCGTTCGTTGTCAACCCATTTTTCGTTGCCCATTGGTGCGGGGAGCTTTTGTCCTTGGTAGTTGTTGGCTGAGAGTTTTTGGCCGTTGTGGTTTGGCCATGGAGCTTTTTCGTAGGCTTCGGCGCTGATTGATGCCGCGGTCGCGACGGCGGCTTCTGGCGCGATGCCTTGGGCTTGGAGGGCGGCGTTTGCGACTGCCGTTTCAGTGGTTTCGCCCACGAGTTGTTTGACGGCGTCTTTGAGTGATCGTCCATCGAGGTCTGCGAATCGGAGGTTCCCGGCGCGGTCAATGACATAGATATCTGGGTAGTCGTCGGTGTGCATTGCTGAAGCGAAGACGCCTCCTTCATCGCGGGCGATGGGGACGGTGATTCGTCCGGCGTTGATCTTGTCTTTGATCTCGTCCCATCCGGCGTCGGGGTGGATCGCGGCGATGACGATCTGATCTTCGTTGTCGCGCTCCATGCGGGTGAGTTTGGAGAGGGTCATGTAGGAGGCGGGTTCACCGGCGGAGATCATCGCGATGATGACGACCTTGCCTTGGGTGTTGGAGTTTGAGAGGGTTCCGGGGTGGGTCCAGTCGGTGAGTGATGCGAGCGCGGCTTGATCGAATGGCTTGGTTTCGAGCGCGTCGATGGTGTCGCGGGAGTCGCTGAGTTCGCGTTTGATTTCGGGCGCCATCGCGAGGATTGGGACCAGTGAAGCGACGGCAGCGAGGGTGATGATGGATCGTGGATTCATGTGGGGTCTCCGTATGGAACTGGCCGAGTGTCCGAGAATATCTTTGGAAGGTCAAGTGTATCAGAAACTTGCTGGGTTCCCAAGCGAGAATACGGTGGTGATGGGAGAAAATGCGGGTATGAAACGGGCTTTACTCAAAGCAAACACCCGCCTTTTTAAGGAGCGGGTGTTTGGGGGAGCTTTGAAGAAAGCTGAGTTGTGGGTCTTTCGGGTGTACCGGGGTGGTTTGCACCGGTTGCGGCATCCCTGAAAACTTTGGTAGGAGCTTGGTTTTTGGGCGGTTTAGCCGTCGTGGGAGTGGGCGGCTGGTTTGGCGGTCACTCGCGTTTGGATGGCTGGGTCCACAGCGATGGTCTTGTTCACGGCTGGGAGGAACCCTTCTTCGTGTGGGTTTCCGATCCAGCGGATGATGCCATCGGTTGAGATGACGACGACCAGCGGGATGCCTTTGGATTCGAACGACTCGTAGACGGCTTGGCTGTCTGAGTAGAGGTTTGCGTAGGCGACTGGGTGCTCGTCGATGTAGGACTGGACATCGGACTGTGGGTCGCGTTGTCCGGCGATGGCCATGACGGTGAGTGCGTCTGGGTTTTCTTTTTGGAGTTCATCGAGGATTGGTGATGCGGCGCGGCAGGGTGGGCACCAGGTTGCCCAGAAGTCGAGGACGATGACTTTGCCTTCGGTGTCGACTGTATCGGAGAGCCAGGTTTCAGTGCCGAGGGCAACGGGGAGGGGTTTGCCTTGGAGGTCATTGGCGTAGAGGTCGGTGTTGTGTGCGGGCCAATCTGCGGCTTCGTAGGCTTTGGCTTTCTTTTCTTGGCATCCTTTGCAGTCACCATCGCCACAGCACATGCTTGATTTGTCCGCGGATTTGTCTGCTCCCTTATCGGTGCAGAGGGCGCAGTTTGGGCCTGCGGTGGTGAGGGCGATTCCGGATGAGGCGATGAGCATGGCGATGAGATGTGACATTGATGTTCTCCAAAGATGAACGGTTTGTGTGAGTGCATGCACGACAGGGCACGCGAACGAACCCCTCGTGTGTTGATCTCCGCTGGTAATCTGAACGGGCTGATTAGCCTTGCGGGGGGATCAATCTGTGGAGAGCAACGGCTGCGGCGACGGAAATATTCAAAGAATCTGCGGTACTTGCCAAAGGAATTTTCACTTTGTGTGAGGCGGCTTGGATGGACTCTGGGGTGAGTCCTGGGCCTTCGGCGCCGAGCATGAGGGCGAGTTTTGAGCTTTGGGAGGTGTTTTTAGCGATTTTCTCAATATCGAGAGCATCACGGGCGGGGGTGAGGGCGAGGGTGGTGAATCCTGCATCTTTGACGGTTGTGAGGGTTGAGATCCAATCGGACTGTTCTTGGATCTGGGTGAAGGGGATGGTGAGGGCGTGTCCCATCGAGACTCGGAGGGACTTGCGGTAGAGGGGATCGCAACAGCGCGGGGAGAGTAGGACGGGGACCCCGGTGCCACAGAGGGCGGCGACGGAGCGGAAGACGGATCCGAGGTTGTCGTGGTTGGCGAGGTCTTCGAGGATGACGAGGGCGCGGGCGGACTGGAGGAGGTTTGCGAGTGGAGGGTTTGGGATTCGATGACCGGCGGCGAGGAGTCCACGATGGATTGGATAGCCTGTGATTTGGTCGAGGATTGGGCGAGCGGCGGTGTAGATCGGGACGGATTCGGGGATGGTTTCGAGGAGGTCGCTGTGGGACTGGGTTTTGGATTCGTCGATGAGGACAGAGTGAAGCGGGTAGCGCGAGGCGATGTGGTGTTCGAGGACGAGGGAACCTTCTGAGATGAAGAGTGGGTCTTTGTCGGGCTGGGATGAATCGGTGTTTGGCGCATCGGGGTTATGGGCGGCTTTGAGCCAAGCATCTTTCTGATTGCGGTATGGCTCGATGCGTGGGTCCTTTGGGTCATGAATTGGTGTGAATCGGTCGATCATTGGTAGAGAACCCTAGACTCGGGGTTGTGGTCATGACTTGAACTGAGAGACGCTATGGACACGATGACTTTATTGCAGGCGGCGGTGCTCGGTTTGGTCGAGGGGATCACGGAGTATCTCCCGATTTCGTCAACCGGTCACCTGATTCTCGCGTCGGAGTTGATGGGGCTTGGGGACTCAGCAAGCCAGCGGTCTGCGGTGGACACTTTCAATATTGTGATTCAGGGGGGGGCGATCCTCGCGGTGCTGGGGTTGTACTTCCCGCGCGTGGTGCAGATGTGTAAGGGGCTGATCGGGAAGGACTCCGACGGGCTCAAGCTCGCGATCCGGATCATTGTTGCGTTTCTTCCTGCGGCGGTGCTTGGGGTGCTGCTCAATGATTGGATCGAGAGCAAGCTGTTCAATACGCCTGCGGTGCTTGCGGCGCTCGCGCTGGGCGGGGTGTTCATGATTGTGATTGACAAGTGGAAGTTCAGTTCACACAAGGAAGGCGAAGCGTTTGACGAGGGGATGGATCTGCATGAGATCAGCATTGTGCAGGCGCTGTTCATTGGATTGCTTCAGTGCGTGGCGATGTGGCCTGGCACTTCGAGGTCGATGATGACGATCGCGGGCGGGGTGCTGGTTGGTCTCAAACCAAAGCGTGCGGCGGAGTTTAGTTTCTTGCTGGGACTCCCGACGCTTGGTGGGGCGACGGTGTATTCGTTGTATAAGACGCTCAATGGGGATGGGCCGAACATGTTTGAGGTGATCGGGTGGATGCCGATCATTGTGGGGCTGGTGGTGGCGACGATCAGCGCGGCGGTTGCGGTGCGGTGGTTGGTCGCGTTCTTGACCAAGCACGGCTTGGCGGTGTTTGGGTATTACCGATTGATCTTGACTGCGGTCTTGGGCGGGGCGATTGCGATGGGGGTGGTGACTTTGCACAGTGCTGATTCGGGTCTTGATGATGGTGTAGTTGGGGATGAAGTGATTGGAGAGGTGCTGCCATGAGTGATGGGATTCAGACTTCGTTTCCGAAGGACAAGATCGAGGTGGTGCTGCTCGAGGGGACGCATCCATCTGGGACGCACCTGATCGAGCGGGAGGGGTTTCATGTGACGGCGTTGCATGGGGCGCTTGAAGGCGGTGAGTTGATCGACGCGATCGGGCGCGCGCATGTGGTTGGTATTCGGTCCAAGACGCAGCTGACTGGGGAGGTGCTCAAGCAGTGCGAGCGGCTGCTTGCGGTCGGGTGTTTTTGTGCGGGGACGAATCAGGTGGATCTTGATGTCGCGGCTTCGATGGGGGTTCCGGTGTTTAACTCGCCGTTCAGTAATACGCGATCGGTCGCGGAGTTGACGATCAGCGAGATCATCGCGTTGCACCGGCGGGTGTCGCATCGGTCGGCGTTGTTGCATCAGGGTGAATGGGACAAAAGCGCGGATCGGTCACACGAGGTGCGGGGCCGGGTGCTTGGGATTGTTGGGTATGGGCATATCGGATCGCAGGTTTCGGTGCTCGCAGAAGCGATCGGGATGCGGGTGATGTTCTTTGACAGCGACAGCAAGCTGCCGCTGGGCAATGCGAGTTCAGTGGGGTCGCTTGAGGCGTTGCTTGAGGTGGCGGATGTGGTGACGCTGCATGTTCCCGAGACTGCTGAGACAAAGGGGATGATGGACAGCAAGCGGATCGGGCTGATGAAGCACGGGGCGTATTTGATCAACAACGCGCGTGGGTCGGTCGTGGATCTCGATGCGCTCCGGGTTGCGGTGGATGATGGACACATCGCGGGGGCGGCGGTGGATGTGTTCCCGGTTGAACCTGCGAAGCGGGGGGAGGGGTTTACGAATGTGATGCAGGGGGCGGAGAATGTGATTTTGACGCCTCATGTTGGGGGATCGACGATGGAGGCTCAGGAAGCGATCAGCGTGGATGCGGCGGAGAAGCTGGTGAAGTTTGTGAATCGTGGGACGACGACGGGGTCGGTGAATGTTCCCAATGTTGATCTTCCATCGCAGACGCTGGATGGGGCGCGGTCGCATCGGATTTTGAACTTCCATCGGAATGTGCCTGGTGTGCTTGGGAAGTTCCATGAGGCGGCGAGCTCGCTTGGTGTGAACATTACTGGGCAGTACCTGCGGACGGTTGGGGATGTGGGGTATGTGGTGCTGGATGCTGATCCGAGCGGGGCTGAGGCGCTTAAGGATGCGATGGATGGGATTGATGAGTCGGTTCGGACGCGGATGCTGTGGTGAGAAAGCCGGACTGCGCTGAAGACAGCGAGCCGGGGCACCCTTTGTTGGTATTTTGGCTTGGGCGTGCGAACAATCGTCTATGCCTACTTTTGTACGATCATCGGAGTCTTTGGTACACACTGGGGTGATCGCGCGGGACTTTGCGTCGGTGCTTCGCGCGGGGGACTTGGTTCGGCTGGTTGGGGAGATGGGGGCGGGGAAGACGACCTTTGTTCGATTGGTCGCGGAGGCGATGGGGGTGGATGTGTCGCTTGTCAGCTCCCCCACTTTCGTGCTGATGAACAACTACCCCTGCACGATCATGGGTGAGACGGGGTCGATTGCGCACTTGGACTGTTACCGGTTTGGTGATGAGGATGAGCTTGAGGCGCTCGGGTGGGACCGGGTGTGCAGTGATGGGTCGATCAGGTTGGTTGAATGGCCTGAGCGGATTGATGGGTTGCTGGATGAGGAGTCGCTGACGGTGACGATCTCGCATGTGGACGAGGAATCGCGGGGGTTTGTGTTTGATGTTCCCGAGTCGTGGATGGGCCGGGCTTCGATTGGTGCGCTCAAGGCGCGGGATCGGGTGAAGTGTCCGACGACGGGGGTGGTGGTGCATCCGGAGTGTCCGAGCTGGCCGTTTGTTGATGAGCGGGCGCGGATGAGTGATTTGCATGGGTGGATGAGCGGGAAGTTTGCGATCACGCGTCCGATTGATCAGGCGGATCTTGATCAGGAGTAGGAAGAAGGGGCTGGGGGCTGGGGGCTGGCCATTTGGGATGAAATGAGAAGACCCCCTCCGTCCGCGGAGCGCGGACACCTCCCCCGCAAGCGCGGGGGAGGAGAGTTGGCGTGCGTGTGTTGGTTTGGGGTGGTATTGTGTGGGTATGAATGAAGAAGTTGGATCCGTCGTTGAGACGAGTGTGTGGTCGTTGTTTTCTGAGAGCTTTGATGTGTTCTCGGTGGTGCTGTTGATCGGGTCGATGATCGCGGTGTCGTTGATTGTCAAACTTGTGCTTGATGCTCGGCGGTCGGTGATTGCTCCGGATGGGATTGTGGATTCGCTCTCCAAGAAACTCGACTCGGGGAATCTGGATTCGTTCTTGGCGACGGCGAGTGAGGACTCTGGGATTGTTGGGTCGGCGTGTGTTGCGGCGTTCAATGCTCGCAAGAACGGGGCTGCTGATCGGACGGCTGCGATGCGCGAAGCGGCGGAGATCGCGGCGAGCAATGCGTGCAGTCGGTGGACGCGGACTTTGGATTTGCTTCGGGTGATCGGGGAGATCGGGCCTTTGATTGGACTGGCGGGGACGGTGTGGGGGATGATTCTTGCTTTTGTGAAACTGGGTCAGGCGGGTGGGTCTGCGGGGCCTACGGATCTTTCGATGGGGATTTCGAAGGCGTTGTTCCATACCTTGCTGGGGTTGATGCTTGCGGTGCCTTGCTTGTTGATTTATGGGTGGTACCGGAGTGTGATCGATAAGCATTGCAATCGTGCGTTTGAGCAGGCGGGTGGGTTGGTGGATCGGCTCTCAGCGATGGATGGGGATTCGGAATGAGAGCGCGATCGATCCTCGGAAAGCACGGGGGAAACTCTGGGGGGGG
>TARA_R110002096_G_scaffold109774_23_pt1 | contig 18925 bp, 21 predicted proteins | sample TARA_R110002096 | Tara Oceans TARA_R110002096 (sample SAMEA4397295) | marine metagenome | biome: Polar Biome; feature: [DCM] deep chlorophyll maximum layer (ENVO:01000326); material: water (ENVO:00002006), including particulate matter (ENVO:01000060) such as... | depth 35 m
GGTGCTTTCCGGGATGACGTCGGGACCGCCGGACAGATAGGTCAGATCGAGATCCTCGGCGGCGTAATAGCCCTTATCCATTGCCAGAAAATAGCCGGCAAATTCAGCGTCATTGATCCAGGCTGCCTGCATGGTCAGCGGCGTTGCAGCAAATGCGCTGCGCGGCACGAATGATGCTGCCGCGGCGGCGGAAGCGGTGTAAAGAAAGTGGCGGCGGCTCAGTGTGAGGGTCATGTGCATATCTCCCGTTTGGTTTTCAGGCAACGCCCTGAATGCGTTGAAGTTCTTGCAATGGCGGCGTCTGTTCAATCTGCTTGGGATCGAGCAGGGGCCATTTCACACCACTGGGCCGTTTTGCCCGGCGTTCGACGGTGTATAATTGTGTCGGGGTGGCGATCTTGTCGACCAGAATATCCGTTTCCGAAGGCTGCAGCTGATCTTCAACCAGCTGCACATCATGCACTACTGCAATGACCGGGGTGGTCTCATCGACAAGACCCAGATCGGTGAACATGCCCCATTCCAGATCAAAAAATCCGTGGCCTTTGCCAAACCGCACGCCGTTTACCGAAACCGCAGAGGCGCCGGTGACCATCAGATCGAAGCGGCCGCGCCGGGCAATCTCGTCGAGCGTTGTCGGCCGGCCGAAATGTTCCATACCATCCAGCCATGACGCATAGAGCGCGGCGCCCTTTGGCACCATGTCGGGCTCTAACAGGATAAAGCCGCGGTAAATGCCATAAGTCGACATCACAAAGGTTTTTCCATCCTCGATCATGCGGCGGCGCAGCCCGGCCAGACAATTGTCCGGTGTAATGAAGGCAAACTCCGACTGCTGATAGGCGGGTTCTGCAACGAGGCGTTCGGTGGCCTCTTCGGAGCCCTCAAAATCCGGTATGACTTCGGCAAAATTCAGGTGGAACCTGGTGTCAGGTTTGGCTACGTCACGGAGCTTCGTCCAAATTCTCTCGCGGATAATTTTTGAGGTCGACATGTACCCACCCTGTTTGGTTTCATTGTTTCATAGTATTGAAACTAATGTTTCATCGGTCAAGTTGAATCTGGATGAAAAAGCGGCTATTTGGGGATTATGGCTTCCAGACTCATCCTCAGAATTCACGAAAAACAATCGCGTTTGACCGAAAGTGAGCGCAAGATTGCCCAGGTTCTGCTGGAGCATCCGGGCATTATCGAGACCCATAGTGCAACCGAACTGGCAGGGCTTGCTGGCGTTTCCAAGGCCACTGCGGCGCGGTTTTTCCGCAGCCTCGGCTATTCGGATTTTGAGGAAGTTCGACTGCAGGCCCGCGAGGAGCGCAACCGGACACAGCCTTACCGCCAGGCCGAAACCTTTTCGGAACAGACCGTTCTGGGCCGTTCGATCGGCGACCATCTGGATCTGGAACTGCGCAATCTGACCCGGACATTTGAGGAGTTGCGCTCCGACCGCCTGTCGGAAAGTGCAAAAATTCTGTCTGGCGCGCCCCGCGTCTGGTTTCTCGGATTTGGCACTGAAGACGGGGTGGCCAGGGTTGGAAGGTCGCTTTTTTCAAAACTGCGCCATGGTGTGCATTATCTCAGCGGAACCGGGCAGGACTGGTCCGGTGATCTGGCGATGACCGGTCCTCACGATGCGCTGATCCTGCTTACCCTTGATCCGCGCCCAAAGCTTTTGCGATCGATCCTGGCCTATGCAAGAACCTCGCGAATGCGCATCATCACGCTGACCGATCACGGCTTTCAGGCCCAGGCCGAACGGTTTTCAGAACGTGTTCTGCCGTGCCATGTGGCCAGTTACAGCGCTCTGCCAACCCACGCCACGCTGGTTTCCATGCTGCGGCTGCTGGCCATCACCTATATCGGCCAGAATACGGAAGCCGTGAAACAACGGTCCGAAAACCTCGATGCAATTGTTGAGGAACTGGATCTGCTTGAGTAACGTTCTGCCTGTTCACATAAGCAAACACCAGATTATCCGGCCGTCATGCGATACTGCGCATGAGGGGATTTGGATTGAGGCAGGCGATTTTGACTAAAACCGGAGCAAGCAGGCTGAGCCGATGGGGCTACCGTGCCGAAAGTTTCATTGACCGGTTCCGGCCGGCAAGGTCGTCTGATGACCTGATGGTGGATAGCTATACCGGCTATGCGACGCCTGAGGGCGTCGTTGTGCGTGGCCGGGTGCTGACCCGGCGCCAGTTGCGGGCGACACCTCTGAAACCTGGCCTGCTGACAAATCTTCGCGCTATGGTGGCGCTGTTCCTGACCCGCGAAGTCAGTGACGTGGAAGTTGTTGTGGAGGGCATCATCGGGCACAGCGACGAAGAGGGCTATTTTTCAATTCGCGTGCCGGTGACCGATCCGGAAACCACTTTTTTAAATGTCAGTTTGCCGAAATACGGCTATGAATGCCAGGCTCCGGTTGTGGTGCCCCACCCGCAGGCGCGGATCGGCATCATCTCCGATATCGACGATACAATTCTTCAGACCGGGGCCTGGAGCATTCTGCGAAACCTATGGACAACGCTGACAGGCGCAGTGGAAAGCCGGCTGATTTTCGCAGATACGGCCGAACTCATCCGGCTCCTGCAGGATGGTGTAAACCCTGTGTTTTATGTCAGTTCCTCACCATGGAATCTGCACAGTTTTCTCGATGCTGTGTTTCGTCACAATGAAGTGCCCTTCGGGCCGAAATTTCTGCGCGAACTTGGCATCAACGAAACCCAGTTCATCAAGAGCTCTCACGGGTCGCACAAGGGGGATGCCATTGATTCCATTGTTGCTGCCAATCCAACGCTGAAATTTGTTTTGATCGGCGACACGGGGCAACATGATGGAAAGGTTTATCTGGATGCCATTGCCCGGCATGAGGGCCGGATCATCGAGGTCTGCCTGCGCGGTGCAGGACCGCTGGACATAATTGACGAGCAATGGGCAGACGAAATCCGTGCCACCGGGGTGGCGTTTTACTCGGGCGCGACCTTTGAACCGCTGCTGACAGAGACACGCTGACGCCAGATCATCAGACCGCATCGGTGCGATGCTGCCCGGCTAAGGCCCGGTTGGTCGGCATGGGTTCCTACAAGGCCGCGAACGGTCTTATCTTGTCCCACAGATTCGGACCGGAGGCGAACAGAGGGGCTCCATTGGCATAGGCTTTTGCCGACATATCAGTTGAAATTCGTCCGCCCGCCTCGCTCACGATCAGGGCCCCGGCGGCGTAGTCCCAGGGGTGGACGCGCTCTTCGTAGTAGGCATGGCAACAGCCTTCCGCGATCTGGCTGAGGTTGAAAATGCAGCAGTTGAACGCGTAGATCACAGCCCCGCCGCCGAGAACGCCGGTGGCAAAGGCAAGAGGATTGTCAGGTGCCATATCAGGCGAGCGGCCAAAGATTACGCGGGACCGGTCGAGAGAACTGATTTGTGATGCAGCAATCGGCTGACCGTCGCGGAAGGCGCCGGCATTCTTGGTCGCATGATAGAAGCTGCCCAGCACCGGAAAGGCCAGAAAACCGATCTGGGTTTCACCGTTCTCTACATATGCCAGAGAGACCCCCCACAAAGGCAGGCCGGCGACAAAGTTCGATGTGCCGTCAATGGGATCTGCAACCCAGAGATTCTGGCTCGCATCGCCGCCGCTTTCTTCTCCCCAGAACCCGTCATCGGGAAAGGCTGCTGCCAGCTCCGCCTTGATCTGCCGTTCGACCGCACGGTCCGCATCCGTCACCAGATCAAGCGGAGCCGCCTTGCTGCCCTGATCGAGACTGGCGCGGCGCTGGAAATAGTCCAGCGCAAGCGCTGCAGCGCGTTTGACAATCTCACAGCCGACACGCTGGCGTTCTGACAAATCGCTCATCCGCTTGCCTTACTGGCTCTGCCATTCAAGGCATATGCAACGGCTTGTTCGATATTACGGGTCAGATCCGCCAGTTCAGCACTGTTTTCAAGTCTGTATTCGGCCTTTTCGATCAGTATGGCATTTTGCTGAAATCCGGATGTTGCGCTGCCCCTGGCGCGTGCATCATCTGCATCAAATTTCGAACGATCCAGCGGATCACCGGCGCGGCCGCGATTCACCACACGGGAAAACCGGTTGTCATCACTGGTGACAACCGCCATGAGGAAAAAATCCCGGCCGGATTTCCTCGTGGCTTCGGTGACGTAGGTCAGCTCAGCGAGATTGCGCAGCCCGTCAACAACAACGTTGCCTGGCGAATCGAAGGCGGGGTCATCTACCGCAACGCGGGCGTAATAATCATCGCCCTCAATCACCTGGGTTTCACGGGCGAGGTTCTGGACCTGTGACCTTGTGGGAACGCCAAATTTGGCAATGGCCGTGTCGCGCAGGTGTTTGGACAGGGCGACCGGGGCAAAGCCCATTGTTTTCAATATTGCGGTCGTGGTCGTTTTTCCGGCACCGGATTCCCCCACCAATGCGAGGACCATGCCTTTATTGTTTGCCGATTTACCCACCAGGGACTCCAAAATTAAATGAATATGAAAGCGCTTTCAGTTAATAACCATGAAATATATTTTGGCAAGATATTTTTATAAAAAGCAGGTTATATGCGGAAAAACAATCAGCAGATGCCAGCCAAAGGGTAATATCGTCGCTTGACATAACGAAAGAACTGCGGAAATATGAAAGCGGTTTCATAAAAATGATATTCACTATTTCCCGGGAGGAAGTCATGACTGGAAGACGTTCATTGTTGCGATTATTCAGGAGAAGTGCCGCATGGGCAGCGCTGGCGACCAGCTTGTCTGTGCCTTATGCATTGGCCCAGCCGACAGAGGGTGAGCTGGTTGTGGCGGTCAGTCAGGAACCGCAGGATCTGGCTGCGCAGGGCGCTTACAAGGAAATCAATGCCGTCGGCATCCGTAATGTGCTTGAAACGCTGATTGCGCAGGATCCGATCGCTGGCGAAATGCGCGGCGTGCTGGCCCGCGAATGGGAGCGCCTTGATGACAGCACACTGCGCTTTGTGCTGCGTGAAGGGGTGGTGTTTCATGACGGTTCGGTTATGGATGCAGCAGCGGTGGCGGCATCGATCAACTGGGTCTGGAGCCTGGAAAATTCATTCACAATTCAGGAATATGCAGGGCCGGGAGAGATCACCGCTACGGTCGTCAGTGACGGGGTTGTCGAAGTGCGCTCCAGCAAGCCCGATCCGCTTCTGGAATTCCGCCTGTCGTTGAACGGCATCTCGTCAGCAAAGCAATTGGAGGACGATCCCAAAGCGCATTTCTCCGCGCCAGTGGGCACCGGACCCTACAAATTCAATGAATGGGCGGCGGGCCAATACTGGAGCGCAGACTATAATCCTGAATGGTGGGGACTGACGGTTGATGATGCCTATGGCACCTCAAAGCCTATCTGGCAGAGCTTGCGGTTTGTGTTCCGTCCCGAGGATGCGGCGCGTGTTGCGATGATCCAGAGCGGCGAAGCGCAAATTGCGATGTTCCCGTCCGCTGACGAATGTGAGCGCGCAAAAGACGCTGCAGGATATTACTGCGTGACTGGCCCGTCGACCACCTATCTCTATGGCAGGCTTGATCATTCAATTTACGGCGATGAGCGCCTGAAGGATCCCCGCATCCGCGAAGCCATTTTCAAGTCGGTCGACATTGAAGGTCTGGTTGATCTTTATGGCCTGGCTTCCGTGCCGCCGGGACAATTGGCGCCCAAAGGGACTGTCGGTTACAATCCCGATGTCAGCGCCTATGAATACGACCCGGCAAGAGCAATGGCGCTGTTGGAAGAGGCCAGGGCGGATGGTGTTGATGTGGATAGTCTCTCTATTGAGATCGTCGGCCGCAGTTCAACGCCCCGGATCAAGCCGACCGTTGAGGCACTCGGCGCCATGCTGAATTCCGTCGGTATCGGGACTGAAGTCAAAGTGCAGACGCCGCAGGAATTCAATCCACGGGTCCGTATTGCCGGCTATGCCAATGAGCCCGGGCGTCAGATGATGCAGGTTCATGTCAAACAGAACCCGTCAAATGATTTCGGTCTTCTGCTGCTGTCCAACTACGCCTGCCCGAGTATGGATGATCCGACCGGGGCGTCCCGCTCATCGGTCTATTGCGACGAGGCTTTTGATGCCGAATTGGCGATAGCTCTGGCAAGCACCGGTGCAGAGCGCGCCGAAAAACTGAAACAACTTGTCAAGACTGTGCATGATCGTTACCTGATCCTGCCATTGGCCCTGCTCGACCGGGCCTATCTCGTGAAAGATGGAATCGATTTCAAATTTGGCACGGACCACCGGTTTCAGGCGGTCTATGTGACAAAAAGCGATTGATGAGCTCCCAGAAGGCTGGTCCGCGTATGCGCGGGCCGGCTTCCGGAACGGTTTTCCAAGAGTGAAGGCAGTACTGCCATGGCGTATTTCACGAGGCGCATTTTCAATTCGCTGATTCTGCTTATCCTCACCATCAGTTTTGTTTTCTTTGCCGGGCGCGTGATTGGCGATCCGGCATTGAACATGCTTGGCCCTGGCGCAACGCCCGATGCGATCGAAAAATTGCGCGTGGTTGCCGGTTTGAATGATCCCCTCTGGTTGCAATATCTGCGTTATCTTGCGGGTCTCTTCACGGGCGATTTTGGCGTCAGCTATCGCTTCGGCTTCTCTGTCATTCCGTCGCTCGATCTGGAGCAGATTGGCCAGCCTGTCATTGATATCGTGCTGGAACGGCTGCCCGCAACCTTCCTTCTGGCCGGGACGGCTCTGGCGATTGCAGTGCCTTTGGGCGTGTTCATGGGTGTCACTGCCGCGGCGCGGCCGCGCTCGATAGCCGACCGCATTGTCACGGTTCTGTCGCTGGCGGGAATTTCGGTGGTGCAGTTCTGGCTGGGCCTGATGCTGATCGTATTTTTTGCGGTGCAGCTGGGCTGGCTTCCGACCGGCGGATATGGCGGCTTTGAATATGTCATTCTGCCGGCGATGACCCTGGCTGCCCGTCCCATCGGCCGGATTGCCCAGGTCACCCGCAGCGCCATGCTGGATGAGTTGGAAAAGCCCTATGTGACCACGGCCCGTGCCAAGGGCGTTGAAGAATATCGGGTGATCTATCACCATGCGCTGAAAAACGCCTCAATCCCGATCATCACGATGATCGGAGATGAAACCTCGGCGCTGCTGACAGGCGCTATTCTGGTTGAAAAGATTTTTGCCTGGCCGGGGATAGGCCTGCTGATTATCGATTCCCTGTCGCGCAGCGACCTACCGTTAATCCAGGCCAGCATTGCTGTTGTCGCGGCGCTGGTTATCACCGTCAATCTGCTTGTTGATTTCAGCTACCGCTTCTTCAAGCCCGAAATCGCCCTGGGACGGAAGTGATGACCATGAGCGATGACGTTGCACTTATTTCTGCGGATGACGGCGAAGAAAGCCGAAGTGCCCGGATCGGGATTGGCGATTATGTCCACGCAATTCTGCGGGATCATATCACTCTTGTGGCGATGATTTTCCTGCTGATTCTGCTGATTTTTACCCTGGGGGCTGAGTTTCTGGCGCCGTATGAGCCGGTCGGGCTGAATTTGCGGGACCGCTTGTTGCCGCCAGGCACAATCGGCCGCAACGGTGATTTCTATCTGTTCGGCACTGACGAGTTGGGACGCGATCTTTTCACCCGGTTGATCTACGGCGCTCGGGTCTCGGTTTCCGTGGGTGTCCTAGGGGCGTTGCTGTCAAGTCTGGTTGGAGTCTCGGCAGGACTTATGGCCGGATATCACGGTGGCTGGTTTGAAGATATCGTGATGCGCCTGGTTGATGGAATGCTGTCTTTGCCCTCGCTTCTGATCGCTCTGTTCGTGCTGTTTATTCTGGGCGGTGGCTTTGGCAATCTTGTTCTGGTTTTCCTGGTGCTTCACTGGATGGTGTTTGCGCGCATGGCGCGAGGCCTGGCGCTGAATGCCCGCAATGCAACCTATGTGCAGGCCGCCCGGGCTCAGGGCTGCAAAAGCGGCCGCATCATCTTCCGGCATATTCTGCCCAATGTGATGGCACCCATTCTGGTGCTTTTCACACTGGAAATTGCAGTTCTGATTCTCTCAGAGGCATCACTGAGCTTTCTGGGGTTTGGTGTGCAGCCGCCAGATGCATCCTGGGGCCTGATGATCGCAGATGGCCGCGCGCATATCCGCTCTGCCTGGTGGCTGGTGCTGTTTCCCGGGCTTGCCATTTTCCTGACGGCTCTCAGTCTCAACCTGATTGCCGGCTGGGCCCGCGCCGTCACCGATCCGGTGCAGCGCTGGCGCTGGCTTGCAAAACGCCCCAAAGCGGGAGCCAAAACATGAGCCAGGATATCACAACCTTGCCCGGCTACGATGCTGCAGCCCCACTGCTGGAGGTCAGCGATCTGTGTGTGACATTTGGCACGCATGAAGGCGACGTTCCGGCGGTGAGCAATGTCAGCTTTACGCTTCGGCCCGGCGAGACCCTGTGTGTGCTGGGCGAGTCCGGATCGGGCAAAAGCGTCACCCAGATGGCGGTCATGGGCCTGATCCCGACCCCGCCGGGCCGCGTGAGCGGCACGGCAAGGTTTCGCGGCATCGAGATGACCACAGCGTCGAAAGCGACACAGCTTGCGTTGCGCGGCAGCGGGATGGCGATGATCTTTCAGGATGCGATCGCAGCCCTGAACCCTGCACTGACTGTTGGATACCAGATCGCCGAAGTGTTTTGTGCACGCAGCGGAGCTTCGCGTGCGGCCGGCCGCAAACGGGCGATTGAACTGATGGAGCAGGTCGCAATCCCGGCCGCCAAAGAACGGGTGGATGATTATCCGTTTCAATTTTCAGGCGGAATGTGCCAGCGGATTGTTATTGCCATGGCGCTGGCGCTTGATCCGAAAGTGCTGATCGCCGATGAGCCGACCACGGCGCTCGACGTGACAGTGCAGCGCCAGGTGATGGCTTTGCTGAAGCAACTCGGCAAGGAGCTGGATCTGGCGCTGCTGCTGATCACCCATGATCTGGGCGTTGCCGCCGAGCAGGCTGACAGAATATTGGTGATGTATGCTGGCCAGGTTGTGGAAGAAGGGCCGACGGATCAGATTTTTGCCGCTCCGCGCCATCCTTACACCGAGGCTCTGCTGGCGTCGATGCCGGACCTTGCCGGTGTTTCAGACAGGCTGGGCGTCATCGACGGATCGCCGCCGGTGCTGTCACGGCTGCCGCAAGGCTGCGCCTTTCAGCCCAGATGCCAGTATGCAAGGGAGCTGTGCAAGGCAAATCGTCCCGTGCTTCAGGAAGCTGGCGATGACCGCAGCTCAGCCTGTTTGAGAATGGACGAGATATTCGGATCGGAGGTTGTCCATGTCTGAACCGCTGCTTTCGGTCAGAAATCTGGCCAAGACCTTTCAGGTGGCAGACAGAAGCAGCTTCTGGCCGGGCTCCCGCGCGTTGCAGGCAGTGGCCGGCGTCAGTCTTGATGTTGCCGAAGGTGAAACAGTTGGAATTGTCGGCGAGTCGGGGTGCGGCAAGTCGACGCTTGCCAAATGTCTTGCGCGTCTGATCGAGCCAACCAGCGGATCGATTCATTTCATGGATCGGGATTTTCTGGCGCTGGAGGGCGAAGAGTTGCGTCTGGCCCGGCGCGACATGCAGTTTGTCTTTCAGGATCCCTATTCATCGCTCAATCCGCGGATGACGGTCGGGCAGATCATCAGTGAAACCTGGCGCGTGCTGCCGGGCATAGTGCCACGGGCAAAATGGCGCGCCCGCGCCACGGAACTTGTCAAACTTGTCGGTCTCAATGCCGGTGATCTTGACCGCCATCCGCATCAGTTTTCCGGTGGGCAGAGACAGCGTATCGGTATCGCAAGAGCCCTTGCCAGTGAACCGCGTCTGCTGATCTGCGATGAAGCCGTTTCAGCCCTGGATGTCTCGGTTCAGGCTCAGGTGGTCAATCTGTTTCAGGACATTCAGGATAAAACGGGCGTTGCTCTGGTTTTCATCGCCCATGATCTGTCCGTCGTTCGCCACATCGCTGACCGCACGCTGGTGATGTATCTGGGCGAGTTGGTGGAAGAGGGTCCCTCGGAGCAGCTGTTCAACGCGCCGGCTCATCCCTATTCACAGGCGCTGATTTCTGCCGTGCCGGTGGTTGATCCGGTGGTCCGCGCCGCGCGGCAGATCATCGAAGTTCCGGGCGAGCCGCCAAGTCCGCTGGATCGCCCGTCCGGTTGCCCGTTTCGCACAAGATGCTGGAAAGCCAGCGAAGTATGTGGCATTCGGAACCCGGAGCTGAAAAGCTTTGCCGAGGACCGCAGAACAGCTTGCCATCATGCAGAGGTGCAATTTGTGATGGGCAATTGATGAGGCATAATGAAAAGCAGGATTTCGCGTCGTCCAACACATGGCAGGGTTACCGCACAGGATGTGGCGGACCGGGCGGGCGTGTCTCTGACAACGGTATCGCGTGCTTTCCGGCCTGATCTTCCGGTTTCCAAAAAAACCCGTGCGCTTGTTCAAAATGCTGCATCGGAACTGCAATATGCGCCCAATATGGCTGCGCGGGCGCTTGCCGGACGGCGCTCGCATCTGATCGGTCTGCTGGTCAACAATTTTGATGATCCTGAAAATCTTGAACTGTTCCGCTTTGTCAGCGCTGAAGCGCAGAAGCGCGGCTACCACGCCTTGCTGTTGAACATCGCACAGGAAGGTCAACAGGTAGAATCGGTCGATGCGGCTTTGCAGTATCAGGTAGACGGGTTGCTTGTCTCGGCCTCGCGTCTGCCTGAATCCCTGGTGCAGCGCAGTGCTGAACTGGAAAAACCAATTGTTATCGTCGGGCGCCGCACGCGCCGAACGGAATACAGCGCTATCTATTGCGACAATTTCGCCGGTGCGGCAGCCGTTGCGGATTATCTGTATCAGGAAAATTACCGCCGCCCCGCATTCATCGGCGGCCGCGCCGATGCAACAGTGGTGAAGGAGCGCGCCGCCGGGTTTGTCCGACAGGTTGAAAAACTCTATGGTTTCCAACCGCTTACGCGGATGGCAGGCGCCAATGATTACGAAAATGGTCTGCGCGTGGTGAGTGAGCTTCTGGACTTGCCGAAAGCTCCGGACAGTTTTTTCTGTTCAAGCGATCTTCTGGCCATTGCCGCGAGCGATGCGATTTCGCGTCACGGTTTTGAAGTTGTGCCGAAGGTTGTGGGATTTGGCGGCACGCTTCTATCGCGGCTGGCGGCCTACAATTTTCCCACCGTGCAAATGCCGTTTGAAACCATGGTCAGTGCCGCGACCTCGCATCTTGTCGACCTTGTGGAGAATATTGAGACAGGGCCCAGAGAAATGGTGTTTCCCTGTGAGCTGGTTTTTGGCTTGAACAGGTGAGCGCTGTCGGCTGATGTTGTTTCACAACACGGCGATCAGTTCAAATATGTCAGCGCGTCTGCCGGGTGGATGCGGGAACCAGTGTCGGGCGGAGCTTGCGTCCTGATTTTGATTTGCTGGTGACCGGCAGGCCCTGATACAGACGTTTGGTGGCTTCAGCCAGAATAACGCCGCAGAAGGCCGGCCAGAATTTCTGTCCTGCCTTTTCAAGGGCCGCAGCGGAGCGCAGCAGCACTTTTGAGTTTGACGGCGGCATATACAGTGCGCCTTGCCATTTTTCCGGTGAAAACAAAGCGTCGCGCAGTAGTTTCTGCAACTGGCCGCGGCTGAATGGGCGGCCAAAGCCAAAGGGCGATACGTCAAGGCGGGCCCACAGGCCACCACGCGAGGGCACCACGACGATGATGCGACCGCCCGGAGCCAGTACCCGCCAGGCTTCCTGAAGCGTCGCCAGAGGGTCGTTGACCATTTCCAGCGTGTGCACCATCAAAAGCCGGTCGATCGAGGAATCCGGCAATGGCAGAGCGGTTTCATCAACCAGTACTGCTGAACGGTTGCCGTCTTTCGGCCAGGCAAAAATGCCCTGGCCGGCTGGCATGAAGGCAAACACCCGATCACTGGCCGGCAGAAACGGTCCCAGAAAGGGTGTTGGAAAGCCAAGACCCAGAACCCGGTCCTGCTTGGTGTCGGGCCACATCATGGACAATTGACGGGTCAAAACACTCGCTGCCGCCTGGCCAAGCGGTGTTCGGTAAAAATCCAGAAGGTCAACAACGTCCAATTGCATTGACTAGACCACTTTTTGTTTGTGTTGAACCATCTGGCAGGGCCCAATCGTCACATTTTTTTCCGTCGGGCCGGATTAGTCCAACCGGGCCAATTCCAGTCAGTTTCAACACGCTGTGGTATTTATGGCCACAACTGGCGTATAGAGATTTCCGACGGGCTTACAAACCCGGTCAATTGCTTCAACATCAATACAACGTGCTCTACATATATCTCACCCTGTGCACAAAGCGAACAAGAATGAGGAATTTATGTCTGATCTGGAGATTGAGCAGTTCATGTGCCGGAGCGACAATTTTGGTGTTCTGGTGCATGATCCGGAAACCGGATTGACTGCCGCAATCGATGCACCTGACGGCCAGCCCATTCTCGATGTGCTGGCGCGCCGCGGCTGGACCCTCAGCCATGTGTTTCTGACCCACCATCACGCCGATCACACCGCCGGTCTGGCGGCGCTGCAGGAAACCTTTCAACCGCGCCTGATCGGCCCCAGACTGTCGATGGACAAGGTTCCCGGTATCGATCTTCCCGTGTCAGAAGGCAATGTCATCGAATGGTCGGGCCGTGACATCAATGTGCTGGAAACCCCGGGACATACGCTCGATCATGTGGCCTACTGGTTCAGCGACGATCAGATCGTGTTTGCCGGCGACACATTGTTTGCCCTTGGCTGCGGCCGGGTGTTTGAAGGCGATTATGCGATGATGTGGGAATCTCTGGAAAAACTCGGCGCCCTGCCCGATGCAACGCGGCTGTATTGCGGCCATGAATACACTTTGGCGAATGCACGCTTTGCGCTGTCGGTCGATCCGGATAATGCACAACTGAAACAGCGCGCTGAAGACGTCGCAAGGCTGCGCCGCGACGATCTGCCGACGCTGCCCAGCACGATCGGGATTGAACGCCAGACAAATCCGTTTCTGCGCGCTTCGGAACAGGATCTGAAACAGACCCTTGGCATGGCAGGCGAGAGCGCTGAAAGCGTCTTTACGCACTTGCGAAAAGCCAAGGACGCGGCCTGATTGACTGACGACAGGGTTGGCCTTGCCCCAGACGAAAAATTGCCGCGAATCAGTTAGGCCAAAACGCCGGGTTGTGAACCCGGCGCTGTCTGACTGGCATGTGGTTAGTTGAGAAGCGGCTCGGTTCGAAGCCGCTCAATCTCCTCTTTCAGGAGAAGTTTTCGTCGCTTCATCTCTGAAAGTTCAAGTGAATCAACCGATGGATGCTGGTTTGCCTCGGATATTTTCTGTTCGAGTGTTGCATGACGTTCCTGCAATTTGGACAAATGTGCATCCATACTCATAGTCAATCTCCTCGGGTTTCTATTAACACGTGTATTGTTGCATACCACGATGGCAGTGTCGAACCTGACATTTTGTGCGTTGCAGTATCCCACAGGCATCTGCGAACCATCAAAATCGGGCTATTAGACCTCGCCATGGTGGCGCTGAATCGGATATGGTGACTCTGGTGTAAAAGACAACAGGTCTGCCGGGCGATGAGTGAAGAACAACACGATCTTGAGGAAATTCCGCAGCTGGAACAGCGTGGCCGACTTGCAGTATTCCGTCAGGAACACCGCGATCTGGATGCTGCCATCGATGCGCTGTTGCAAAGCGGCCGCGGGGACGCGCTCCAGTTGCAACGCCTGAAGAAAAAGAAACTGCTTCTGAAAGACCAGATTTCCCGGCTTGAAGACATTCTGCTGCCGGATATCATAGCCTGAGTTATGGTTTTTCAACAGCCGCTAATCCTGGGGTTGAGCTGTCGCGAGAATGCATTTCGCTCATGGTAAACTTGCATTTCGGGCGTTTGCCGGTTAGGCAGCGGGTTTTCCGGGGCAGAGCCCCGACCACGTTGAATTTACGGGTGATTTAGAATGGCAGCTTCTCCGCCAGAACCGCAGAATGGCGAACCGGATAACGGTCAGCCGGGCTCCTGTCCGGTGGCGCTGATCATGGGCAGCCAGTCGGATTGGCCGACGATGAAATGCGCTGCCGAAATTCTGGGCAAACTTGGCATTGGTTACAAGGCCCAGATTGTCTCGGCACATCGCACGCCCGACCGTTTGGTGGCTTTCTCGAAATCCGCGCGTGACAATGGTTACAAAGTCATCATTGCCGGAGCCGGCGGCGCGGCCCATCTGCCGGGCATGTGCGCTGCCATGACCCCGCTTCCGGTGCTTGGAGTGCCGGTCAAATCAAGCACTCTGTCCGGCCAGGACAGTCTTCTGTCGATCGTTCAGATGCCTGCCGGCGTACCAGTGGGCACACTGGCTATCGGTGAGGCGGGCGCCAAGAATGCGGCGCTTCTGGCAGCCGGTATACTGGCCTTGTCTGATGAGAGTCTGGCAGCGCGGCTGGATGACTGGCGCGCCCGGCAAACGGAAGAAGTGGGCCATGAACCGGTCGATACCGTCTGATATGGCGGACCCGGTCAGTCCCCTGGTCCCATTGGCACCCGGCAGCCGGATTGGCATTCTGGGAGGCGGCCAATTGGGCGCAATGCTGGCAGGGGCAGCCAGCGAAATGGGTTTTCAGCCGCATATCTATGCGCCGGAAAGCGGCAGTCCGGCGTTTCAGCGCGCCGGGCATCATAGCTGCAAGGCCTATGAGGATCATGAGGCCCTCAGCGATTTCGCCAAAGCAGTGGATATTGTCACGTATGAATTTGAAAATGTACCGATCGAGCCGCTGCGCCGGATCGAACATCTTGTACCGGTCCGGCCAGGGCTGAAGGCACTGGAGACCGCTCAGGATCGTTTGAATGAAAAGCGCTTCCTGCAAGGCGTTGGTGTGCCTCTGGCCCGGTTTGAGGCGGTCAATTCGGCGGAGGACCTGGCTGGAGCCATTGAGAAAATTGGATTTCCCTGCGTTTTAAAAACGCGCCGCTTTGGCTATGACGGCAAGGGTCAGATCATTCTACGCATCGAAGGCGATCAGCGCTCGGCCTTTGCAGATTTGGGCAATCAGCCCTGTGTGCTGGAAGCGTTTGTGGCTTTTTTTGCCGAAACCTCGCAGATTGCCGCCCGAAGCCTTGCCGGTGACGTGTCCTCCTATGAGATGGCGCTCAACACCCATGAAAATCATATATTGAAAACCACTGTCCTGCCGTCCGGTCTGCCGCGAGCGGTTCTGGCAGAAGCTTCGGCGGCTGCCACAGCGATTCTGCACCGGCTGGACTATGTCGGCGTCATGGGAATCGAGTTCTTCATCTCCGGTACACCGGATCAACCGGCTCTGCTGGTCAATGAAATTGCGCCCCGGGTGCATAATTCCGGCCACTGGACCCAGGACGGAGCCCTGATTGATCAGTTCGAGCAGCATATCCGCGCAATTGCCGGCTGGCCGCTGGGCGATGGCTCGCATCACAGCAACGTCACGATGACCAATCTGATCGGCAAAGACGTGGACAATTGGCCACTTTATGCGCGCGATCCGGCCTGCAGAGTGCATCTTTACGGCAAGGGCGAAACCCGTGCGGGCCGGAAAATGGGCCATATCAACACGGTTTCGGCGAAGTCCTAGAGGATGTTTCATGATCGGCGACCGTCCGCGCTGAAAACCGGGGTGAAACCGCCAGAACCTGCGTTTGTGCAGTGGACAAGGCAGGGAGGGTCTGCTATGGAGCCGGTTCATTCTGAACAGTCTCGGAATTTGTCTTAAAGTGCTCGGCCAGTACTCAGGCTGCAGCTTTTTGTAATTTGACGGATTGCCGGTTGACGTTCGCCCGACTATAAGCGGCTCAAATCATCCAGAGCCAACCGGAAACAGAAAGAGAGACGAGCTACGTGCTAGTATCCGTTCGTGACAACAATGTTGATCAGGCGCTGAAAGCGCTGAAGAAAAAGCTGCAGCGCGAAGGTGTGTTTCGTGAAATGAAGCTGCGCAGCCACTTTGAGAAACCATCAGAAAAGCGTGCCCGCGAAAAGGCCGAAGCTGTGCGCCGTTCGCGCAAGCTGGCACGCAAGCGCGCCCAGCGCGAAGGCATTCTGCCCAAGAAAGCCCGCCGCTAAACCCAGCGCGCAACGTTGATATCGAAATTTGAGAAGCGGGCGGCCCTTGCCGTGTCCGCTTCTTTTGCGTTTTGCTTTTGCAATGTCAGGCAAATGTCAGGATTTCAATGAGCCGGGCTGCTGTGCGTCCGGTTAGTCCCAGCGGCGCAGCGCTGTTTCATCGCTTTCCTTTGCATCAACCCATGTGCCCGTGTCTCCACCTGCAAGATGTTCTTTTTTCCAGAACGGGGCTCTGGATTTCAGGAAATCCATGATGAAACCGGCACCGTCAAAGGCGGCGTGGCGATGTGCGCTGGTGACGGCAACAAGAACGATTGTCTCACCAACGGGGATTTTTCCGGTCCGGTGAATGACAAGGGCACCAAACAGCGGCCATTTGGCAAAGGCTTCATCGACAATCCTGCCAATCTGAGCTTCCGCCATGCCCGGATAATGTTCCAGCTCCAGTGCTTCCAGCTTGCCGTCGCTGCGGCAGATGCCGGCGAAGGAGACGAGGGCGCCAACGTCATCCCGCCCCCGGCAGAGCGCATCGGTTTCCGCCTGAGTGTCGAACCGCTCGCTCTGGATGGTGATTTTCACGAAACGCTCTGACATGGGGCTAGCCGCCGGACATGGGCGGAAAGATTGCAATCTCGCGGGCTCCATTGAGCGGTGCCGTGGCCTCGACATGAGTCTGATCCAGCGCCACACGCAGGCAAGCGGCATCAGAAAGAGCATGTTCGTAATGCTCGCCCCGACTCGATAGCCAGTTCAACATTTGTTCGACCGATGTCACCGAAGATGGAATTTCCAGATCTTCACCAGCTGTGCCGATACGCTCGCGAACCCATGAAAAATAAAGAACTCTGGTCATTGTGTATCCGTATTTGTCCTAATGATCACTTTCAATCAGATGGCGTATGCCCGCCCGGAAATAATCATATCCGGTATATAGGGTCAAAAGCGCGGCAACCCAAAGCAGTGCGATGCCGATTTCGGTATTGTAGGGCAAAACCTTGTCACCGGCAGGGGCGGCCAGAAGAAACCCCAGAGCCACCATCTGGAAAGTGGTTTTCCATTTCGCAAGATTGGTCACCGGCACACTGACGCGCAGTTCCGCCAGAAATTCGCGCAGGCCGGAGACGGAAATTTCCCGCATCAGAATAATGGCCGCGGGCCACAGCGAAAGCCCGGAAATCACCTGATTGGCGGTCAGCACAATCAGACAGGCCGATATCAGCAATTTGTCGGCAATCGGATCGAGCATGCGGCCAAGCGCCGATTGCTGGTGCCAGGCGCGGGCCAGATAGCCATCAAAGAAATCCGTGATGCTGGCGGCAATGAAAATCCCGAGACTGAGCCAGCGACCGAAATCGCCTGTCACAAAGGCTGTCGCAACCACTGCGGGCACAGCCAGAATGCGGCCATAGGTAAGAATATTCGGCAGGCTGAGAACAGTGCTGCGGCCGGTTCTTTTCTGTGGGCTTTGTCTAGTGGTCATTTTCGCACTGCACCACGAGGTACTGTGTCCGTCAATGCAAAACAGTCCAAGGCCGCCGCAAAAATGCCAAGTGGGTAAACCGATGGTTGGAAGGCCCGCAGTTGCGCTGCTGCTGTGCCCAGGCTGCTCTGAATAGACACTTTTTCCCCAAGCCCGGTAAAAATTGAACGCCGAAAGCGCAGAACGCTGTCGGCGGGGCTTACTGAGGGCGTATAAAAGATCATTTGAGTGTAGCGCCGGCACGTTATAAAGGGGCATCCCCGACCCTAACACTGAATGAACCTCCGTGACCCTGCCGTTTCAAACCTGGCGCACCCATCTGATCCAGACTCTGAGCCTGTCGGTGCCGCTGGTCGGCATTCAGGTGGGGCAGGCCGCTATCGGCATTACCGACACGGTGATGGTTGGCCAACTCGGGGCAGAGGAACTGGCCGCGCTTGTGCTGGCGACTTCTTTCTACTTTGTTCTGTTTATCGTTGGACTGGGATTGTGCCAGGCCGTGCTGCCTCTGGCAGCCCAGGCGCAGGGCGCCAACGACCAGATCTTGCTGCGCCGGACCATTCGCATGGGGTTCTGGGTGGCGACTGGCTACTCTGGCGTTGCGGTGATGATCCTGTTCAACACCGAGGCGATCCTGCTTCTGCTTGGCCAGAAGCCGCTGACGGCGGCCTATGCCGGGCGCTATATCGGCATTGCGCAATGGGCGCTCTGGCCAATGCTGCTGTTCATGAATTTGCGGGCGTTTTACACGGTTCTGGACCGGGCCAACATCATGTTCGCCATCAACATTGTCGGTGTTCTGGCAAATATCCTGTTGAACTATGTGTTCATATTCGGCCATTTCGGATTCCCGGCGATGGGGATCGAGGGCGCTGCGGTGGCCACTCTCGGCACCAGCCTGCTGACCCTTGCGGGGATGATATTTCTGTCCGTGCGGGACGCCAGAATGAAGACTTTCGATATTTATCGAAGATTCTGGCGGGCTGACGGCGAAATTCTGCGGATCATCATCCGTCTTGGACTGCCGATCAGCATGACGCTGCTGGCCGAAGTCGGGCTGTTCACTGCTGCCTCGATCATGATGGGCTGGATCGGCACGCTGGAACTGGCAGCGCATGGCATCGTCCTCCAGCTGGCGACGCTGACCTTCATGGTTCCGCTCGGTCTTTCGAATGTGGCAACAACACGCGTCGGACTGGCCTATGGCCGGAAAAATTCAGAAGATCTGCGGCGCGCGGCCTATACAAGTCTGGTGCTGGCGGTTGGCTTCATGGCGAGCGCAGCGCTGATATTC
>TARA_R110002096_G_scaffold101316_7_pt1 | contig 18914 bp, 11 predicted proteins | sample TARA_R110002096 | Tara Oceans TARA_R110002096 (sample SAMEA4397295) | marine metagenome | biome: Polar Biome; feature: [DCM] deep chlorophyll maximum layer (ENVO:01000326); material: water (ENVO:00002006), including particulate matter (ENVO:01000060) such as... | depth 35 m
GATTGGGCGGTCGAACCACCGGCCGACATTCGACGAAAAATCCTTGATGATGGTGATATTCGTAAAGCCGCTGCGAGCGATGTTTTCTCTCAGCGCGGCTTCGTTATTCGTCAGTGCCGAAGGGATAGCTGCATCGGGTTCGAACGGATCGATCGCGAAGACTTCGCCGCCATTGCCGTTGCACACCGCGTGCGCGAGGACGAGCGTTGAACGGCCCTGGGCCGATCCGATTTCCACGACAACGGCATTGGCGGGAAGGCGGGAGGCCAGACGGTGCAAGGCGCGCAATTCCGAACGCTTCGTGCCGCCGAACGTGATGTGATCGCTGATGATGTTAACTGCCCCCTGCGAACCCCGCCGGTCCGAATGTGGGACCTCGAGCATATCAGGCGGCTTTCCGAGCGAAAACTGCGGTGGCGTGCCTGTGTCATGCACGCTTCGTCCTGATATCGTGGCAACGACGACGCTAACCGAAACAAGCCGAACGCGTGTCGACGAGACCGCTTGAACAGTGACGTAATGAACCGAAAGCGCAATGATTAATATGAGTTCACGAATGGATCGGCGCTGCACCCTGGCGACGGCAGCCGAGGGTATCCGCATCGCGCGGGGTGTTTGCCGATGAAAGTCCTCGTAACCGGCGGTGCCGGATACATCGGTTCGGTGTGCGTCGAAAGGCTCGTAGCGGAAGGCCACAGCGTCGTTGTGATCGACAACCTTCAGGAAGGGCATCGGGAGGCGGTATCGCCGGAAGCAGATCTGTACACGGGGGACTATGGCGACCGTGATTTACTCGCCAGGGTATTCTCGGAGCACGCGGTCGAAGCCGTCATTCATTTCGCGGCCGAAACGACGATAGCGCTGTCGATGACCGATCCGGGCCGATACTTTCACAATAATCTCGTGGCCGGAATCGCGCTCCTCGATGCGATGCGCGAATACGGATGCGAGCGATTTATATTTTCGTCAACGGCGGCGATTTTCGGGGAGCCGGAGTACACCCCGATTGACGAGAACCACCGAACGGTACCGATAAACGCTTACGGCGAGTCGAAGCTCATGTTCGAGCAGGTGCTCGAGCGCTACCATCGTGCGTACGGTCTCAGGTTCAACGCGTTCCGTTACTTCAACGCGGCCGGTGCCGTGGCCGGATTGGGTGAGGACCATCGTCACGAGTCTCACCTGATCCCGATCATCATCCGGTGTGTCACAGGCCGAAGCGAACGCCTGCAGATATTCGGCAACGACTACCCGACCCCGGACGGCACGTGTATTCGTGATTATGTCCACGTCGCGGATCTCGCCTCTGCTCACATCCTGGCGCTGAACGGGCTCGACGCCTTTCCGAATCGCAAGTACAACCTCGGAAACGAGCGAGGTTATTCGAACCTCGACGTTGTGCGGGCCGTTGAAGCAGCGATCGGGAAGAAGGTGCCGTTCGAGTTCGCGCCGAGGCGCGCGGGTGATCCCGCGGTACTGATCGCATCGTCCGCGCTCGCGAGGGAGGAACTCGGCTGGCGCCCGCGTTTTCACGATCTGGGCGAGATCGTGGATTCGGCCTGGCAGTGGCACCGGGCGCATCCGGACGGGTACGCAAGACGGCCGGCGTCGAAAAATGTGGTGAAATAACCGGATCCGCGGTACGTCGCGGGTTATTCTGTTTCGTGCAAATTACGGTTTCCCGTTTTCCGGTACAGCAAAGACGTATTGCGGGAACCCATACGGTGGCCCAGGTTAGCGTATATGTCGACAGCACGCTCGTTAACGATCATGATCCCGGCATACAACGAAGCCGCGCGGGTTGGTGCGACCTTGCAGGCGATCGATGCTTACCTTCGCGATGCTTCGATCGACGCCGAAATCATCGTTATCGATGACGGCAGTTCCGACGACACGTTCAATGTCGTCAAAAGCGCGGCCGGGGATATCCCGGTGCCGCTCAGTCTGTTGCGTTACGACGAAAACCGGGGCAAGGGTTTCGCATTGAAGCAGGGATTCGTCGCTGCCCGCGGGCGTTACGTACTGTTCACCGATGCCGATCTCGCCACCTCGATCGAGCAGTTGCCGGCGTTGCTCGCGCGCCTCGAAGCCGGTTCGGACATTGCTATCGGTTCGCGCAACCTCATCGAATCCCGGATCAATATTGCGCAACCGTGGTACCGGATCGTGATGGGGAAAATCAATTTGTGGCTGGTGCGCCGCATTGCGATCCGCGTATCCGACGCGACTTGCGGATTCAAGGTGTTCCGGGGCGACGTTGGCCAGGATGTCTTTGCGCGCGTTCGGGTCAGCGGCTTTGGTTTTGACGCCGAAGCGCTGTTTATTGCCAAAGCGCTCGGCTATTCGATTGCGGAGGTTCCTGTGTTATGGGAAAACAAGGCCGGAACGAGCGTCAGCGTTGTCCGTGATACGGTGGATACACTCGTTGGCCTCGTCAGTATCCGCTGGAACGCGGTGATGCGGCGCTACGCGTCGGTCTCGCCCGACGATTGCAGGATTCGAACCTGGTCGAACGACGTCGCAAAGCGCGATGCCGGCGCCGATGCGTAGGAAACGCGACCCCGGGCAGCGCGGGGTAGCGCCTTGTATTGCATTCGCACGATGAGGGCACGACGTTAATCGACAACGCGTTTCACACCCCGCATCCCGCGCCGCCGCGATAACATCGCGGCAAGGACGATCGACAAGCCGATCAGCTGAAGGATCAGGTACAGGCTCGACGGCGAATACGTGAACGTGATCGTGTGATCGCCCGGTGGCACGAAAACGGCCTGAAACAAGTAATCCGCCCGGTGCACACGCGCTTGCGCCCCGTCGATCGAAGCGCGCCAGCGCGGGTCGTACCGCTCGGCGAAGCGCAAATACGCGGCCTGTGGCGTGCTGACCCTAAGTTCCACCTCGCCGGGCCGGTAGTCCGTTACGGTCACCTCACCGGTGAACCCGGTACCGCTCAATTCGGGGGTCGCCGCGTCTGAATTCAGGTACACGGTATGCAGGGGTGCGGAGCGCGCGTCTTTCATCAGGGACAGCGTTTCTTCGGCGGCGGCGTGTTTCGCGCCTGCGATCAGCGCGAAACGCGGCGCCGGCTGTCGCAGTTTCATCAGGACGTAAGCACCGCCTGCAAGCGCAAGTATCCGGAGTTCGCCGGCGAAATCGACGCTGACATCATATTCGACGAGCGATTCCGCGAATCGCGGGACGAGTTCGGACGCCTGTGCGCGCGTACCGAGAACATAACCGGTGGCCGTCAGTTGCCACAGACGCAGATGATCCGTTTCGAATCGTTCGAGAAACATCGCGTAGTCGCTCGGCATTCTCGAAATCAATATGACATTCAACGACGCTATGCCGTGAAAGGGGAACAGAAAACTCGCCCAGATATTGTTGATCCCCTGGCGGTCGATCATCATGAAGCGCTGCTCCGCCTGTACCGACTCGAGTGTTTCGGTCAGCGTATTCGCCGCGATATAGCTGCGCGGCATCGCTTGCACGTAATGGCGCGCGAGCAAAGCGACGTCGACGACAATCAGCGCGACGATTAACAGTCCGGCAATCTTGCCCGTCGGGGAAAAGTAGACAACGGACGCTGCGATCAAGGCGACGATAAACAGGTGGATCAGACTCGCAAGCTTCAGATCGAGGATCATCTGCGCCGATTCCGATGAGATACCCGATTCCGCGGGGCCGGTGATCGCGCCCGCGCCGAGGCCGGTACGGTAACTCAGCGCGATCACACCAACGAATACGAACACGCCGGCGCACAGCAGGGGAAGCCGTCGTCGTTCTTCCACGGCGTAGCTCTTGAGCAGTTCCTGCGCTCCACAGGCCGCGAGTATCGCGATGGCGAGCTGAAAGATCTGAAGAAACTTGTTCGGGTTACGAATGTGATGGACGACCGGCAGCTCATAGAACCACCCGTAAAGAAAGAAGTACTTTCCGAACGCGAGCAGCAACGCGGCGACGGCAGCTCCGGCCCAGAACAATACAAGAGGCCGCCGGGACGGATTGCGCAAACCGGCGAGCGCGACGATGGCCAGCACGAACGGCACGATGCCGAGATACGTGTTGTCGAGTTTGAAATTCCGAAACCCCGAACCGTCAGCCTCCCAGGAAGCAGACCGTCCCATTTCACCCTGGTATGGCCCTGTCGGGTCATCCGAACGCCAGCCCGTGTACCCGGGCGCAATGAATGCGAGCGACTCACGCGGTGGCCAGCTCCACTGCGTCATGAATTCCCATTTCGCCTGCGGATCCTCCTGAATCGCAATGTCTTTTCCGTATTGCTGATAACCGTTCCACAACGCGCCCGACGATAACAGCGCGCCGACGAGCACGGATACGCCGAGGAGCGCGACAGCGCGCTTGTCCCGGCGGCGCATCGTAATCATTTCAAATAGAACGTAGGGCACGAGCAGCAACGAAAACAGAAACGCAACGTCCGTCTGGTGCATGAACATCGCACCGGCCGCGCCACCGAGGAATATCGCATTGGCGATGTTGGGCCGCCGCGCCAGACGGTGCGCGAAACACATCGCCACGATCGCAAACAGGAGCACGAACGGTTTCATGATGTGGCCGGAATACACGAGCGTGAAGTTTGTTCCGAGCCAGCAGCAACTCAGGGCGGCAATCGTCGCGGGCAGCCAGTCGATCTTCTTCAGACGCAGGTACGAGAGAAGCGCGAGCGAACCCGCGAGCGACACGAGCGCCCAGAGCGTATCGTTCCATAATTCGACCCCAATCGCGCGGCGCAGCAACAACGGCAAATTGACCGACACGAAGTTTGGCAGGCCAACGAGAAGGTTGTCGCGCCATGAACCGATCAAGGTCCGCAACAACGGCATCGAATCGAGGTGGTGCGTGACAATGACGGCGTCGTTCGTGAACAGCAGTTTGTCGGTAAAAATGTACGGAAAGAACAGATAAACGCCGAGCCCGACAAACAGCGCGATGCTCGCGCAACAAAACCGGAAGGATTCGCTGCTTGTAAAATGCCGGATGGGTGCGTTACTCACTGGGTTGGTTTCACACAGGTATTGATCAGGCGCTGGTCCGGCGTGAATCGCTCCGCCGGCTTTCCACTCGAACGTTCGCCGCAGTCAACGCATCCAGTGGCGCCGAGCCCGGCGTGAACAGGCGCAGCCGCAATGCCGCCACGCTACCGGAAAGATAATCCCACATTTGATCGCGCAACCGAACCGTGTGCGCACGCGGATCAATTGCCCGGATGCCGGTCTGTGCGCAGGGGATGCCCGAACGGAACGTTCCGGCGGATATACGGACGACGGCACGCATCGCCGGAAGACATCTGCCGCGCAGGCGCCCGGCGCGGTACCCGACCCGTTGCGGGACCCGCGCTCGGATCAGGCGTTCGTCGTTCGAAGCCGCGCTCTTCGCAGCAGGCCGAGCGCGGCTATCGGCGCGGCGAGCAGCGGCAGGGACGGGGGTATCGGGACGTTCGAATACTGCAGAACCAGATCAAACTCGCCGTCCACGGCAAGGCTGTACGTGAGCAGCGGGTCGAGGCCCGGCATCGACACGAGCACGTTTTCGAAGCCACTGATGGACAAGGCCGTCAGAAACTCGAACGTGTCCCCCGCGAGCGGGCTGTAACCCGTCAGGTCGAACACGATTTCACTGCCTGCGCCGAATGTCATCGTGCCGAGGACATCGATCGTATCGAAGCTCGTCGTGCTCTCGATCTCGATCGTCAAGGTGCCGTCAAATGCGACATCGCTGTCGAATGTGAGCGATCCGACGGAACCGCCTGGATCAACATCGACGCCATTCGCAATTAAAACCGGATTGTCGCTGATGAGTAAGCCGTTACCCCTCAACGTGCCCGCCTGAAATTCGATCGCGGGCAGATTGATCGACCCGTCGACGATCGTTAAGCCGTCCTCCTGCACATACGAACCGCTGCCGCTTATCGACCCCGTGGCGGTAATGTTGACCTCGCCGTCGCGATTGCGCACCTCGCCCTGATTCGACAGGGTGTCTTCTACGTCGAGCGTCGCACCATCGAAATTAATCACCACACCGCTCGGGGAATTCGTGAACGCGCCGCCGTTTCGGAGCGCCATGAAATTCCGGTTATCAAATTGCACGGTGTTATTCACCGTGCCGCCGAGATTAATGAGGAACGAACCCGAGTTCGTCGTCTGCGCGTCATTGGCGTAAACGGCGCCATTGTTCACGCTCCAGTTCGCTCCGAGCAGGTTCTGAACGAGGCCGGAGCCGAATCCCGCGTTCGTAAAATCGCCGAACTGGCTGATGGCGCCGAAATTCTGCACGAAGTCTTCGTTTACGATCGACCCTTCGAATACCCATAACGTGCCGAAAATCCGCGTAAGCGAATTATTCTCGAGGCTGCCTCTGAAAAACGTCGTGTCTTCAAAATTCAGATTGCCGTCGTTCGTAATACCGCCGTTAATGGTCGATACACCGCCGATGGTTAACTGCGCCTGCGACGCGTTAAAAATGACGGAGTGCGTATCGAGGGTCAGCGCCGAACCGGTCGAGCCGAATTCGAGTATGTTTGTGTTGTCGAACACACTGTTGCTGGCCAGGACCTCGTCGTTGAAAAACGCGGCGCCGGCGATCGTCACCGAGGCTGAATTCAGGCGAACCGAAGAGCCCTCCGATGTGTTCAGCGTTGCATCAGCGTCGACATGTATATCGCCGCTCGTATCAATGACACCCGTGACGGAGTTGGTTGCCGTGCCTCCTACTTTCAGCAGCGCGTCGACGGTGCCGACGTAGGTGCCGTCGAGTTCCATATGGCCATCGCCCGATATTCGGGTTTCGCCGTGATCATTCAGTGTTCCACGTATTTTCAGAACGCCGAACGAATCGATGAGGGCGTAATTGTTCGTTTGAGCGCCGACCTCAATGACGTACTCACCGGCAGGACCAACATTCACGGTGCCGAAGTTGTTATCCGTTCCTTCGTTCACCCATCGCCCGTTGACGTTGTGCGTACCGTAATTGAACGTTGTCCCGCCGACTGCATTCGTCACAAACGAACCCGGATCGAGCGTCAGCGTGGCGTTTGTATATCCCGAATAACCGAACTCCGCGGTCCCCTTGTTGACGAACGAGCTACCGGGACCCAGGGTCGTGGTGCCGTCGAGCCACGCCCATCCTTCGTTATCCAGCACAGAGCCGGTGACGAGCGCAAGCGTGGCGTTCGGCCCGATCGCGAGCAAACCGTTGGTTTCGATCTTGAGGCCGCCTTCGAGATCGACTTCGCCCTGGGTGTCGATTACTCCGCCTGACAACACGGCGTTCGTCGCGCCCTGAATGGTCAGGACGGAAGATGAATCCCCGAGATAATCGCCTGCGACGAGCAGCTTCCCGGCCGCCCTGATAAACGTTTCTCCTTCGTCGTCATACGTACCGCCGCTTTCGATGTTCAGTATGCCGAACGTCTCACTCAGGCCCTTGTTCAGGAAGTTGCCCGGACTCCCTATCACCGTGTTACCGGTCTCGGTCGTGATATACGTCCCTTCGTTTACCGCAGTCCCGTTAAAGAACGCATCGCCACCGACCGTACTTTCTCCCCAGTTCGTAAACGTGCTGCCAACGGCGTTTGAGACGGTTGAGAACGCGTGGGTTTCCAATGTGCTGTTCGTGATGAATGAGGTGCCGATCGAAAGCGTACCCTCGTTGATCAACACACTGTTTTCTTCCCCGACGATGTGTCCGCGGATCGTCGTGTCGCCACCGTTATGAAACAGACCGCCGCCGAGGATGTTTACGAAACCGGCCCAAACGGTCATGAACGAGCCTGGTGAATTGGTATAGCTCCCGCCGATGTCCAGGAGATTCGCGCTGTTGAACACGAAATTGTTAACGACAGATGCGGATGCTCCGATGATTGTCGTGTTGTCGTTGAAGTAGTACTGATCGTTGATGACGGATCCGCTGACCATCGTGGAGCCGTAGGTCGAGTATTCGCCGCCCGCGTGAATGTGCAGCGTACCGCCGTCCGCGATTTCCAGTAGCGGCGAGTTCGTACCCGGCGCGCCGTTACCGAGAAATCCGGAAACGTCCAGCCAGCCGGTAGCGCCGACTTGCACGCGGTTGTGGTTCAGGAGATCTCCGGCGTTGTCGAGCGCGCCGTCCACGATCATCGTTTCGAAATTATCGATAGTCCCGGTGACCGAATTTGTCAGTACGCCGGTCGGCGTGATTTCGAGATCGACATTCAGGGTGCAGGCCAGCTGGTTGATCTCGTTCGTGTCCACGATAATCGTGGTCAGCGCGATGGGATTGCAATCAAGGTCGGCGTTCGCAACGGGTACGGCCAGACCGGAACCCACTGCGAGTGCCGTGCGGATCAGCCGGGCGAGTTTCTTTTCCCGAAATATCGAAGGCGACACGGGGCCGGTCGCAATGGATGGATGTCTGGTCGTCGACCGAGACGGACTGCTGGCCACGGTATGCCGCTCCCAGGTCAGTTTCCGGAGATCCATTCTAACCGAAAGCGGCGGTGGAATTCGTTACGGGAATCGCTCACCGGTAATTTTACCGCTTCAGCCCTTGATTGAAGCGCTCGCGAGCTGCAGTGCGATCACCGCGGGCGCGGTCCGGCGTCCGCCCCGAAAGTGTGCATTGCCCGGACTTCTCCTGTAAAAACACGGTCATGGCGCCGGATATTTCACCGAATTCGAGCGAAGGATCTCCTGCACACTCGCCGGAGCTTGAAAAGGCGATTTCGGAACTCGAGAGCGCGCTGAAGGCAGAACCGTCCGATGCGGACAGTTTCGAAAAGCTCGCCGGGCTCCTTATCGGATTGGGCGAGCGCGATCGAACGCGTGCACTGGCGCGGAATTTCGTTAATAACAACGCTTCGTCAATCCGGGCGCTCGGGCGCGCTTCGGGTGTCTTTCGCCGCTGCGGCGATCACGAGGATGCGGCGCAATTGCTCCGCCACGCGCATTATCTCGACAATCGCAACGTCGGCATTATTACGGCGCTCGTACACCTGAACATCGGCATGGGCCACGTGCCGGAAGCGCTGTCGATGATACAACTGGCCGTCAGTGCGGCGCCGGACAACCCGATCGTTCATTTCGGCATGGGAAACGTGTACTACCGCGTCGGCCGGCTCGAAGAAGCGCTCGCGGCCTATCACAGGGCGATTACTCTCGACCCGAACAACCCGCAGTACCGGTATATGCCGTCGTTCGTCCATCTGATGCGGGGGGAATATCGCGAAGGGTGGATCAGCCACGAAGAGCGCCTGGACATCCCGACGCAAAAGTTCTGCCTCGATAATGTGAAGGAGCGCTTGTGGTTTGGTGAACCGCTCGGGGCGAACCGGATACTCGTGCATACGGAGCAGGGGCTCGGAGACACGCTACAGTTCGTTCGTTATCTCCCTTTACTCCGCAAGACTATCGCCCCGGAAACGAAAATCGTGTTTCTGTGTCCGCACGCACTCGCACCGATATTGCGAGCGACCGGCGGTTTCGACGAGATCCATGAAATCGACAGCGGTAACGTGATCGAATATACAGCCCAGATCCCGTTGATGAGTTTGCCGCACAGGTTCGGAACACTCGTCGAGACGATCCCCGCGGCGGTTCCCTACATTGCCTCGCCGGGTGGTACGAAGCTGCGTATCGATCCGCCACCCCAGACCCGGCTCAAGGTCGGCATGCTCTGGGGGGGTAATCCGCAACATCCCGAAGACAGAACCCGGTCGGCGTCCGCGGCACATTTCAGCGCGTTGTTCGACGTCGATCGCGTCCACTTTTATTCCCTGCAGTATGGAGACCGCGCCGCTGAAATCGACGACTACCTGCATTTGCCTAACGTCACGAAGCTGTCGGATCGAATCGGACCGTTCAGCGAAGCACTTGCCGCCGTCGAGCAAATGGACCTGATCATCACCGTCGATACAGCGATGTGTCACCTCGCCGGTGCGGCCGGCAAACCCGTCTGGACGCTGTTGCAATTCGGCGGTGAATGGCGCTGGTTTGCCGATCGCGAAGACTCACCGTGGTACCCGACGATGCGCCTGTTCCGCCAGCCGATGATGGGCGACTGGCGCTCGGTCTTTCGCGAATTGCGCGATGCGCTGATCCTCGAGGTGTGTTCCCCGGATCGGTAAGGCGCGGCGATCGTGCGCGCCGGGATCCTGTTCGCGGCTTGCGCTGTTGCGTTCGAAGTCGCTCGCGATCCGGTAAACTGCGCTCAGTCTTCCGTCGAAAGGTCGTCGTTCCATGCGCGCAGCGGTCTATCATTCGCCCGGCGCACCGCTCACCATCGAGCAGGTGCCGGAGCCCGGGCTGTCGTCCGGAGATCTCATCATCGCGGTACGCCGTTGCGGGATCTGCGGCTCGGATTTGCACATGGCCGATATGCATGGGCCGGACACGGGCATGGCGCCGCTGCCTGCCGGTACCGTGATGGGTCACGAGTTCTCCGGGGAAGTCGTCGACGTCGGCAAGGACGCGGGCGACTTTCGCCCCGGCGACCGGGTTACGGCAATGCCCTACATCAGTTGCGGACGTTGCGCCGCGTGCGTATCGGGTCTCGGTTACCGTTGCGCGAACGCGGTTTACTCGGCGCTTGGCGAGGAACGCGGCGGTTTTGCCGAGTACATGCGGGCCGGGGTTGCCGAGACGCTGCGCCTGCCCGATGGCGTCGACGACGAATGCGGTGCACTCGTCGAGCCGTTTGCCGTTGCCCTGCACGGCATCAATGCGGCACGCCTCGTCCCCGGCGAGCGCGTGCTGATCATGGGTGGCGGGCCGATTGGGCTCGCCTGCGCGGCGTGGGCGCGGTACTTCGGCGCGCGCGACGTCGAAGTATCAGACTTCGTTCCCGAACGTCTCGCGCTTGCCGAACGCCTCGGTGCAACCGGGACCATCGATGCGAAAAAGGAGAGTGTCGTCGGCGCTTTCAAACGCCGTGCCGGCCAGCGGCCCGACGTGATCATCGAATGCGTCGGCTTGCCTGGCACGCAACAACTCGCGATGGATTACGCACCGATGGGCGGACGCATCGTCGTATTGGGCGTGTGCATGGCGCCGGATCGCATCCAGCCGGTGAAGGCGCTGACGAAAGAGCTGCAGATCAACTATGCGTATATGTACCGGCGTCAGGAGTTTGAACTGACCATTGATCTGATGAACCGGGAGCGTATCGATCCGACGCCCATGCTCACAGGAACTTTCGAAGCACTGAAGACCGATAAGACCGCGTGCAAGGTCCAACTGGATCCGCGAATCTGAATCCGTGACCGGGACCTGCCAGATAGCCGTTGACGTTGGCGGCACGTTCACCGATGTCGTCGCTGTGCGCGACGGCCGTATCGAAACGATCAAAGTGCCCACTGATCTTGCCGATAGTGCTCGCGGCGTTCTCACGGGACTTGCCGAAATCGGCGTCGCCGATGCGAGCGTGTTCAACCACGCCAGCACCGCCGGACTGAACGCCGTACTCACGCGTCAGCTGCCCAAGGTCGCGCTGTTGTGCACTGCCGGGCATCGCGACATTCTCGACATCGGGCGCAACTGGCGTCCGGCAGAAGCCGTTTCGGATCCGCGCTGGCGGCGCTCGTTCAGTGATGTTGCCCGCCCGCTCGTGCCACGATATCTGCGGCGCGGTGTGCGCGAACGCAGCATGCCGGACGGCGCGGTGTTCTTGCCCCTCGATGAGACCCAGGCACGGAAACAGATCCGGGTGCTCGGACGCTGCGCGGTGGAGGGGGTTGCGATTGCCCTGATGCATGCTTACGTTGCACCGGCTCATGAGCAACGCTTACGCACGCTCGTGCGTGAAGAACTGGGCGAGATCCCGTGCGCCGTCTCGAGCGAGGTCTCGCCGTTGGCCGGCGAGTTTCCGCGCACGGTGACGACCGTGATCGACGTCATGATGCGCATCATCTACGGTGACTACACGGCGCAACTCGAACGCGGACTCGCGGAACTCAATTTCAGGGGCCGCTGGCACTACGCGGACTGTGCCGCGATGCTCGCGCCGGTCGCGACGGCGATGGCGCGCCCGTCACGGATCATTTTTTCCGGTCCTGCCGCCGGCACGTGCGCCTCGGCACATTTCGGCACGTTCATTGGCGATCAACGATTGATCTGCGCCGATGTTGGCGGCACCTCGACCGATGTCAGCGTCGTGGTCGACGGCCAGCCCGTGGTCAAGACGTTTGTCGAGCTCGAACACGACCTGCCGGTGACGACGTTATCGAACGAGATCACGAGCGTCGGCGCGGGCGGCGGCAGTATCGTATCGATCGGCACCGCCGGCGAGATTCGGGTCGGGCCGCAAAGCGCCGGCGCCGAACCCGGACCGGCATGCTACGACATCGGCGGCACCGCGCCGACGATTACCGACGCGTGTCTCATGATCGGCATACTCGATGAAACCCGTTTCATGGGCGGACGGCGGCAGCTCAGCCGGGCGCGTGCCGAGGCCGCATTCATGGCGCTCGATACGCCGCTCGACGTCACAACCCGGATCCGCAGTGCCTTTGACACAGGGCTCGCGAACATTGCCGAAGGGATCCTCGATATCGTCATCCGTAACGGCGTGGATCCGCGTGACTACGCGCTGATGGCTTACGGCGCCGCCGGTCCGATGCTGTTGCCCGCACTGCTGCCGCTGGTCCAGGCCCGCTGCGTCATCGTGCCGCCGCACCCGGGACTGTTTTCCGCACTCGGACTGCTCAGCGCCGACCGCGTATTCATGGAAAGCCGCAGTCGCTATCTGCCGCTCGTACCCGCCGCCGCAGCCGACATCGACGCGCTGTATAGCGAACTCGAATCGGCTGTGCGCTCGCAACTTGGGGACGACAGGGATGCGGTGCTGCAGCGAAGTTTCGATGCACGAATGGTCGGGCAGGCGTATGAGACGCCGTTCATTGATGCACCGGACGGTACCATCGACGAGCATGCGGTTGCCGTCATGGTCGATCGATTTCATGACACTTACGAGCGGCGTTCCGGTAACCGTTTTGCCGCTACCCCCGTCCAGGGTGTCACGTTTCGGGTACGGGCGAGCGTGAGTATCGACCGTGCCGATTACGCAAAGATCCCGGCACGGAAAGACGGCGGCCCGAAGCCTTTCCGTCACGCGACGCTCGAGCATCTCGACGGCGCACCCTTAAACGCCGGTGAGTTCGAACGCGGCACGCTGAGGGCCGGAGATCTCATCGTAGGTCCGGCCATCGTGCGAGAGCCGTTGTCGACAACGTTCCTGCCACCTCGACACAAGCTCGTCGTCGGTGGGTTCGGCGAGCTCGTTATTACCATCGAGGCCTGACATGAACAGTCGCCCCGCTGAAGAACTTGATCTGCGATCGCTGTCCGAGGCTGATTTCACCGCGCGTTACGGCGCCGGCCGGTTCACCTGCGAGGTCCTCGCGAATCGGGCGCGATACGTCGCCGAGCATATATGCACCGCGCTGCTGCACCGCGCGTTTTCACCCATCATCACGTTCTCTCAGGATTTTGTCGGTGCAGTGATTGGTGCGCCGGACGACGGCTATCCCCTGACAGCCGTCAACAAGGGCAATGTGATCTTTCTCGGTTCGCTGTCGACGGGCGTACGCAATACGGTGCGTGAATACGGACTCGAGCGGCTGGCGCCCGGTGACGTCCTGATCTGCAACGATCCGTTCCGGGTAGGTAACCACGTCAACGACATGTGTTTCATCCGTCCCGTGTTCCACGAAGATGTCGTTGTGAGTTTTATCGTGATCCGTGCGCATCAGCTCGATATGGGCGGCACCGTAGCCGGCGGTTTCTCACTGCTGAAAGCGAACGTGTACGAGAACGGCCTCGTCATGAGCCCCCAGCTCATGTTCCGCGGCGACGAACCCGTGAAGGAAACGATGCGCACGATCGTCGACAATACCCGTTTCGGCGACACACTGCTGCCGGATTTCTTCACTATTCGCGCCTGCTGCGCTCTCGGCGAGCGTCTGCTTAACGAGAGTATCGACCGCTATGGCATCACGGCCTGGGCCGGCGCCATGCGATACAACCTGGATCTGGCGGCGGCGAATATGCGCGCGGGTATTACAAGCTTGCCCGACGGCCGCTGGGCCGGCGAGGACTGGGTCGACAGCGACGGCATCGATGCCGAAACCGCGTACCGTCTGCACGCTACGGTGACGAAATGCGGCTCACAACTCGAAGTCGATCTGAGCGGCAGTTCGCGGCAGGCTTGCACGGCGCTCAATGCAACCGCGCTCGACGCGCAGACTGCCGTCGCACTTGCGGTGAAGCTCGTGCTTGATCCGTACACGCCGTTTACTTCGGGTCTTTACCGCGACATCGACGTCGTTATCCCGCCCGGGAGTATTACCAGCGCCGAACCGGACGCGGCCGTCATGTTCTACTTCGAGGTGCAATCGGCGCTCGTCAACGCGATGCTGCGTGCGCTTGCCGTTCCGCTCGGACCACGCGCGATCGGCGGCGCTTACGGGTCGACGAATCTGCATACGGGCGAGGGACGCAATGCCGACGGTACCCCGTGGTTCAGTGCCGCGGAGCTCGAAGCCCAGTACGGCGCCTGGGGCGCGACGGATGCGGGCGACGGCAACAATCACTGTGGTCTCGCCATGCTCAATATGATCATGCCGTCGGCGGAGGAGATCGAACCTCGTGTACCGGCTTTGATCCTTGATCGCGAATACCTGCCGGACACCGCGGGTCCGGGACGTCACCGTGGCGGTGCGGGACTTATCAAGCAATCGATTTTTTTGAGCGCCGGTAATCATCATCTCGTACCGCTCCACTTTCGGACGCCGAGTGGCAGCGGCGTTTGCGGTGGCGTTGATGGTCGTAGCGGCGGCGCCTGGTGGATCGCGAACGCAGCGACGGATAGCTCACCCGAAACACTGCAGGCCCCCGCGGCCAGCGACACCCGACACGCGATCCCTGTTGCCGGCCGTATCGACCCCGAGACCTCTCGGCTCGATCAACACGGCGAGTTTGCGTTCTTCGGCCGCGAGGCGGTATGGCGCATGGAACGCGGCGCGGTATTGCGCTGGATCACGAACGGTGGCGGCGGCTGGGGCGATCCCTTCGAACGCGACGTCGAGGCGGTTTTGCGCGATGTACGCGACGGCTACGTCAGCGTGGCCGGTGCCCGCCGCGACTACGGTGTGTGTATCTCCGGGGATCCGGAGGAAGACCCCGAGGGTGTGACAATCGACGAGGCCGAAACGGCCCGGCTGCGAAGCGACCCGCGACCGCCACGGGATTCTGCGCTGCAACCCCCGGCGAGGGTTGCCGATCGCGTAGAACTCGAGCGCGAGCCGGTGCCCGGGACTTGCCCTGCTTGCGGCGGCGCGGCGCTCGCTACCTATTCGGTGCTCTCCGAGGGTGGCTGGTTCACCGCGGTGAAATGCCAGCAGTGTCTTGAATCGATATCCCGCGATCCCGATCCAAACGGACCGATCGTGGTGCGTTCGAGTCTGCTATAGACGAATCAGAACGGAATCTGCTGCCGGGTTAAGGCTGTTAATGGGTCCTCGGAATATGTCGTTACCTGTGCGTCAGGAAGGACAAAACCCACCCACGGCACCGAATTAATGCCGATCCACTCCGCGGATCTCCGGCGGGCTCCGAGCCGCAATGAGTCCCGCAAAGCGCCCGGATTTTTCGGTTCCGGATCGCGCGGTCAGGTTCCGATACAGTCGCGAATCGCCTCGATAGCCGCTTCGATTTCGCCTGCGTTCTGACCGATCCCGACGGAAATTCGCGCCAGTCCCCCGTTGCCGGTGCCGAGTGTTGCATGCCCGAGCGGCGAACACTGCAGGCCGCTGCCTACGGTTATGCCGAGCGCCTTGAGTGTGGCGGCGATCGCGGCACTCGGTTGCTCGCCGATGGAGAACGCGAGCGTCGGCATGCGCTGTGATGACGCGTGGATAGCGAAGCAACGTGCACCGGCATCGTTCAGCACAGCTTCGAGCTTGCCAATCTGTTTGCGGGCCGATTCAATGCGGGTCGACCGATCGATTTGTTCGAGCCATCCTATCGCGGCATGCAACCCTGCCAGCGCGACCTGGTCGACGGAGCCGACGTCACAGTATCCGGGTCGCGGTTGCCGCTCTGCTGGTGGCAGTTCGCAGCTTGCGCTGCTGCAATTCAAGCGCGCGTCGTCGGCGACGTAAAGTCCACCGATACCCCACGGACCCTGCAAACCCTTATGACCGCCAAACGCGATGACGTCAGCCCCGAGTGCGACGAAGTCGAGGTCGAGCCAGCCGACCACCTGAGCCGCATCCAGCAAGACTTGCGCATCGTGTCGATGGGCGAGTTCGATCACAGCTTCGAACGGCAATAAATCACCCGTGACGTTCGCTGAGGCGGTGATCGCGACGAGTCCGATATCGCCCGCGGACAGTTCGTCTGCAAGCCAGTCGAGATCGAGCGGACTCGCATTCCCCGGCGGAATGTGTTCCAGCGTGATCCCGGATCCGCGAAATTTCAGCAGCGGCCGGTGCATCGCGTGATGTTCCCAGGCACTGGTCAATACGCGATGACGGCCGCCGAGATCGATATCCCCGATGGCGACCGCGAGTGACGACGTACATCCAGGGGTCAGTAACAGTTGCCCGGGATCGCGGAGGCCGAAAAATTTCGCGATTGCGTGCCGGGCCTGCTCGAAGTGTTCGCCCCACTGGTCCGGCGGCCGGACCATCGCGTCGCGCACGGCATCGACGACGACGCGCGGTTTTGGCCAACTCGTTCCGGCGTGGTTCAGATAGATTTGTCGTGTTGCTGTCACGTCGCCCTCAACTCGCGTATCCCGGGCGGCCGTGTCGTTCACCGGGGTGCTGATCGGTGTTACAGCGTACCCGCCGGCACCCCGGCTGCCCCCGGATTTGCCTGCACGTCGGCGATTACGCTGCGAATCAATTGCGTCAATGTACTGACATCGGCTTCGAGCCTCGGACGGCGCGTCTGCAGATGGTTCGCGATGGTCTGCCAACCGTCGGTGGAGCCGGCGTTCAGTCCTCGAATCGCGTCCGCGAGATTCGCGGAAACCTCGAGCAAAACGGCGAGCGGTGCGTCGGGCGAAGGCGTACCGGTTTCTCCGCCGGTGACCTGTTCGTGCCGTGGCGCGGTCTGCAATATCGCCTCGAGGCAAACGAAATACTCATCCGTCTCGATCACCGGAGCATTGTCTGCCACGTACCCGGGTACCGAGGCGAGATACGCGCGGTTCAGCAGCATGACGAGTGTGCCGACCACCGTGGCACCCGTCTCGCCGTCACACACCTTCGGCGCCGGCGGTGGCGCGGGCGGGGTTGCCGCGTCCGGGGTATCCGCGGTAATCGGTTCGGGTTCGGCGGCCGGGTCGCGCGCTATCGTTTCTACCGGGGTTTGAACCCTCGGCTTTCGTTCCGAGAAGTACGTCACCCCGTCCTCGTCAATCCATTTATAAATATCCGCCTGTGCCGCTGCGCACAAAAGGCCCGAGGCCAATGCACACAAGCCGAGCGATACGACGGTCCTCGCGATGGACCCGGCATGCGCCGCAAACATGAATCTGGACATTTTAGCTGGCCGTCTCCCCGCTCGTGTTTCGTCGCAATGCAGCGATCAATATGAAAGACCCATAGGCTTACAGGACGGTTCCTGCATTATCGCACAGCACTCGTCATCCGAATCGATCCGTTGAGGCCGCGCGAAATTCGACAGCATCAGTCCGTCGGCATAACGAATCACGGATCCGTTGCAGGACGGATCGAGCGTCACCCCGCCGCGCGTCCCGGAGCGCGGCTCCTTGACCGTCTGATTTGATACGAAACGGACAACCGGCTTTTCCGCCCCGCATCGGCAAAAGATTCCGCTACGGTCATCAAAGGCGGCGGAAAGCACGAGCGATCATGATCAATGTGCGCGCGGTCCGGCTGGTTTCGCAAGCCTCCTCCGGCGGGGTCCCTGGCCGTAACCTTCGTGTCCGGCCCGCCCCTGAGTGCGGCCATGCACGATACGAAAAAATGTGGGATGTCCCTGAGGAATCCCCGGTAAAGTTCTTTAAGAAACAGAAAGATAATTGATGAAGCGGTTAGGGAACCTGCACGACTCGCGTTGATCACAGTTGTTGCGACACAAAAGCAAGCAACGAGGTGAGCCATGCAGGTGTTGAAATTGTTACACGAACTTAGTGCTGAGTCGCTAGGGGAAGTTCATATTTCGCGTCGACGGTCGGTGTGGGGCGCGGTCGGCGGACTGCTCCGGGGCCGGCGCTGTTGGCTAACGCACATTGGCCGCAGTATGGACAGCACCACCTCGGAAAAGCATTCAATCAAACGGGTGGACCGACTCCTGGGTAACCACAAGCTTTGTGGTGAGCGGCAGCAGTGGTACCAATGGCTGACACGGTTGCTGGTGTCAGGTTTGACGCATCCGGTGATCCTGGTGGATTGGTCGAACCTGGACCAACGCCAGGAATTCTTTGTCCTTCGGGCTGCGTTAGCGGTGGGTGGTCGGGCCGTCCCGTTGTACGAGGAGGTCGACAGTCATTACGCGAGCGTTAAAGCCGAAAAGCGTTTCCTGCGTCGTTTGAAAGCCGTGCTGCCACCGGGTTGTTGTCCGATATTAGTGAGCGACGCGGGCTTTCGAACGCCCTGGCTGAACAACGTTGCCTCAATGGGCTGGTATTACGTCGGTCGTATTCGTCATCGTCACCTGGTTCGCGCAGCGGACGAGACCGATTGGTCATCGAACAAACAGTTGTATCAGCGCGCCACGGCGCGACCGAAGTGTCTGGGCTCGTACTGGATCACGAGAAGTCGTCCGCTGCTGACTTCGTTAACGCTCTACAAGGGCAAGAAACGGGGTCGTGTCTGTTACACCGCTTTCGGGAAACCCGCGCGAGCGCGGCATACAGAGAAACCATCGGCGGCGGCGCGCGAACCCTGGTTG
>TARA_R110002096_G_scaffold11102_3_pt1 | contig 18913 bp, 18 predicted proteins | sample TARA_R110002096 | Tara Oceans TARA_R110002096 (sample SAMEA4397295) | marine metagenome | biome: Polar Biome; feature: [DCM] deep chlorophyll maximum layer (ENVO:01000326); material: water (ENVO:00002006), including particulate matter (ENVO:01000060) such as... | depth 35 m
CGTCTTCATCTGCAAGTCTAAGCGATCTTGTTGTTTCGTCATCAAGGTCAGCTTGAATTGCTGTGATTCTATCAAGCTCTGTGTTTAATGTTGTTATTTGAAATGCGCCTTGAGATGGAAAATCAGTAGTTCTCTCAAGAGCAATGCTTCTAGTTATAACAACTGTGCTGCCACCAGAAGCTCCAGTTACAGATATAGCAACTGCACCAGTAGACCCACTGCCACCGCTTACACTGTAATGAGTGCTAATAGTTTTCTTAGTTCCGTCAACGTATACATTTAAATCAGCTTCAGCAAAAAACTCAAACGAAACTGTAAAAGAAGTTTGCGTTGCACCAGCGTTAACTGTGTACGATACTCTTGGTGTGTTATCAGCTATGTTAATAGTCATGCCAAAATCCTACTCCTATTTAATAAAATGCTCAACGCACAATTAGTAACGCCCTCCAGCAAAGGCTCTACCCATTCCATTAATTTCATCTTTAAGAAACCATAATTGTGCTGTTGGCAATCTTCTTACTAATTCATTAGCACCTTGACCATAGTTACCATCAAGAAGTTCTTTAACTCCTCTGCCTACATCTACAGCATAAGAAGGGCCAGCACCACCAACAGCTAAAGCTGCGTCTAATCCGTTTTTTTCTTGTTTAAACTTAGGATTAATAAGACCGCCACTAATATTAGGCCCATCTAATGCCTGACTTATACTCATGGCTGTGTAAAACAAATCAGAATGCAAAGCAGCTACACCAGATGCGTCAAAGGAACGAGCTATAACATCAGGCCAAGACATTTGCTCCATTTGCCAATCTTTATACTTAAGCTCCATACCCATGTAACCTAATCCCATAGACGCGGTTATAGCTACTGCTCTGTTTTTTATCTGACCCTGCGCTAATGACGCTGTAATTTTGTTTGCTGCTGCAAAACTGTAAGACATAAACTGGAATGGCATACCTAACAAACCATTCTCAATCCTAGCGTACCCCTTAAACTTTTTGTCCTCGCTCATGCCAAATTTTCTAGCAACGTGCATTGGCACATAAAATACACCATCAACTGCAATAGGTTTATCTGCTGGTGTACCCATCAAAACAGTATTCATAATACCTGAGTTCATAGCAGTACGGAAATTTTCTACAGTATCCATACTTATTTGTTTGCGTTTTGATAACTCAGACAAAGCAAGCTGATTAATTCTGTTTTCGTATGCAGATGTAGGCTCATTCTTTTTTGGCCTAAATTTTGTGTGCATAATTTCATGAGTTAAAACAAAATTATACCATTCTTCTGGGTTCTTAAATTGATTTTCTGGTAGTGCTTTTACACCATCAAGCTTTGGCGATGTCCAAGGCTTGTTCTTAAAGTCATCTAATATAAAAGCTTTATCTATAGTAATTGTATTGTTTTTTTCATTAAAGAAAGCTGGGACATATCTGTCCCCAACTTTTTTGCCTTCGCCTATGGTTATAACTGCTGTTGTTTCTGGCAACTCAATAGCATTTTCCCAAGCTCTTGAGTTAGGCAGTATTAATCCAGCTTCTGTACGCTCCCAAGGTGCTTTAGATATAGCAGTAGCCTCAGCTAGACCAATGTTATATCTAGCTAAGTAAGCTACTTCCATTGGGCTTGCTTTTTTGTTAACTAATTTTATAGAATAATCAATTAACGTATGCCCTCTAGCAATAGCGTCCATCTTTTTAAAGATAGTAGTCATTGGCGCAACGCCATTAAGCATAAAGAAACCAGTACGAATCTTAGACATGTACCCATCATTTAATGGGTTGTTTTTCATGTTCTCAGTAAAGCGCATGTGAGCGTCACCCTTTAGAATGTCGATAATCTCACCAGCAATGCGTCCTTCAGCAGAACTCATACGCACTCTGTTGTCGCTCATAACACCAAAGAGAGACTTCCATACAGTACCCATCTCATGTTCCATCATTATCTTAGCAAAGTCTGGAAGCGTAGAAAATCCAGCAGAACCAAGGTAATTTAACATGGCTAAATCTTTTAATATTATAGCTGATTTATAGTTTAAGGCATCTGGATCACGAATAACTGTGCCATGCACTCTATCATTTAGATGACGTATGTCTCTTAACGTAGCATTGATTTCACGCCCACTCATCTTACCATCGGCAAGCATACTAAGTTCTACATCATCAAGCAGATCATCAATGCTTTTGTTAAATTTGTTCATAAACTCATATTGAGGCGCAACTTTAGCTGTGTATGTCTTCATAACATTAACAGGATTAGTTTCAATAAACTCAACAACAAGTTTGTTTGGAATATCTATGCCGCGATGCTTAAAATGTTTTGATCTACCATGACCAAAGTATTGAGCATTAACATCTGTTGGGTCTTTAATGCCTAGTATCTCATCAATAGTGTCATCAGCACGTTTGTTTGTAGCTGTAATGCTAGAGTCTAGCTCTACTCGCTCCCATCCAGACTGCTTTCCTGTTACAGAATTAATTTTAGCTTTGTATATATATGGATTTGTTTGATACCAAGAAGACAAGATAGCTTTTAGTTTGTCTCTGTTGTCTAAGATATAAGTTTGATTCCAGTAACGAGGATTAAATACATCTTCATTAGCTGGCATGCTTAAAGCTTTGCTTGTGTTTTCTATGTGAAAATTAGCGTCATCTATTTGATCTTTTAATTTGTTAGCTTTTAATCCTAAAAGATTAAGCTCTCTTACTTTTAACTTATAAAGAGGTTTCTCTTTAATTTTAGCTATAGTATTTTGAGTAGAAAGTAAATCAGCCTCAAGCCTTGGCAAGTGACCTTTGTAATATTCTGTGCTGCCAATAACACCGCTGCCCTTTAATCTTTTTTCCCACTGCGCGTAGTATTCATCAATGCGGCTCATAGCTGTAGCTTCAGCTTTAGAGGCGGGAGCCTCACCCTTCATGCGTTTAACATTTACCTCAGTCATCCACTCAACAAATGTTTTTTGTGCTGGCTGCGCTTTAATTTTAGCTGCAATCTTGTTAGTAACACCGCTAACATTTGTAGTGTCTTCTGTTATCTTTGCGCCAATTTTTGCTGCTACATCTCCAGTATTGTAATCAAGTATAGTTTGTTTGCCTGTGCCGTACTCTTCGCCATACAGACCTCTTAGATCATCATAGACAGATACCCACTCACCATCACGCATAGCAGCTTTCTGATAAACAGATGGGCCAAGAGTAAGACCTCTTTTATGCAAATTAAGTAATATGCCTGAGTCACCAGCTATACCTAGTATTACTTCTTTGGCTAATGATGGGGCGTTCTCGCTTTGCAAAACACGTTTCATAGGCGTTGTTACAAATTTAAAAGCCCAACTGTCTGTAAATAAATTTTTAGGAAGGCTAAGGTCTGTGCTTGTGTAATCTCTTTCGCCTAACTCTAATCTTTTTTCTTGTTCCGCTTTTAATAAATTGTAATCGTTATCTGCTTTGTTAGCAGCATCTCTGTTGTTTTTTATAATGTTTTCAAGATCAACAATCTCAGACTCAGAAAGATTAGGTCTTTCTGCATTAAGCTTAGATTCAGCTTCGTCAGCCATCTGCCTTAGTCTTAGTATTGTTCTAGGCCCATCACTTACTACAGATTGTACATCTTGATCTGTTACTTGAGAAAATGGACGCTCTGGCGTTGGTGCTAATTTTCTAGAATCAATGCTAGGAGCTAGGCTAAGTTGTTGATTACCAGCAGCTTCTTCCGTTGCTTTATAAGCTCTAGCTCTGCGTGTAGCTGGTACTGCAATAGCACCGCCTAACAAATTGCCAGCAACAAAAGCTGTGCCAATATTAATTGCTGATTCAGTAGCAGTATTAAGAGGGTCAAATGGTGCGCGAATAGCCTCTTGCCCAACTTGTAAAGCAGCTACACCAGAACCAACCCTTAAACCAGAACGAAGAACACCAACAGCAGGGCCACCAAAGGGTAGCGCAACAAGGTTAATAGGATCAGCCAACCCAACAAACAGATGAGTAAAGAAACCTGTGTTAGAAAGTGTGCGCCTACGCGCAAGATTTTCATCAATGCCTCTTTTTAAATCCTGCATGTGCAGTGCGTTTTGAGCCAGAACCAAGTCGTTACCAAACTCTTCATAGCCCTTCATGTCCCCTAAAGGATTGTAATCTTTATCTACAACATCTCCATAGTTAATTTTATTTTTCATATGCTCAATAATAGGAGCATAAGTGTAACCAATAGAAGCAGCAAAAGATTCTCCTATTGATGGGTCTTCATCTTTTACTTGGGCCTCTCCATAAAATCTAATGTTGTGCGTAAATGGGTCAATAGTTTTTGCAGCAGCTTCCATATAGATTTGATCTGGAGTTCTTTTTAATGGGCCATTAGGTCTTACTTCTTTAACTGTAGCTAGTTCAGATTTAGTTGGCTTCGGTGTTACTGCGCTAATTACAGGCTCTCTCTCATTTTCACTTGGCAAACTAAACTTATTAATTTTTTCTTGAGCTACGCCTACAAGCTGTTCATTAGACAAGTCATCTAAGGTAGGCTCAACAGGAGCATCAGGAACACTAAACTCATCAATTTTTTCTTGAGCTACACTTACAAGTTCTTGATTAGATAACTCATTTAATGATGACTCAACTGGCTTTGATACGTTGGCAAGATCATAAGCCTGAGAAAGTCTAGTTGATTGCGGCATGCCAACAGCAGAAAGCTTAAAAGCTGTTTGCAATAACTGTGGCTTTAAATAATAGTTTGCTGTTTCTGTAGTGTTTTCAAATTTAATTACAGACCTAACAAGCGCAGGTAAATCATTGAGTGTAAGTTTATCTTTGTTTAAATCGTTTTTAATAAAATCAATGTAATTGTTTGTAGGATTATTGTCTGATGGTGGCGCATACTTTATAAACATTTGAGTAATGTCACCATTAAACTCATTTATCTTTGATCTTAAATCAACGTGTAACGCTCTTAAACCCATCTCTGGAGAGTCAAATATTACATATGGCTTACCATTAGCATCATAGTAAAACTCACCTGTTTCACCAGCGTATTCTTCACCAGCGCGAATGTTTCCAGCATTGTTATATATATTTGTCATTTTTACTTTTGTGATGCCTCTAATTCTTTTAACTCTTTAAGACTTAAAGGTTTTGTTGGTGTAGATGAAAATGAAACACTGCTTTTTTGCTTTGCCACCTTGCCTGTTTTTCTTTGTTCTTCTAACTGAGCTAATTTCTTTGGAGTAATAGGCTCTGGTAAGTCTACATCTACAGCACTTTTTAACTGTGCTACATCAATTATAACTTGCTGCGGAACATTTGTTTGTTGTGGAGAGCCGCCTCTTTTGGCTGCTATAAAGGGAACCATTATGCCGTTAGACCTACGCTCTACAATCATGTACCTCATGTTGTCAGTAGGAGTTCCGCTGCCCTGTAATGGCATTAAAACTAACCTATTCTGTGGCGTTAAATCAACAAGCCCTTCACCTGCTCTAAATTCAGAATCGTATTTTGTTAGGCTAAACATCTTATTAGGCATTTGATATTCGTCAGCTATCAATCTGTTTAAAAAACTAACAACCTGTAACCTGTCATCTTTATTAGGAAATATGGCAGACAATGCTTGACGAGATCTATTTACGTTTCCAAATTCAAAATCTTGCACAACGCCTTCTGTTTCTGGATACAGGTTTTTAAAATAAGATGTTGTTAATGTTTCAATTGTTTTTTTATCAGCGTTACCTGCTACTAAATATTCAATATAAGGAAACAAATCTTTAGCAATGTTAGGATTAACTGTGTCAGGGTCTAAAAAATAATTATCTGTTGTTGCTTCAACAAGAAACCCATTTAAACCACCATCTTTTTTAGGAAACATTGCTTCCATTTTTATGCTTTGAGATACTTTATTAGCATGCTGTGCGCGTACTTCATCCATAATTTCAGGCAAATTATCGTAACCTTGAAACTTTGCAACACCTAAAACAGCTTGAAAAAATCCATTTTCTTCTGAGGTTAAAGTAGAAGTGTCCCACATGTTTGTAGCGGCCTTACTTCCATCTGTAGACAACACACGACTAAACTTGTCATAAAGAACCATTAAGTTTTGTTGAGCTTTTTGAGGCATTTTTGAGCCACCAAAAAGATTTTTCATATATCTTTGAAGTGAGTCAGGCAAAACATTTGAGTTTATTACACCTCTGCCCCAATTATCTCTAGTGTTAACAGCTTCAGATGTAAGAAAAAATTGTTCGTTCTTTTGCCCTATTGTATCAATAATAGCATTGTCCATAACCTCAGCATGTATAGCAACCTTGCTACTTCCCTGCCCTGCATTAATTTCTTTTCCCGCTTTTATAGTTGAATTAGTTTTAGCGTTAGCGGCTTCTAATTTAGCTTTATCATTAACTATAGCATTTCCATACGTAGCCATTTCACGACGATCAACACCAATATCCATTGTATCAATAATTTTGTCAGCTAATGGTTTTAAACTATCTGGAACCCTGACAGATTTCCCAACAGTGTCTATGTATTGCGTTAAGTCTACAGACTGCTTTGCTGTTAAACTAGAAGTAGCAACATCAAGGAGAGAGGTAAGGAGAGATTGACGCAAGTTCCTAATAGAAGACTCTGTTGCAGTTACAGTGATTGCGGCGTCACCTAAAGATGGATCACTTAATGCAGATGTTTCTTTTGAGTAAGATTCAAATGCAGCAATCGCCCCATCAACATCTTGATCTAACAATTTTGCAGCAATATCTCTATCAACTGTTTGCCTTGACTCAGTTAAACCAAAAAGAGACTCATTTCTAATGACTAAATCTTGCTCTCTTTGAACTTTTTCTAACCTGCTTTCAGATGCTAACTTAGTATTTTGCTTATTAATAATTCTTGCCTGTACAGATGCAAGCTGTGTATCTGCAAATTTTTTAATTTGATTAAATATCTTTGTGCTAACAGGAGATTTGCCATCTGTAAATTGAGCTATTTCAGAATCAAGAAGCTCAGAAGCAAGGACTTGCAAAGGTTCTGGCAAATCTGTAAGCCCTACCCCATTTCTGTTAAGCACAGTCCTAACATTGTTAACATCAACAGCCTTTAGATCACCAGCCCCCTCAACCAAACTTGATATTCTTGATATTATTCCGCTTGCTCTAGCTTTAAATATTTCCTGTTTATATTCTTTGTGAAGCTTTGGACTCATGCCTTTTGGATCAGAAAGCCTCAAATCTTCTATTCTTTTTAGTAATCTTTTTTCATTTTCCCTAGCAGCTTCACTAGATAACTCATCACCAGCACCCCACAAGGCAACTAAATCTCCTAATCCGCTTTCAAAATGGCTATCAAAACTAACAAGTATATCTTCTTTTTTTCTTACTGCCTGTTGCTCCATTAAATTAACTTTATTAGAAGCAAGCAAACTAGCCCCAACAGAAGAAATTACACCTTGAAATCTAGGATCTACATGCTTTACAGACTCATCAATAAAATTACCTAACGAGTCAGAAAATAAATTTACAGCGTTTGGATTATCTTTATGTTCGTTATAAAGTTCTTGAGCTTTGAGCTTAAAGTCTTGTTCTATCTGGCTAACATATCTTGATTCAACAACTCTCTTGTAGGCTTTTTGAGCAATAGAACCAAGCTCCTGTGGAGGAGCAATCGTACTCATTAAGCTCATTTCTGGCTTGCCTGTTGCTGGGTTTATAGACCGCAATGATCCTAACTCTTCAGACATTGCTAAATCTTTTCCAGCCTCAATTGCTTTTTCTTTTGCGCCTCTAAAAGATTCTTCAATCATCTGGTCAGCAATTTTGTTGACCCCAGCAAACACAGCACCTGCCCCAGTGTTTGCTCTAACAACACCAATAGGAGAAGCAAAGGTTGTTCTTTGTTGTTTAATTACAGCCAACTTAATCTCCTATGTTTTAGTTTGTTTGCTTCTGTAAAAGCCACCAACAATAGCACTACCAGCCCCAAGATACCCAGCTATCATTGCATTTCTGCCTCTAGCTTGAGCCATGTTAGCTTCTTGTATTTGCTGAGAAGCCTTCATCATACCAGTAGAAGATATTTGAGCAGCATCTTTAGTAGCTATTTCTTCTTGTGATGTCATAAAGTTTTTTAAAGACCTGTCATTAGGATCACGATTAAGAAAAGCAAAGTATGCAAGGTTGTTAGATTCTGCTTGCTGAAAGTCACGCAGCCTTGCGTTAGACTTTTGGAACGCCTCAATCTTAGTCTGCCTTGCGTTTAACTGCATTTGATATTTATCGTATGCAGCCTCATTAGCTTTAGCTCTACCTTCTGAAATAGCAGATACTGCTGAAAATGCTGTCCCTAAAAACTGAAACATTAGAATGCCACCTCTGCTACTAAACCATTAATCTGTAATGCTAATGGCGATATTTGTGTAATCTTAACTGTTGGGTCAGTGCTATACCCAAGCAATCTAAACTCTTCTTTGCCAGTAATAGGCACTCTAGCCGTACTAAAGTTGCTTGTTGTCTGCCTAATAACTAGCGCAGTACCATTGACTGAAACAGATAACGTAGAGTTTAAGTCTAGTATTACCCTGTTAATCGCTCTAGGCTGCCCTGTGAGTGGGCCTCCGACCACTTGAGCATCAACAGGTAGTGTCTCTGCCTCTACGTTAAATGAGTAGCCAATCTCAGCAGATGTTATTGTTTGTACCGCTGACACATCTACGTTCCCACCAGCGACTGTAAACGCACCAAGGTAGTCTGTGCCGTTTACTACATCTACTACAGCCCCATTTGCAAAATGACTTGATACTCCAAAGACTCCAGCAGAGCCTATAAACTTATCTGAAAAGTCTAAATTGTATTCGCTGTCCATCTCAGAAAGAATAAACTTTTGAGTGCCACCGCCTTTATCATGTTGAACCACAAAGAATACACGATCATCAATTACACACACTGAATGAAACTTGCCTTGTGTTGTAAACTCTGACCACCCAGCGCGTTCCTCTGATCTGTTAGAAGTAAAGATAGCCATATTACCATTTCTGTTTACAAGAAATGCGTAAGATTCTGGCCTGTTTATTGCGCCAGTAAGAATCCCCATTTGAACTGGATCAGTAATTAAATGTGGGGAAAGAGTGCTTATGCCTGTAGATACATAAGCCCCTTCAGCATCTGAATAAATGTACTCTCTAACAACAGAGCCTGTTTTCTGCACAAACAAAGTTGCTCCATCAAATGCTTGCGGCTTTACAGAGCTAGAGCCATAAGGAGTCTGCCTTTTAATCTGTGCATTGGTAGGTGTAATTGGCTTATCAGTAAATGCAGGTATGTAAAACTCGTTAGTGCTACTAAATATTTGCAAATCACGATTAGATACAATGTGACGTATAGTATTTATCTCACCAATACTGGCAGTCAAATCAAGAGCGTCATTATCAGCACCATCACCCACATCAAAATTAAAATAAGATGCAGATTTACTTGCCCATATTCCGTCTGGCTGCGCTATTGTGCCAGCAAACCAAAGCCTGTTCTCGTGAAACGCTACAGCAGCAGGGAAACCTCTGTAAGAACTGTAAGACTGTTCTTCCCATTGTGTTGTTGGCGCATGAGTAGTCACTTTAATACTACCACCGCCTACAGAAGATGCGTTTGCATTTGCGCCACAGGTAACTACAAAAACATTTTCATCAACTACTTCTTGTATTGTTCTCGCGCCATTAATATTGTTGGCAGATATACCCCCAACAGCACCAGCATTACTAATTGTAACTGAATCATTAACTTTTAATCCGTGAAGAGCAAATGTAACTTCTACATCAGCAACTCCATCAGTGGTTTCTATAGCATCTGCTCCTAACCTAGCGGTTAAGGCACCGATTATATTTCCAGTAGCAGACGTGGCTGAGGCTACAGCAGTAATAAGTATTTCGCTTTTATGGTAACGAAGTCTTGTGCCTACATGAGCAGCGTTAAAATATGCTGCACTAGTTGTGAGTGTCTTGCCTGTGCCAGAAGAAGCGTTAACATCAAGGGTCATGTCGGTAGGATGAAAAGAATAATAAGGTTGATTAATTCCAAACTGATCTATTCTTGTATCAAAGTTAAAAGTACTAACCTCAAAAGCGGTTAGCCCTGTCCTTACTAACTGCCTAATCATAAAGGTTTGATGGGCAATAAACATTATATCGCCAGATTGAGCATAGGTAAGCTCTTCTAGTATGTCATCATCAAATGGTAAAGCAGCAGAGCTAGTATCAGCAGTTATTGTTTGTATTAAAGATACCGCACCAGAAGTGGGGCTGATTTGAAAGATTCTAATCTTAGCATCTTCAAGTGATATTATATATCGTTCATCATCAGAAAATATAAACGGCACTAATCTATGCTGCCGTTTAGTACCGCCACTAAAATTAGTTGAAGTAAGTCTAGTGGTGTCAGAAGAGATTACTGTTAAGTTATCAATAGAATTATAGTTATCTCTTTTAACAGTAACTACCGCAGCGGCTGGGTTGGCTACAGTAAATCCTGACACAGCATTAAGAGCAGCAAAAATATTGTCAGCGGTTGTATTGTTGCTTTGATGTGCGCGAACAAAATGAGTATTGCCTACTGCGCTTGATGGGTTCGATGCACCTGCCGCTTCAAACTCAAGAGTTATTTCAGTGTCACCTATATTTAAAACAATAGTAGAGCCAGTAGCAATGTTAGCGTAATCACTAACAGTTATTGTGCAGGTTGTAGGATCAACAGTTGTATCAAACTCATAAACACGCTCAGTACCAAAGCGTCTAAGCAGTCCACCTTCGTTGCGTAAGAAAAAGTTTTCTACTTTCTTTGCAGCAGCGTTGTATATCTTGGTGTCAGTTCTGGATGTCAAGGAAGGACTGACTTCACCAAACTGAAAGTTTGCTAGGGGTACACGGATTCTAGGCATTAACTAAGCCTTTCAGTACGGAACCTCGATGTCACAAGCTTTCTTGCGGTTTGCTGCTGTGAGTCTAGGCTTCGGGCTTTTGCCATTGCTTGCGATGCTTGTCCCTGCATTAAACTAGCAAGTGCTGCATCTCTAGCAATAGATGTTGCGAATACTACAGCTAATGAATACTCAACAGCTAAAGTAAAGTAGGAAGGCCAAGTCTCTTCATTTGCTCTAAAAGAATAATCTGCAATGATTACATCAGCATCCGATGTATCTGCAAATACCTTTGAACCATATATCTGATACTCAATTTGTAATGTCCCTGATGTAACAGCATGAACCATTAAAGAATCATTAGGGAGTTGATAAGCGTTTGTGTATCTACCAGTAGGCTTATCAGTTAAAAGATTTAATATTGATTGGTTGGTAGCAAACCTCCAGCGAGAATTAACTAAAGCGGCTCTTGCTACATCTTCATACATGTTAACAGCTACCAAAGCTTCAGTGCTTGACTCTTCAAATGAAGTAATCGGGTTCGCGCCAATAAGAATTAAAGCGCGACTTGATATGTCGATTGCTGAATCAGCGGTAGTGCTTACTAATGCCATATGAGTAAGAGGGGGGCGTTAACCCCCCACTCCTTTAATCACCGTCAGTGTTAGTAATAGCTACACCATCTACACAGTCAATGTTTGTACCATCATTTTCTGTGAAGTAAGTGTGACCACATATAACAGTACCACCAGTAGATGTTATAGTCAGCATTACATCGCCAACTTTAATCATGTTAATGGATGACTGAAAGTAATTGCGTGTGTTCACATCTGCAATTGCATCTGCGGTTACATACATCCAAAGACTTCGGTTTGAATCGCCACCGATTCTGTTTAGTCCAGCAGCAGAATAAGCCATGTTTCAACCCTCCTAGTTGTTGTCTAGTAATTCATAAACGCCATTCGCATCAATGACAGCAGAACCCATAGACATCATTGATGTCGCTAGGTGAGCTACCTTCTCAGGAACGTAGTTTAATTCTGTTGAAACATCAGCGGTTATACCAAGGCCTACAGCAGATGTGTGATAGCAAATGTTCTTGCCGCCAGTTACAGCAGATGTAGAGAAAATCTTGAAGCCAAGAAATTCTTTCATGGTCATTCCACCAGCAAATGGTAGATTCTGTTCGCCAACAAAGTCTGAAGATGCAAACTCTGTAATTGCAAACAAGTCAGCATAACCCGCTGGGTGCATTGCAATATAGCGTGAGCCATCTTCTGGGATGTTAGCAGAACCAAAGGTCTCAAAGACAGTTAAAAGATTTGCCTTAGTAACGGCTGCACCAGTTGCGCTAATCTGTGTTGAGTTAGCACCAGCGTCCATTGCTGTAATAAGGATTTCATCAGTCTTACGACCTAGAGCAGCAGCAGCAGATTTAGCTACAGCTTGACGCTCATCAATGTTTGTCTTCAATTCATCTAGCTTGTCGATATATTCGGCAGCATAGAAGTCAGACATTGTTGCCTCTACAACAGTGTGCGCTAACTCCATAGGAGTTACCGAACCATTGCGTGATTTTGTTGAAGCAGAGCCAGCACCGATCTTTTGAAATCGTACTACTGAACCAGCCACATTGCTTACTGTGCGTACAGTGTTCCGCAATTTAGAACCCATGCGCTGATAAGCCATGTGAACCTCTGATTCAAACTGCTTAATAAAAGCGGTGTCAATTGTATTCGCCATTTTACAGTCCTTCTCTTTAAGGTTGTTAAGTTACATCTTCTGCGGTTATCTGCTTAACAGCATCATAGCAATTGTCCTTGCGGGTCGCTCAGTGTATTACAGGCCGTTTATCAAGATAATAGACATTATTTTTTTCATTAACGCAACGCACAAAACGCATCATCTGATGACCACATACCTGATGAGACTCACTATCAAAGATAAACCCGCACCAAGAAAGCCACATTATTGTTTCATGATGGTCAATAGGCACATAGTTTTCTAAGGAGTGATAACCTTCTTGCAATAAATCAATTACACCACGGCACCCTCTTAAGAACGGACGAAAGTTATTATTAATAGCACCAGTGCCAAGCATCCATATGCGTCCAAAGCCTTCTTCTATTGGCACATTGCCTGTCATTGCAATAGGTTCATTGTCTAATTTTAGTGTAAATGTTTTTGCACCAGTAATAACTAAAGGCTCAGTAAGAGCCTCTAGTGGTGTTGCACCATATATCATGCACTCTCTACGATCATTGAATCTTAGATAGTCACATATTTTTTCAGCATGTTCTGGTTTGCTTTTAACTAATGACAGCCTACCAATTCGCATAAGCTCCCTATCCATAAAGAGCTTTAAATCCATCTTCTACTTGTTTAACGAAAGCTGGGTCACGCCTTGATGGATCGTGCCATCTAGGGTCAAGCATCATAGACTTTAGCTCTAATTCATTTACCTGTGCTACAGGTTGTGATGTGCTTGCTGGCCCTGATTGTTTCATCGACTCCATGATACGTTCAATAGCCATAACACCATCTGCTGTTTCACACATTCTTTCTATAGCTGGCAACTCTTTTTCAGAAAAGAAACGCTCTGCAAACAAACCTACCGCTTCTGTTCTTGCGGTAGAGTTATCTCCAAGCCTTGCTATTTCTGTGTCATAGTCTGGCCCATCAGACCCATTAGCATCTGCATACATCTGTATGCCTTGGGCAAACTCATCTTGACTAAACCCATTTTCAAATGCGTGGTTTGCCCACCATTGCAACAAGGGGTTTTCTGCTGCTTGTGATCCGTCTATAACTTCTGGCAAAACATAATCACCCACTTCATTAGGACGATTAGCGTAAGCTTCTTTTTCAAGCTCTTCTATAAGGTTTGCTTTTACGCTTTCCTCATTGCTGCCAAGCTTAGACTCAAGGTTTGAGTAAGACTCGACCATAGCTTCTGGTGTTGAAAACTTTTCTGGCAACCAATCAGGACGCTCACTAGGAGTTGCACCTGCAAGTAATGGGTCACCACCTTCTGTAACCACTTCAGTTTCTGCTGGAGCTTCAGCTTGCTGTTCTTCAGACATTGTTTTTTACCCTATGTGCATGTTTAATACGAGTTTCTATAAGACCAATAACATATCGCTGACCCTCTACATGTCTCAGCTCACCATCTGTTACTGCTGGGCCATTAACTAGGTCTATTGTTACGGAACGCAAATATTTAAGAACATCTTTACCAAGATCGGTTCCAAATAATGCTGCTATATTTAGGCTAATTTTTGCGTCTTCACTCTGCTTACGATGAAATCCATCAACACCTATAAAGGTATTACTGTTCTTGACCAATCATCTGCTCCTGTGGAGGGGCTTGCCCCATCTGCTGCTGTTGTTGCTGCTGTGCCATCTGCTGTGCCATGGCTACAAGCTGCTTTCTCTCTTCTAAATCTCGTATCAAGTTATCAGGAACACCAAACTTGTTAGCGAGATATGCCGCAGTTTCTTCTGAGTTAATAAGAATGTTAGTAAGCTCTGGCCCAAATCGTCCTTGCACAAGCTCTAGGAAACGTGCGACGGAGGAAATGTCTTGGTTTGCTTGAGCCTGTGCAAGTGGAGATACAGATCGCACCTTTACTTCTCTTCCGTTAATAGTAGGAAGATCAATGCGTCCTTGTTTTTTTAATATATAAACTACACGCTGTAGTACAGGTTGCACTAACTCAGCTTGTAACCTGCCAAAAGCAGAACCAATACGACGTGACAAATCTGCCATACGCTCTGCAACTTCTGTTGCACTAGCGGGAGTTCTGTCAGGATTACCAAGCATGTCATTGTACAAAGCTCGTTTAATATTTAAACGCATATCTGACAGCACAAGGTTGGCAACATCAAAAGAACCAGCAGCTTTAACAGGCTGTAATCCCATAGAATTTGGAGCCTTGGGTATAACAGTGCCCGGAACCAAGTTGATTGTATCTGGATTAATTACGCCATCATCGTCCATTTGATAGATGCCAGAGATTGCCATCTGTGCGTTCTCAAGTATCAACTCAATTGTTAGGTTAGTTGTTTTAATTGCGCTAAGGGCATTGATTAAAGGGCCACGCCCATAAACCTCTCCACTGCACTTAGACCAGCGGAAACATATAAATGGATTTGAGCCTATGCCTTTGTAAACATCTGATTTAATTACTTGTTTTGTAGACATCTCAATAGCATAAAACAAATAAGCATCTTCATTTTTAACAGTGTAATCCTTACAAACTATCTCAAGGATTTTTGTTTTCTGATCTGGAGTCTTGCTAACCTTATCAAGAATCTTTGGCCCTAATGTTGCTTTAGGATACATGTGTTCAATGTCAGAAAATCTAGCCTGACGCTCACGATACACATGATCTATTGCATCATCTGGCCCTGTGTCGAGAACGACATGAGGCAATGGTATTGCAGAAAACATTACAGGATGTATAGAGTCACCTTCTGATACAGCAAGAACGCCTGTGCCTACCGCCAAGTCCATAAACGATTCATGAACTTCTTGACCAAAGTTAGAGTTTTGAATGACTTCAAATACATACTCTGTAACTTCATCAAGCTCATTATTAATTGTATCTTTTTGTTCTTTTGGGACTTCAGAACCCGCAGTAAAATCAGCCCATCTAGCGAAATTAGGAACCAAGCCCTGCTGCAAGCGTGAGGCAAATTCTTGAACGCCAACCACTGCCGTTTCATCAAAGATTTTATCGTCTCTACGCTGTCCAACACTTTCTGCATAAAATGATTCCCTCTGTGGTAATGAGTATTCGTAACACTCCTCAAACAAAGGGACAAAGTTCTCACGCAAAATTTTTGCCGCCTCATACTTTTTTAAATACAAGGTAGCAATTTTGTCATCAGAGTAAGAACCCGATTGGTTTTGGTCAGGTAAGATCATGAAAGATACTTATTGTAAAAACCCATTCCACCACCAGAGCCTTTGATAAGGGAGCGTCTTCCTGTGCCGCCCTTGCGTCTAGCTACTGTTTCTTCTAAAGCATCCTGTTTAATTTCTTTTTTGTCAGAAATAGCTTCGTCTCTTTTCTGTTCCTGTTCAGCCTCAAGAGCTTTATCAGGTGGTGGTGGGCTACTGCCCCCTCCTAAACACATAGCAAGTCTCCTTATAATTACACAGTATAAATACTCACAAAACAAACAAGAACGCAACGCACAATTTACATCCTTGCCCATAAACCTTGTCGTTGTCTACCCTTTGGCTTTCTTTTAAACACATCAAACTCAACCTTAGCATTGAATGCAACGGCTTGTTTCTGCCCTGATATAAGCTGTCTTCCTTCCCCAGCACCTAACATTAGATACTGAAGAGCGTCATGTATGTGTGAATACATGTTCTTATCAGGCTTATCATCGTATCTTTCACCAGAAACCTGCATTCGCTTGTAAGAATACCCACCTTCAAACCCTTTTATAAGAGTAGGACAACGCCTATCAATCATAAATGCTGGCTTTCCGTCTGCCATTTTATTTAAATAAGTTGATACAGCTTCTAATCTAAGGTCAACTGAGTTGCTTGGAGCTGGGGTTGCCTTTAAACCAGCACCTCTAAGTATACGAAAGGGTGTATCTTCATCGGTTTGTGCGCGAAAATCTCCAGCAGGGTCGCCATAAATGTGTACATCTAAGTTCCCAAAGCGTGTTGCTATCTCTTGACGCAGAAGTTCTGCAAATCTAACTATGCCCATGTCAATTGCTACAATCTCAGACTGTATAAGCCATCGTCCACGCACCTTTTGACCGAATACAGCAGCAGGTGTAAGCCCAAAATCAATGCCAATATACAATGGGACACCATCTGCAATGGGTACAGGCTCTTTAGCTATGTGCATATCAGCAGCAAACATTCCGTATACAGGCTTCCCTTCTTGGATTGCACCCAATCTATTCATTACATAGACATCAATCCAGCTTTTTGTTTTACCTCTTACTAAATTTCTATAATAAGTCTTTAGCATATTGCTATTGTTCTCAGCGTTCTTGTTATCTTCATAGTCAATAACGCTACCCTGCTCATCCCTTATCTCATTCATGCCAGAAGGCTGGGTATAAAAGTTCCAATTGTCAGGCTTGACTAACATTCTTGCTTGCTCAATAGGAATATGGTCAGGCACAGGAACTTCACCAGACATAATAGGCCACCAGTGATCTTCTTCTGGTGCGTTAGTATCTGCAATTACGCCAGACCAACTAGGCCCACCTTCACGCATAGAAGGGAATCGACCAACACGCATGGTACACGCATCAATAATTGACTTGGGTATTTCCCTAGCTTCATTAATCCAGATGCCAGTAAGCTCAAGAGACAGAAGTTTCTTTACATCTTCTGGCCTATCAAGAGCTAGAAAGATAACCTCAAGCTCTAGGTCTGCCTTCTTTATATTATGCGTGTAAGGAACTGACCAATGAAACCTGCCCCAATCATCTTCGGGGAACCAATCCAGCCAAGTTTTTATTGTAGTGGTTCTAAGCTGCGGGTTGGTGTTACGAATGATTGCCCACCTGCTACGCCTAATGCCTTCTTTGTTTGGCTCTTGCTGTAACGCCCTGCGGAATACTTCGACACAACATGCAACAGACTTGCCAGAACCAACAGGGCCACGAATGCCACGAAAGAAGTTGCTGTCTTTCATAAATGTTTTTAACACTTCGCCATCAGGCTTGTATTTAAAGTTGGTCAACCTTCATGTCCTTGCCTGTCTTAATCAATGAAGCGACAGTCTCAGGTGCTATAGATGCTATGAGTTTATCTGTTTCATAGTCAGACTTAAATTCTTTTGGGAAGTATTCCATGTGAACTTTGCGTACTACTATCCGCAGTATTTCACGCTCTTCTTTTTTAAGTGTGTGCATAAAACTCATGTTCGGTATGCCTTTACTTTATCTCGTACCTTTTTAGGCTGGCTAACAAACTGCTTACCAGCCGCACGTCCTTTTCTTTTAGCAGCCGTGGTCTTTGCGTACTCTTGCGATGATAACGCTTTGATGGCTTTGGCAGGTAAATACCTTTCGCCTGTAGCTTTTGCACCTTGAGTAGATGGCTTACCACTCTTGGTTCTCCACTTCTGATTAGTCCAGTTAACTAAAGACTTCTGTGACTTTTTCAAGATGTGTATCCCCCGCCTCTAGCTTTGTAAGCCTTAGCAAGCATCTGCGCCTTTCGTGCTGACCATTGACCAGAGCCACCGCCCTTTGACCCAGCCTTAATGCGATTGAATAAACCCTTACGCATAGTAGGTTTGGTGTAATTACCTGCTGCGTTAACTGCCATCTTTCTTTTTCCTTACTGCTTTTTTCTTAGGAGCCTTGCCACCAACCCAAGCTTCGTTAACTTCTGGCGTAGACTTGTCATCCCCAATAAGTCTGCCATTGTCTCCCCTTGCTCTCAAGGCTTCAGTTACTTCAGCAACAACTACAGGCTCGGAAACAGGTTTAACTAAAAAGATTCTGCGTGACTCAGGAGTAAAGGTTTCGCCAGAAACCAAACGTCCATCTGGCAGGGTAATGATAGGCCCATCATAAACCTCACCATCATTAAATTGATATGACATTACAAATCCTTTTTAATCACTGTTTCGCTCTTGCATTTCAAAAGCACTAGAATCCATCATAAATTTTATAGTAGCTGAGTGCGCTGACTTGTGAGACATGCCCTTTTTTATAAGCCCATTAAAATGGTCAAGGTACTCATCGCGTCCATACGGAGACAGAATTGATCTGCTCTGGCCCACAACCTTAATAAGAGACTTCTTTTTCTTTTCAGAGGCTGAAGCCTTTTGCTTTTCTGCTACCTTCTTGATAGCACTTGCTGGAGTTTTCATTGTCTAGCCTTTCTTAATTAAGCTCTTGCGCTTGGGATTAACCTTTTTGTCTGCCATCTTCTTGGCAGCAGCTATGCCAGCCTTAGTGTATGGGAACTTCTTACCAGCTACATTAGGCATCACGCCCTCGCTTTCTTTGCTTTGTTTCGTTTGCTTATCGCC
>TARA_R110002096_G_scaffold95913_4_pt1 | contig 18904 bp, 31 predicted proteins | sample TARA_R110002096 | Tara Oceans TARA_R110002096 (sample SAMEA4397295) | marine metagenome | biome: Polar Biome; feature: [DCM] deep chlorophyll maximum layer (ENVO:01000326); material: water (ENVO:00002006), including particulate matter (ENVO:01000060) such as... | depth 35 m
GTAAAGAAGCAGCTGTTAAAAAACCTGTTAAGAGTAAGACAACAGAGAAAGCTGAACCCGTAGCAAAAGAGCCAAAACCTAAAATTATTCCTTTAGATGATGAGTTTGATTCTGATCAATATCTTGAAAGAGCAACTGATAATGAAGGAAATACAAGGTTATTTGCTAGATATCCAGTAAAAGGAGGAGCTACAAAGCTTTTATTTGAAGTAGTACAAACAGGTTCTGCTCCAGGAACATCAGCAGGAGATAATGGTAGCGGTGTAAAAAGAGTTAGCGATAAGTCTTATGGGCGTTCAACAAAAGAACTTAAGAAAAGATTAGCTAAAGAGGAACCAATAGTTAAAAGTCCTACTACCAAGTTCAATGAAAGATTAGCTAGTGTATTAGATATATACACGGATAACAAGGACGCTAATATAGAGATAGACACTATAGAAGATTCAGGATATCGTATTACTGGATTAAATGAAGAGATAGAAATTGAAAAAGGGAACATATTAGAAATGAAAGAGGACCTTAAGTCAAGGATTTCTGACATTAAATCTAGTGATTCTTTTTCCAAAGAGGGACGAATTTTAGCAATTGAAGAAGCAAAAGAACAACATAAAGAAGATGTAGAGTCTATATTAGATCAGATTGGGATATATAAAGAAGATATAAAACAATACAAAAGAGATTCTAAAAAAGCTGAGAAAAGATTAGATAAGCTTAAAAAACCTGTAGTAAAAGAAGATGATTCAGGAATCACCACGATTGAAGATGAAGGTGAGCAAATGAGTTATGAAATTTTTGGAGGAGGAAAGAGTTGGAACAAAGCGACAGCAATGGGAAAAAACTTTTTACTAAAGATAAAAGAAGGAATGCTATTTAATGGGACTGCTAAAATAGAAGCCACAGCAGATATCGCATATTTGTTCCGCCATTTACGTAAAGCTAATAGTGAAAATGCCTTTGCTGTTGTCTACAATGATGAAGGTGACTATTTAACAGCTTGGTTAGGATCCGGTGAGACTAGTGTAGATTTAGATATGCTTGACATAGTCAAATTTATTGAGAACTCTAAGCAAAAACTTGGATCAAAAGTTAACGTAAGCTTAGTTCATAATCATCCATCAGGAAAAGTACGTGCATCTAAAAATGATAAAGATACATGGAGAAAAATGTATGAAATGTATAACAGTAATCCGGACGTAAAAGTCGGCGCTTTTGTTATAATAAATCTTGACTCTGGTAAATATGGTGTTTATAACGACAGACTTCTTAACGCTGAGGCAGAAGAGCTTACATCAGTAAAAGAAGAAAAAGAGTTTAATGTATATGAATTAGACAAAGATGTTCTTTACAGTAAGTATAACGGAGCTAGAAAAATGTATAGCTCTAAAGAGATTGTAGAGCTTTTCAGTCAGATTAAAGCTGGTGATACAAGAAGCCACTTAGGTTACGCTATTCTTGATCCAGAAGGTTCTATGATGTTTAGTTCTATTGTGGATACAGATAATCAGAAATTTGGTGATGGTGGATATAATGGTCTAATAGAAGATATTACTTCTAATATGCTTGCATACAATGGTAATCAATTAGTTTTCTTTGATACAATATCTGGATATCCGGCTACTAATTATCCTACCAGCATCCCTCGCATTCAGGATATTCATAAAAAAATACAACAGCTTACAAAAGAAAGAATAAAAAGCATTAATAATGATTCATCTAAACCAATGTCTTTTAATGAAGATGTTCCGTTAGTTAGAACAAAAGACAAAACACCTCAAGAAAGATTAAAAGAAGGATACAATCCCGTCACAAAAGAAGATGTTTTCGGTAGCCGTAAAGAAGCTGCTTTAAATAGTGCGCGTAGGTTTATGGACAAGATGTTCTGGAACAAAGTTCAAGCTAAAGTTATATCAGCTAAAGAAGTTAAGTCATCAATGATGGCTCAAGATTCCAAGAAGGTTAATGATATGGCTAACTCTATGTCTAAGCTTTTGAAGCCTAGCATGATTGCTCGTTTGATTGGTAAAAAAGGACTAGATAAATCATTTATAAAATTAGCTAATCAATATTTTACAGGTTCTTTTAAACAAAAGAATGATGCATTAATTGAAATGAGATCAAGTTCTGATCCTAAAGCTGGGAAGTTTATAGATCTTATTGTTAATATGCGTGCCTATGTAGACGCTCGTTCTACAAGGATCCTTAATGACCAGATGTACGAAAGTTTACCAGATGAGACCAAGGAAATAATTGAAGACAATCTTGGTTCTTATGTTCATCGTTCTTATTACTTTTTTGATCACCCGTTCTTTAAAATCAGCAAAAACGCAAAGACAAAAGCGATTGCAGAACAACACAAGATATTTAGAATTGAAGCCTACAACAAGGCTATGTCTGAAAACATGGGGATTACCGAAGATGAAGCTATTGATATCGTAAACAAAAAAGACGCATTCTTAAAGCGTAAAGCCAGAGAAGATGTTTTATCCACATTGAAAAACTGGAGTAATCAGAAAGGTCAGTCAAAGAAAAGTGGTAGTAAAAGTACTAGCGATTCCGGACTTAAAATAGATGAATCAGCTCTTATTGCCAGAAAAGATATACCTCCACACATCAGAGAAATGCTTGGTGAGATTAAAGATCCTGTAGGAAAGTTTGTTTCAACAGCAAACGCATTAAATGCTATACACCGTGGATCAGAGATGGCTTCTACGTTGATTGATGTGTTAAGCTCTACAAGTATGTATGAGGTATACTCTCAAGAAATGTACGACAAGCCTTGGGGTAAGCTTTCTGAAAAGGAAAAATCAATTGTTACAAAACGTTCTGATGAAAATTCTTTAATCAAGAATGATTATAACATTAAAGAGAAAGAAAAATCTACATATAAGCAAATTTCCAATCCATTAAGTCCTCTTCATGGTAAATATGTGCATGAGGATGTATTAGATGTATTGGAAGAGACTCCTATTTATGTAACTCAATTCAACGGAATGAGTGGATTTACTCATCAAATTTACTTAAATATATTAAAAGCCAGTCGCCAAACCAAAGTGTTAGGTAACCTTCCGACATGGGGTAAAAACTTTATTGGAGGTATTTATTTTGCCACGATTAACGGTGTTGTTAATCCTCAATACTTTTTAAAAACTTCCCTGAACTTTGGTAAAAAAATTGCTAAAGGTGATAAGACTTACGACAATGAAGTAAAAGAAATGAGTAAATACGGCCTTATTGGTAGAGATGTTACATCTAGCACAATAGGAATGTCTGCTATGTTGTTCAACTATTCAATGGGTAAAGACGCAAGTACTTACAATAAATACATTGCTGCAAATGCAGGTAAATGGAAAATGTTTGTAAGGGATTTAGGCTCTAAGTATGCTTCTATTGATGATTTTACAAAAATGATCATCTACGGATACGAGAAGAAATCATTTGCATTAAAGCTGTATGGTAGAGATTACTACGATTTAAGCGAGCAAGAACAAGAAAAAGTTCAAAAAACCGCTGCTGAGAGAGTTAAAGAGAATACTCCTACGTTTAGCCGTATGTTTAAATTTACTAAACAAATGCTTAAACTACCATTTGGTGATTTTATTGGATTTAAAGCAGAATCCGCAAGAAGTTTAGGCATGACTATCAAGAACATGATGTATGACTTTCAAAAAGGCATAGATGGCAGTAATAACTTAACTAGAACACAAAGGGCTGAGTATATTAAAGACTCAAGTAAAAAGCTTTTAGGATTATCTGTTGTTTTGAGCAGTGCTCCTTATCTGGTTTTAAAAGAACTTATAGAAGGTCAGGATGGTCCAGAAGAAGAAGAAATCAGGAGATTGGCTAAAATGATTACACCAGGATGGCTGAAGACTCATAAAATATTAGTTAAAGATATAGATCAAAATTTAAATATCACAGTTTATGATTATACAGGTTTTGATCCTTACGGCACTGTGTTTTCATCACATGAACTACTTGAGATTTTAAAGCCTAACATGGCTGTACAACAAGTGTATAATCTAATAGAGGGTAAAGATGTTTACGGAAAGCCTATTTCTGATCCTACTGATCCAGCATTTCAACAATGGTATGACAAGTCAAGGTACTTCATCGGTAATACTTATGTACCGCCTAATGTATCATCTTCATATCGTGATGCTAAAAAAGCTAAGACTCAAGATCCGGATGTAAATGTTACTGGTGAGACATTTAAAATAATGAGTGATAGATTAGTTGTTAGATCATATAAATACAATATGGTACAGCAATTCCGTTATCAAGTTAAAGAATTTGAATTAAGCTTTAAGGAGAACTACACCAACACAGATTGGGGTGAAACACGTAAGGCTAAACTATCTGAAATCAGGGAGCAGTATTTAGCATTAAATGCAGTTGCTTCTTCAAGAGGTAATTTTAAAGCCATGGAAGATGCGCAAAAAATAATTGCAAGGACTTTTGACGATGCAGAAGAATATTACATATTATATAACTTAGACCTAACAAAATAAAAATTATGAAATTCAAGGAAATCTTTAAGGACGACAACGATTACAATGAGAAAACTATTATTGGATTCTTATCCTTTGCTGTTATGGTAATAGTAATGGTTGTAGATCTAATCACAGGAGCTCTGGGTAGCGACTTACTTATTAACGAGTTTACTTATAACTCTTTTTTAATCATCACTCTTGGTAGTTTTGGCATTGCTGGATTAGAAAAATTTGCTAAAAAATGAAAAATAAATGTAATTGTATAACTTGCAATTGTCAAATTACTTGTAGTTGTTTGTGTTGCGCTTGTAATTCATAAAAATATGAAATTAGAAGTATTAAGAATTAGTAGTCAAAAAGACTCTACTAACGGTATTTTGTTTGATGTCACAGAAGAAAGAAAGTTTTTATGCTACAGTCTTGAAGATGAACATAGGGAAGAAAAACTCAAAGGTGAAACACGCATTCCTGCGGGTACTTACAATGTTACCCTACGGACTGTAGGAGGCTTTAACTCTAGGTATGAGAAAAAATATGGTAACATGCATAAGGGCATGTTATGGGTCCGTGATGTTCCTGGATTTGAGTATATTCTTATCCACACTGGTAACACTGACGAACACACTGCTGGGTGTCTTCTTGTTGGTGATAGTCAACAAGCCAATTTTGGCTCTAGTGATGGCTTTGTTGGTTCATCTACTCAGGCATACAAAAGGATTTATCCTTCAATTGCTAAGGCATTAAGTGAGGGAAAAGAGGTAACTATTAATTATGTAGATTTTGATCATGGCTAATAAAAAAGATCCCCCTTTAAATAGCAGAGAAGCTCTTAGAGGGTCTAAAGGTAAGATGAGATATGAGAATGGTAAAATTCAGATTCAGCCAAATGCTATTTACGGTGGGATGCTTGAGGAATCTACTGTGTATCCGGGATCAGATTATTATACAAGGCACGGTTATTACGATCTAAATACCCCAAATGCTACAGGTGGTTTAACACCTGCATATCCTTTATTTGATGCACTAACAATGGGTCTTAGAGCTCCTCTTACAGCTGGTGCAAAACTTCTTAGAGCTCCTCTTACAGCTGGTGCAAAACTTCTTAGATCTCCGATAAAAAACGGAGTAAAAAAAATTGGGTCTTTTATAGACAACATACCTTCTAGAATAAATCCTAATCATTTTACGCCTGATCCTAATATGCTGTATAGAGGTATTGGTAGATCAGGTATGGAGGATGCGTTAGCATCAGGATTATTCAGGCCTAAACCTGGTTCTTCTATTAAGCCTATATTGAGTAATAATGGGCAATTAGATATTGCAAAGCGTTTTAGAAACACTTACTTTACTCCAAATTTTAAAGTTGCGGACCAATATGGTAAAGGTTTTGTAGCAGGAGTACCACAAAATGCTGCTGATTTTTCAAAAACGTATAACAAATCTAATTGGAGTATGTCTACACGAAGTCAGATTCCGATTGAAAAAGGTGGTATTCTTAAAAAGAATTGGTGGTCTGGCTATAAACCGATAAACAAAAAACTTTCTGATCATGTAAATATACCAGGTATACAAAATTCATATTTAAACCAAATGGCTGTACCAAAAGGTGCTAATATGAATATTGCCGATGATATATTTCAAGGAAATACTTTGTATGGTAAGGGTGAAGCGTTTAACAGAAGTGAAGCACTAAATCGTATATCAGATTTTCAGAAAGACTTATCTCCTGTACCTTTCACTTATACACACGGAACTGGAGCAAATGCCTTAGAAGGAATATTTAAAAACAGGGGCTTAGTAGGTGCTTCTGAATTAAAGAAATCAGGGAAATTAGTTACAGGAGAGGATTTAGTTTATCAAAAAGCAGCTGGACACTTATATGATGATGGCATAAGAACAACGCAAAGTAGAGTTTCAACAGCTTCAATTGCAAATCCGGGAGCTGCTGCTGACTACGCTTTAGAATACGGGAAAGGAGCTAATAATTACCCTGTAGTGTTTGGTATAAATCCAAAAGCTGGAGCTTCATCCAGGATGAGTATACCTGGAGGAAATATAGCAGGTGAAGCACAATTCTCAGGAAAAATTGGATTGGATGAAATTAGCAATGTCTTTGTACCAGATGCACAAAAAGCAAGTTTCACTAAGAAATACGGCGACAAATTAGAAAATATGAGAGTGGGGTCTTTTGAGGATTATTTAAATGAAGCTAAAAAGCTTACCAGGGGTAATAAAATTAAAGGATCTTCTCCTTATGATTATAAAAAAGGAGGAAAAATAAAATTAAAAAAGAAAAAATGAAATGTCTGAGAAAATCACACCATTACGCATATCTATTAATTGTGACCATATTATTAACGAGTTGCAGCGCGACATGGCATCTGGAGAAAGCAATGAAGAAGAATCCGTTAATAATGGAAAAAGACACATTAATTGTGATGGATACGGTTGTAAGCCCACCTGTGGCTATCACGGATACTGTGATTATGAAGCAACACGATACTATCACACTGATAAAGGACAGGCTGAGAGTGCAGATAAGAAGAATCAACGACACAATTACTATAGACGCAGTATGCGACTCTGACACTATTATCAGGACTATAGAAGTTCCTTACGAGAAGCTGATATACATTGAGAAGGAAAACCTTTTTGATAAAGTAAAGAACCTGGCTATATATATTGGTTTAGCGTTTCTTGGCTTTAAGATAGTAATGAAGTTACTTGAGAAGAAAAAAGTATAGAACCAAAAAAGGAGGCAAGTGCCTCCTTTTCTGATCTGAAAACTATACTAGATACCCGTTAGAGGATAGAGAGACTGATATCTGTAAGTGCATCAAATATATAAAAAGTATTTGTAATAAGTATGCAAATATTAATAATTATATAGGGTTAACCACTACAGCTCTCGCATTCGGGATGATCAATAGAACATTGAGCGTTTTGGTTTTTTTCACTTGTTTCAAGTTCATCAATAAAGTCAGCAAAGCTGTCACTGTTCTGATATTCAGACATAGTATTTTGTATATGGTTAGAAAAATATTTAGCTTGTAAATATAGTAAATTAACCACTATACTGAAACCCGTTGTACCCCATTATATGCAATTTGGTTTCCATCAAATGAGCCACTTTAGGATTTTCAAATTGACCTACAATTTCATAACCATCAACTATTTTACCTAATTTCTTGTGACTAGAAATGCGCCTTAATAAGTCCTTTGTCATGCCGGCATAATGTTCTTCAGGCAAGTAGTATACAGTGTATATATGATCTCCTTTTTCATTACGCTCACCACGCCTACTAGATCTTAATCGGTCTAATTTACTCTTGCAAGACTTGCAGTATGATGAAACTCCAGCCTTTCTGGACTTATCAATATGGAAAAGTACTTTGCGTTTTATTCTGTTACACTTAAAGCATTTAGAGTTTCCTGTCTTCATTTTCTAAATGTTGATGAACAGATGATTTTACCATATCTAATTCCAGACGCATTTTATTCTTAAGAGTCTTTATTAGGTCCGCTATTAATTCTTCATTCATCATCGGATTTCCGTTGCTGTCATGAAGTTCTTCGTAAAATTCATCAACCATATCGTGTATCATAACACAAGCGTTGAAAAAGTCTTTACTCACGGATTTTGTATCCATAGAGTTTGATGTGACATAGAAACTCATTTTTATTTAGGTTTTTGTTGTATTTAGTGCTTTGTTTTATGAAGTATTTAGGCGTGTCATCCACAGCGTAACCGTTATCCTTCATGTAATCACTTAAAAACTTACAACACATGATAGCATTATCTACATCATACCTAGCGTTATATTCTACATCAACTTGAAATTGATCAGTAGTAAACAATTCATGTTTATCAAACTCAATACCAATTTGTTTACTATACTCTTCTTTGTGTTTTTTTCTTATGATCCAGTGTTTTCCGGCATAAAAAGTGTTAAGCGATGGAGGCTTTGGAAGAGAAAGTGTAATTATTATATTATCATTCATAAGTTTCCAACAACTTAACAAAAAAATGTGTATAAAACAAAAAAAGCTAGTTATAAAACTAGCTCTCCTTGTATTCTTTTCAACATTAAGGGTTTGTACAAAACTCCTTGAGGTGTATAAGTTGAAAAACCTGTGTTAGATTCATTCATCCTAAACATAAATGGTTGGTCCCACACCGTACATTCTCCTCCGGTTTCTGTTTCTCTTATTTTCCTGACATGAAATTCCATGGTTTTACGGGTTTCATATTCAGGTGAAGCCACTTTTCTATGGAATGTAAGGAAGCAATCGGCCCTATTCACGAACTTACCACCGCCTTCAGTCATAGCTGCTGATGGCGCTAAAGGCAATCCATCTAATCCCTTCATGCGTTGAGCTTCTGTAATAGCATGCATATTTAACCAAACAGCCATATTCATTCTATTACTGAATGTAAGGAATTCTGATGCTGCTTCATAGTGATATTCATGGCTGTTTATGTTTTTACCCTGAGCCATATCTATACGTAAGCTGTTATATGGATCAATAAATAATCCATCATAATTACCTTCTTGGTGCACTATTTTTTCTGCAAAAAGTAATAGCTCAGAGTAATTATATACTTCATTATTGCTTATAACTTTAAAATGTTTGTTTACCCAATTAAATGCGTATTTCTGCATTTCCGGATCCATCTGCTTTATAGGCATGTCTACAATAAATTCCATCAACCTCATCTTTACAGATGCTGTTTTGTTTTCTGAGGAATATACTATCCATTTCCAATTATGTTTTACAGCTGAATTCACCATTAGGTACAGGGCTAATGTAGTCTTACCAACATTAGATATACCATTGATAATGGTAAAATCTTTTTTATATCTAAAGTTTTTGTCAAGCACTTCATTACCGGTTTCTAACCCAATCTCTATATTGCCGGATGCGTAATCTGTTATCCAGCTGAAATCTAAATCATCATTAGATACGAAACTGAAATCGTTATCATTGAGTTGCATCTCTCGTATAGCTCTACTCTCACCATCAACAACGTCACGTATAGGCATGCGTTTACCAGCTTCTATTGCATCGCTAATAGCGTTTTTGGCGTTTTCCTCACTGTCTACGTCTTTTTTAAGTATTTCACGCAACAATACTCTGCGGGCTTCATCTTCTTCTATCCTACCAGCTGATACAAATCCACCGGCAAGATGAGCTGCTTTTATTAATTGAGTATGCTTTTCACCATCAGTTGCTCTACGCACTATTGAGGATATTACAGCAAGCTTATTGTAATCTGTTGTAATCTGTTTGTGTTCAGCTTTTTGCTTTTCCTCTGTTTTTGATACTAAAGAAGAAAACGTCTTACTGTGTTCATTTATAATGATGTCTTCATCATATGATTCAAAACAAGCTCTGGATTCATTCTTACCTGATGGATCAACTTCTAGTCCATAGGTGCGCTCCATGTACAGCTGTATTGCTTTGAAGTGTTCACGATGTTTTAATGGAGTGCTTATTTTAATTAAAGCTTTTAATCCATCTCCACTAGGGGAAATCCAGCAAGCCTTAATATAATCGTCTGTAGCAAGTATAGACTTAGATCCATCAACATCTATATGATCAAAATCTAATACGATTAGTCCATTATGTGTTGTAAGCGCGTCATCTCTACGTGACTCAAACATACCACTAAAGCAAACAACAGGTAGCTCTTTTTTTGCTTCCTTATCTTTTACCGGATTGTTGTTTTCATCAACGCTGTGTGTCCCACGGACCCTCTCTATTAAGGATTTGCTCTTGCCATTCTTGATACGATCCAGTGCTGTTTGTATAGTGATATGGTGTGGCGACTGAATGTCCTTGATATCCTTGAATATCGTTACTGTTAATTCCTCCATTTTCTATTAAGTGTTCTAGTTCAATTTTCAGATGTACTATCGCTTTTTCAATGTCTTGCGTGACCGGGTTTCCCTCTTTCTTTCCTGCTCTGAGTAAATACGCTATAGCGACCCCAATGTTATAGCTGTCTTCTTGAAAATCCAGGACAACGTCCATTGCTTCAATGTTCTTGTATTTACCAATATAATATTTTGGTGTGTTTTTAGTCATTTAGTGATACTATTAATAATCTATTAATTTTCTCACGATCAAGATGCGCTACCTTACGCAGCTTCTGTCTTTCCTTGATCTTAGCCTTATCATATTCAGATTTACTGGAATCTGATCCAAGATTTGCAAAACTATCTGCATTTTGCTTTAAAACGCAGTCAATAATCATTTTATGTGATTTGTTGTCTCTATATCCCATGTTAATCCCATTTAAAGTCCTCTACCCAAATTGGAGTATGTACTCCAACATATGCGTTGAACGTGTTAAATTCTAAATAATCTACAGCATCTTCCCAGCTATCTCCCTCTTTTTTCAATACCTCAATACATTTATTCCTTGAGTAAACAACACGTAATGATGTTGGGCATATACCGATTATAGCTTCATCAAGACCATCGGCAAAAAGCAGAGAATCATCCTCATGATCTGAGTAAAATTCAATAATTTTATTTTTAAGTGACATTTAATTTATTTTATTGAAGGTATAAACATATTAACATTAAAGCAAATCATATTTTTATAAATTGAATATCTTTAACAGGACAGTTATAAAAGTCTTGAAAAACATTGTCATATCTTTTGTCTTGAAGTCTTTTAACGCTCCAGTTCTCAGATTTATCTACTCTAACAATAGCTATATGTGTTAGAGCTTTGTTGAACATCATATAAGCATAAGGCTTAGGATCAGCGCTGTCAAATGAATGCTTAGCACATATGGTCATTGTAGGATATTTAATATCTTCAGGACCTTCAAATTCACGAGACAATCCCTTTACTTCTATACGATATTCTTCACCTTCTTTATACATAAACAAATCACCATCATCTTTAAATTTTTTCCAATCTTTATGAGATGAAGCTTTTTTCATTGCACTTATCCTTACATCAAGACCTTGATCATGAAGATATCTAGCTGCTACAAACACAGCTGTGGTGCTTTTTTCTAAATGCATTAAAAAACGTTGATGATTGTCCATTTTATTTATCGTGCTTTTTTAATTTATCTTTTACCTCTTTATACATGATGTACTCTCTTTTGACAAGATATACGCACATAACACTTACTATTATTAATACCAACATCAGTTTTTCTCTATTCCGTTAATATCTCTATCTCTAATACAGAGATTTATAAGCAAAGACTCATCTTTGAAGTATGTCTCAAAAGGGACAGATTTAGCATAGATTCTTCCGTCATCGTATACTTTATTTAGTATGTCTTTTGTTGTCATTTTTTCCTCATTTTATAAATTAAAAATCCATTCCAAGCTAATATTAATACGCAGCCTATAATGTCCTCAAGTCTCATTTCTCTTTGGTGTTAAAGGTTAAAAAGAAAGGTCAGGGTGTATTTAACCATAAACGTTTCCCTACAAGGGATTAATTTAAGATAACCTGCCTTTCTCTTTATTCTGTTTCTCTTAATTCGTCTAATGAAATCCTCATTTGTGACAGCTCATCAACATCCATATCCATTACCATATCAACGTTTAATTGAATACGGGTAAACAAGTCTTCATCAACATGATCTAACATAAGAAGTGGTTTAAAAATCATGTTCTCCATTGTTTTCTCAAGGGAGTTTATTTGATTTTTTATCTTATGTCTATAAAGATCTGTTCCTTTTACTGTGTCCATTTGCTCTAACACAGATTGGCATAAAACGATTAATTTTACTGCATCTTTGAACTTTTGTGGCGTTTTTCCCATCTATAGTAATGTTAAATTTTTTCATATATCTAAAAACTGTTCTCTTACTAATTTTTAAATGCTTATAAGCTTCTGATGGACCTTTATACCTCCTAAGTGCTTCTTTTAATAAAATCTTAGTGTGGTAGTCTATATTTAGAATCTCATCCATCTTATTCTTTATTTTCAGATACTTTTATAACGATATCTGATTTACCTCTCCTTTTAAGAATGTTACGTATTTTCCTTGCTTTTTCTATTGTGCTATACGTTCCGTAGTTAATCCCACTGCATAAAACTTTAAATAATCTTTTCATATCAAATTCTTTATTCTTTTAAGTTCTGATTCAAGAATTGATATTCTTGACATATATAATTTATTACTGTTTATGTATACAGCATTAGCTTTTTCAAGTTTTTTGTTTTCAGCCTCCAGGGAAGACATAGCTATTGACCATTTATGATCAACTTGACCTATCATGTAATCTAAATCAATACCTGGATTGTTTTTACGAGCTCTGTTGACAGCTTGTATTTCTCTTTCTTTAGTATATTCCGTAAGGAGTTTAGACATCTTTTCATGCATAGACAAGTATATATCTTCATATCTCTTATCATACCTTCTATTATGTTCATGATTTTTATTAGCATGAATAACAGATGCGTGATCTCTATCTATTATAGATCCAATTTGAACTATAGGTATATTTGTTAAATCATAACACAATACACTAAAGATGTGTCTGTACAAGACGTTAGACCTTTGTCTGTTGTTTGCTATGTTATATTGGCTTACAACAGAATTCCAGAAATCTCTTAATTCCATAAACTGGTCAGTAGCTTTCATGAAGCTATTTACATCAACTTTCATCCAAATTATTTTTTTGCGATAGCGATAGCTTATCGTATGTTCTTTTAGTGAATCCTACCTCTTTTTTACTGTGTAGTTTGTCTATCCGGACTGCTTTTTGACTTTTGTACCCTTTACCATATATGTACTGAAACAATCTGTCTTTTGATTTTATGTCTTCTTTTAGAATGTCGTTTATACTCTCAATGGTTGTAACGATCCAGGTGTCTATTGATATCCATTGTTTTCTTTTCATATAAGAAACCTGTACATCAAGATAGTATATAGGGAGCCGGAATGACCGGCCCCCCTCAACTTTAGAATGGTAAGTCACCCGCAGGAGTCTTAGGAGCATATCCCTCAGTTCTATCCTCATGTGGATTATACACGCTGATAAAAGCTTTAGATGCCTTCTCATCACGATTGTAATGAGTAACAATAGTAAGGTTTACGTTCCCTGCTTTTGTCGCATACTTCTTTAACTCATCCAATTGATCTACTTTGAACGAGATATTCTGCTGAATCTTAGGACCTTCAGCATAGCCCATGTAGATATTTTTCTTATCTGCCATGATTATTAAAATTGTGGGATCTCTCCCGGTTAAATAATTCCGTATAAAGCAAAACTCAATGTGTCTTTGCTTGGTTCATTAAGCCATCTTGATATGTTATCTACAGCGGACCGAAACTTGTATTCTCCACTTGCTAGAATTTTATCAGATGCCTTATACACTGCACATAAGTAAGGCTTTGATTTCCCTTGAGCTACCCAGTAAAAATCTTTTTTACCGCTAACCATAGTGTATATGTAAGCTTGTATATCATAGTCAAAACTCTTGACATCATATCTAAAACCATATACACTACGAGTGCTTTTACTATCTGTAATGAAAGTATCTCCTTCACAATCAAAGAATCCACGAACAGGGATATCTTCAATCCAAGTGTTAAATTCAACCTGTGGCTTTCCTGTTAAAAAAGATCTAACAGAGACGATTTCACCGGTATCTGGATTAAGAACTTCTGAAGCATCTAAACGATTTATCATTGAAGTTGCTATTTCCCAATCTTCTTCACTAACTAAAGTTTTACTTTTGTGCTCTAAGGTGAATTCTTCTTTCCACTCCTTGTACTTCTTTGTACTTCTCGGACTCTTTCCGCCAATCTTAGAACACATCTCTTCATCATCTAGGATCATGAATCCATCTGTAGCTTTTTCAGGCTCAAGTAACAAGCAGTCATAAAGAGATCCAAAAGTAAATGCTTGAGATTCCTTTCTTAACAGACCTTTGATATAGAGCTCAAAAAGCTTCATATCTTGTTGTTTACTGCCATTAGCAGCATATTTTATAGCAGAATATGATAAGTATGGTTTACCTGTCACTTCTACCAACTTGCTGGCAAATTCCATTACATGAATTTCTTTAAAGCATCTCTTTGCTTTTCTGAGAACTTATCACCATGCTTAGAGATAATCATCTCGTAAGAAGTCTCCTTCTTATCTGAAGGTGTGTTTTTCAAGTAATCAATAGATTGACTGAATACATCAGAAACACCGCTTGACGCTGTGTCTTGCGTTTTAGCTGGAGATTTTACTGTAGCCGGAGCTTTAGTGGTTTCTTGCTTCTTAATAGCTAAATCTACCTCGTCAGAAGTAGCAATAGAGGTGTCAATACCAATACCGACAAAACCTAATGCCCTACCAACAGCTGAGGTTTCACAATTCTCTACGTAAGATGTTTGATTAATACGAGAAGATGATTTATCCTCTTGCGCCATACCAGTAGCTAAAATCCTACCAGAAGAATCTTTAATTAAAGCTCTTATAACACATGTATCATCTGTTAATTGCACAATTTCTGTCTCCATTGACATATCCTTGTACTCGGATAACGATTTGAATGCTTTTACGCGTTCGTTTACCTCAACATACTGTTTACCTTTGATGTTGGTGGTCTTAAATTGATGTGTAGCCATATGAATTAAATTTATTTATTGTGTAAAAGTAAGTAATATCGTTGATATAAACACTATATATCTGTAATATTTTTATAATTATTACAATTATAGTATCTGTTATACCTTCAAAGGGTACAAAAAGCACCACATATATAGGGAGCTATGTATTTGGGCGTTGATCCGCCCAATTCTCCTTGTAGGTGATCAAACGTTGCCGTTACTTAGAACAGCTTGTACTAGATTAGAAGGAGCTATAAGATCCCCTAAAGGGTATAAAGCCCTTTAAGAGGAACAGCTCATACCGAGTTATCAGTCGCGTTATCACCCACAAGTCGGAAAGGTATAGGAATCCAGCACTTGCTTACACTTTTGTACGAGCCATTGAAACAGCAATATCTACCAAATATCGCAGGTGCTCACGGAGTGTGTATTAATTATCTCCGTAACCAGCGTGTCTTTTACTCCTTACCGGAATAAATACTCTTCTGGACGGTGAAAATATTTTGAATCCTGATTCACCAAAGGATTAATCCTAACCCTGAATTACTCCAGAGTTAGGGTATTTTATAGAATTAAAAGATAAACGTCACCAGCAAGCTTATAGCTGTACCAACGATCTTGATTAAAGAAACACCACCTATAATAACAAACAATTGCTTTAGATATTGAATAACGATCAACGCATTCTCTGTTTCTCTATCTTTCATAGTTAACCTCTAACTCACACAAAACTAAGCGTATGTTTTCTAATTTCCTAATGGCTAACGTGTTTTCTCTCAGACTTGCATTAAAAATCAGATCCTCTATCTGATCGTGAGCAATCTTTATTGACTTGCTTTCTAACATGATACTATACTTTATAAATTAACAGATAACCAAGAAGGCTAAGCCTTCCCTTAATTCAATCAATGGGTTGCACATTGTCAATATGTATAGATCCATCTATGACTTCATATTCATAATTCCCGGAATGTATAATGTCATGGACCGCTTCACTTATTGTCATATCATTCCAAAGTCGAGCATTCATATTGCCTTTAAATCGCAAAGAACACTCAACCCAAACGTCACCAGACTCACTCATAAAGATCTTTCTTTTAGCTGATCCTTAACTGAATCCATGTCATCTTCTGTTATATCTAATCTTTCACGTAATAGGTCTATAGTCTCCTGCATTTCACTAATTAACTGCATATGATAATCTACCTTCAACAACAGATAAGATGTCATATCTGTGTCGTTTATGACCAGACCTAAATGGCCTTTGATCCAACTTAAAATCCTGTATCTCATGTTATATAGTTTTATTGTGTTGATTTATAAATTCTACTACTGCTTGATGCGTACTTTCTAAGTCGCAGTCTAATAGTCCGTGAGTGATGTCACCTAACTCAGGTTCAGTTTCAGACTCATAGCACTCTTTTACCGCGGTCATAAGCCAATCCCAAGAGGTGTGATACTTCATTTCATTGACATAAGTCGCTTGGTACTCATAATCACCTTTAAGTGCATAGTCATCTATCAGGTACAAATCTTCAGAGTCTTTAGTAAATCCCATAAACTCCGCAATTAACCTATTGCCTATCATGTGCTTTCTTGATGTTATGTGGTTCTCACATGCTGAGATATTAAGCCATTCCAATCCCTCCCAATGATGTATACTATCTTGTAGATCTGAGAAAAACTGGCTTTCATCTAACTTTGTTTTGAATTCAACAACATATTTGTAGTCTGGATAATCAGGAAAATCACAAGCATCTGATATATAACCGCACCCATCGCACTCATGCTTTTCATCAGATATTCTCACCTTGTTTACTTCTCCGCATTCACCACATGTTACCAAGTGTTTTTTATGATCTATTATATCTTTTGTAGTCATACCGATTCATATTCATTAATTAAACTCTCTAAGGCTTCCTCAATGTCGTAGCTTTGTAAGTCCGCATCCGGGAATTGCTTTTGTAACAATTCATATACATCCCGGTTAGGCATTACTCCAGCACCATCTATGTAGGTCGCTCCACCGCTTCCATCATTCCAAATCTCAAATCCAAGATTGGTTTGACATTGATATCCTAAACCTCTACGTGTTTCAAAATACCTTACGCTTTTAACGTGCACTTTTTTAGTCATATCACTCTTTTTTGTATTCGTTAATAACACTCATTGCATTATCAAATCTCTTTATCTTTTGCTTTGCTTGATAAACTTCAACTCCTGAAAAATCATCTGAATTATCAGATACACATTCATCATGTATGGTTATATACCAGCTGATCAATTTTCTTGCTTCCTCTGGAGTATATTTATCTGCGCGCTGATTTAAAAGGGATAATGAATCCATGACATCGTCCATTCTCTCATCCTCGTTACCGACTTCGTCAACGAATCTATCTATTATCTTGATTATCGTTGGTCTAGCTATACCTAAATCCTTGTAAAGGCTTATTGAATTACTCATGACTCTCTTTGTATTGCTCCTCGTTATACATTTCCGCTCTATAATCAATCTCTGATTGAGATACTTGGACCTCATGGCTATATACATCTATGTATAAGGAGCCATCGTCAATCGTAGAGCCTATTCCGTGCTTACGGAAATAGGCCAGCGCTTTATCTATATTATTCATATCACAAATTTGTTAAGTTTAACTCTATTAAATAGTATTCCTCACCATCATTGAATTGCTGTATGGTTTGGTATTCCGTTTCCATGTCTATATTCCAGTCTTTTATCTGGTCTATAATTTCCTTATATGTGGTGTCAAAATCACCTTTTATCTCGTCTATATCGACCCATCTAAAAAGTATTTTCATTCTTCTTCTTCTTTGCTGGGTTTCTGCTCCTCTTTCATCCACATGTCCAATTTACCATCTAGGTCCTTAAACAATTGATTAAAATAATTAGGGTGTATAAACGGATTTAATCCTTGTTCAATCTCTCCATTTAGTTCTTCTTGTACGTGATCCTTGTAAAAATTAAAGGCCTCAGATATCCAATACCTTTCACCTTTATTGAATCCGAATCTTTCTCTGTACTCTTCCGAGTACTTATAATCGTTTGACATGATATTTTACTTTTATTAATTAACAGATAACCAGCGCCCATATTAGGCGCTTTACTTTTACTCTATTGATTCCGTGATCCTTGTAAATCCTAATGTCTCCGCTAGATTCTCTAGCCTTGGTAAATCCTTTAAATATTCCTCCTCGCTTGAATATTTACCCGCTATTTCAGCGGTTGAGTTGGTCTCAAAATATGCAACAATCATAATAGATCTTTTAAATATTAACAGATAACCAGCGCCCAAAATGGGCGCTTTATTTATGTTTTAGTGATGCTGTGAAGTGCTTGCATAAATTTTAACTGCTGGAGTATTTTTTCTTTTCCTCCAGATAAACCAAAATAAGATTTCACATGTTTAAGCCTCCAATGTCTGTTAGGCTGTATCCCTTGTATGAATAAGGAAACGTCTCTAATACTTAGACATAAATTGTAATAGCCGCGCGATGTCAAATTTGTTCCTTTTGCGCTTGAGATCGTTAAGGGCTTCTTGCTGTCCTCTTGATAGCTAGTCATAATAATACTTTTATTAATTAACAGATAACCAGCGCCCAACAAAGGGCGCTCTAATATTGAATAGATCACTAGTGAAAGACTAGGCCGATTTTGTGGTTCTTATTGTACCACTTTGTAGCTTGGAGGTCGTTACTGCTTGCATTGACATAGCCCGCGCGCTCCAAGTCTTCATCGCTTTTAAAGATCCTGCTATGTCTGTGGGTTTCCTCCTGCCAGAGATCGTCTTGCTTGCCTCCCTCACT
>TARA_R110002096_G_scaffold183402_1_pt1 | contig 18873 bp, 2 predicted proteins | sample TARA_R110002096 | Tara Oceans TARA_R110002096 (sample SAMEA4397295) | marine metagenome | biome: Polar Biome; feature: [DCM] deep chlorophyll maximum layer (ENVO:01000326); material: water (ENVO:00002006), including particulate matter (ENVO:01000060) such as... | depth 35 m
GGTAAAAGGAAATGTAAATCCTGTTTCTACTTTATTTTCTGTAATGGTAGAATCTGATGATTTAATAGAATTTAGACATTCAGAAGACTCCGTAAAAGGAGAAAGCACAAAATTCTTTGGGCTGCATTCAGCTTCAGAAGTTCTTTTTAATACTCCTGAAGATGACTTTACTAAGTCTGATAGACTTCTATATATGGATCATTACTCTGCATTACAAACAAAAAAAGTTGCAGTGCCTTTACCTGTGTATGCAAGACTAGCTAAAGTTGATAAATTTCCCACAAGAGTATCTAGATCTAACGTAGACTCTGGAGCATTAGCTGATGGGTTTAGAAAATTTTTAGCACTTGAATACAAAGATATACCGTCAGATAAAGGTGAAATTAAAACATTATTTGCACTATCTAATACTTTATATATTAATTCTGAAAGATCTTTATACCAAACAGCTGGTAATGAAGAACTTTCGATAGGGCCTACTACTGCTTTTATTGGTAGTGGAAATATTTTTGCTATACCCCCTAAAGAGCTTATGAGTTCTGAATCAGGGTATGGAGGGACTACTTCAAGACATGCTAATGTTACTACTCATTTTGGTCACTTTTATGTTAATTATAAAGATAGAGCAATATATAAAGTTTCTGGGGAAGGACTAGAAGATATTACTATGTCAGGTATGTATAAGTGGTTTAGAACCAATATGCCTTATGTTTTAGAAACATTTGGAGTAGACTTTACTACTGTAGAATCTAACAATGCAGGATTTTTCTTAGATGCCCCAATGCAAACTTATGCATTAGGATTTACAGTAGGATATGATCCAATTTACAAACGTATATTAGTAACAAAAAGAGAACCTGTACCAACACCTTTCTTTATCTCTGAATTTTACGCAGGAAACATTGAAATTCGTGAAGGAATTCCTCATATAGCAGGAGAAGATTGTGGTGAACTAGATGATGAAGATGGATTTGATGAAGGTAAAAGATTAGGAGCAGCAGAAGGACTTGAAATTTTTTGTGGTCCTATAGGTTATGGTAATCCTAAATACTTTACTCAGGGAGGATGGACATTGTCATATTACCCAGAACTAAAAATATGGGGAAGTAGACATAGTTATTTGCCAGGGTATTATATGAATACATCTCAAAAGATGTATAGTTATGGGTCAGGTATTGGGCCATTAGTAACTGAAGAAGGTATTGATACTGGAAGTTCTGTAGATATTGTAACTGTTTGGGAACACGATAATCTTTATGCTCCCGGTCATTTTTATGGATCTTTAAATAATAGTGAAATAGAATTTATTGACAACTCTGCACCTTCAGATGCTAAAATATTTAGTAATTTATTTTACTGGGCAGACTCTACAAAAAAGAATAGAGTACATACAAATCAAATAGATCGTATTACAAATACAATATTTAGTTCTTATTATGTATATAATTCTACTCAAATTTCAGGTATACCTACAACTATTAATTATTTAGTTAATGCTAGAATTCGTGATAAAATATGGTATATAAATGATTTTAGAGATGCTACTAAATATGAAGATGTTATAGAAGGAATTAACACAAAGATTCCAAATGTAGCTGGATATATGACTACGTCAGTATCAACTAATATACAAACAGAACCTATGTTTACTTCAGAAGGAGCAGTTAATGCAAATTATGTAGATGTTCAAAAACCGTGGTATATGAAAAAGAAACTGGTGGATCACTTTATAGGAGTAAGACTTATTACTGATAACTCTCAAGGAAATTTAGTACATTTGTATGCTGCAGGTACAAGCTTCCGCAAATCTAATAGATAATGAAAAATAATAATAAAGGAGGATTAACAACTTTTTGTGGGGGACGTGTAACAGGAGACTGTATAGAGCGTGCTAAAAGAAGTGATGATAAAAGTATTAGACTTAAAGCAGCTTTTGCTGAGTCTATGGGTATTGCAGGTGGGAGAAAAAAAGCACAAGCAGGATTACATGCAGATCCAAAAGTAGCTGCTCAATTAGCAGAACTTGAAGGTATGAATGTACCAGCAGAAGGTGCAGACGCTAATGCTGCTGCAACATCAGAAACTGCTGCCGCTCCACCAACAGGTGTTCAACAGGTAGCTGGGGATGTAGTTGGGGGGGTAACTGATGCAGTAACAGCTGCCCCTACTGGAGATGTTAATGAAGGTAGAACAAGTAATAAACAGATTGCAGGGGCAGCAGGGGGAGCGGCATTACAAGCCGGTCTAAAACATGCAAACAAAGGTCCATTGGCTGCTGGTGTAGCTGCTGTTGGTGCAGGTGCTATGGCATTAATTAAGCAAAAGAAAATACAAAAAGAGCAAAAAGAAGCTAAGTTAACAGAAAGTGCGGATTTAATGGCTAATACAGCTACAGCACGAAATGCTCAATTAGAGAATTCAGTTGTAGGACCAAATACAGGATTCTCTTCAGGAGCAGGAGCAAACTCTTATTTGCCAGGACAAGCTGGAAGTAATTATGTAGCTAAGTATGGAGTTGCTAAAAAAGTAAAAGGAGGTAAAAAAATAGATATAGGATTTGGTAATTACAAATTTCAAGGAAATGAACACGGAGAAAGCGGGAATGGATCCTCAAGTGGTATCGTTGATGGCTCTACAACAACAACTGAACTCCCTGGTGGGGAAGAAGTAACTCAAGAAATAGAAGTAGAGAATGGAGAGGTAGAAGTAAACTACACTCCTAGAGAAAGAAGAAAGCTAAATAGAAAAGAAAGGAGAGAGGGGAGAGGAAGAAAAAGAAATGAGGAAGGATCTGAAGATAATAACGATTCTGCAGAAACATCTGAAAATGCAGATGATAAAGTTAAAAATAAAAAAGAAAGCTTTATTCTTTCTAATTATCTTAAGGCTGATAACTCTCAACATACTATATCTCAAGCATATTTGAAAGAATTACTTGCTGCAACATCTAAAGGTGCCGCAGATAACTTAGCTGAAAAATATGTAGATATGAACGAAAGAGCTCAGTATGAAGATAAAAATTTAGAAGCGCTTGCTTCAGGTTCAAATATGGTACAAGCTATGCTTGGGATACGTAAAAAATATCTAGAAGGTACACCTGAAGGGCGAGAAGCTACTCAAGCTGAAATAGATGCTGCGTATCAAGTTCTTGCAAGTGACGAAAATGAAACTAGGACTCTTAAAGAAATTATATCAGATACAGTTAATGCCCCTATTAGGGAAAGCAATAAACTTAAAGAGACAGAAAACGCTGCTAAGCAAGCTCAATATGATGAAGAACTTGCAGCATTTGATGCAGAAGAAGCAAGAGTCGCTACACAAAAATCTGATTGGGAAGAAAAAGGTAAGAGTGTAATGGATAGGCCGGCAAATCAAGCTGAAGGACGTAAGGATGTTTACGGTGGAGTAGATGATGCAGGAGTAAAATCTTTCTTTGAAGAGAATTCAAAGTACTATGACTTTGGGGATGTGATGAAAGACGGTAAGTATGATGATAAAGCTGCTAGTAAGTGGTTAGAAAATAAAGAAAACCGAGAAGCTTTTAGAGATAAGTATACAGGATCAGAAGATTCAGAAAGAGTTACAGGAAATATTGATGCTGCAGGAGTAGAAGGATCTGATTTATTTGGTGTTCAATACTCAGGTGCTAGATTACGTGATGCTAATAAAAAACCTATAGCTCCAGGAGAGCCTGATCCTTTAGATCCAGAGCAAGAGGTTAATGTTAAAGATATTTCTTTATGCCCTAATGGAGATCCTTGCCCCGATGGGGATTGCTCTAAATGCCCTAAAGAATCTAAGAAGCCTAAGATGAGAGCATCAGGAGCATTACTCCCAATTGTACCAGCTTTAATGCAAAAGAAGGTTAATCCAAAAATGGTTGGGATTAGTCTTAACAAATCTATTCAAACTGGGAGAGAGAACCGTAATCAAGAAAGATCTTCTCTTAACAGAAATGCAGCTGCAACTAAAAAAGATATTACTGCGGGATTGTCTGGTCCAGCAGCTATTGCTGCTAAAATGAATGTAGATGCTAATACAGCAGCAGGAGAAGCTGAGTTAACAAGGGGAGAGTCTCAAGCTAATATGAATAGAAGTGGGCAAGAAAAAGGAATTAATGCTAAAATAGCTGCAGATAATAATGCAATATTTAATCGTTCTGAAGAAGTTAATAAAGCAGCTATTAATGATTCTAAATATTTTAATGAGAACTCAGATAGAGCTAAGAATGAGCTTATAGCTAATTCTATAAGAGATAGAAGGGAACAACAATTAGATTTTGATCAAGATATTTTTAACTCTAAAGCTACTCAAGTAGATGGAGAATTTGACAGAGCTTTAGATAAGTCTTTTGCAGATAATAACAATACAGCAGGATGGGCAAGAGGTAGAGGTCGTAATAAAGATGCTGCGTCTACTACACCTGGGGCAGCGCAAGCTGCAAAAAATCAAGCTAATTCTGATACCGCTTCTTCAGAAGAAGAAGAAAGAAAAAGAAAAATAGATGCTATAAATGCAACAAAAACTGCACGTAAAGGGTCGTATATTAGCAAAAGACGAATACGTCGTAAAAGAAAAACTATTAAATAATGCCAAAACCTCATCAATACAAAGGTCCTTCAGCTTCTAAGTATGGAGCTCCTAAGTTTAAACATGTTGGAGATGTTCGTCGTGAAAGATATGTAAATAATTTTATGACTACTCAAGCAATGGAAGAACAGGCTGCTGCCGTTAGGGCTGCTCCTTTTGATTTAGATAGCCAATATCGTCAAAATTTACTTCAAACTACAGATCAGCAACTTAAAGGGTTTGGAAATAAAGGGGATTATGAGAATATGACTGTAGACATTTATAGAGCATCTACTGAGTTTAATAAAAAGAAAGAACCTTTATCAAAAAATTTAGCTGCGTACACGGCGTATCAAGAGCACTTAGAAGACTTATATAATAATAAGAAAATAGACAGTGAAGATAAAGATGGTACTATGTTTCTTTCTAAACAAGGATATGAAGGACTTTCTTTTGACGAGTCTGGGCAAGCTAATTATTTTACAGGAATAGAAGCTGTTCATAACCCAGATATTGATGCCTTACTTGATACAGCAATTGGGAATATTGACGAAGAAGAATATGATTTTCAACGTTCTAATGAAGGCAATCAGTTAGCAGCAGGAGAAGATGGAGCATTGACTGTTAAACAAAAATCTTCAGTTTCTAAGCATCAAAAAGGTAGGAGCCCAGAAAGAGTAGCTGCTGTATTTGATAATGTAATGCGTAGGCCTGAAGTTATGGCTTACTTAAACAGAAAGTCTGAAATTCATGCTGCTTACATGCAAGGTAAAGAAGGAGAGTACTTAACGAAGACAACAGAAAATGTTGATAAGGCGTTGGTAGGTATAGATGCTGCCATAGCAGAAGAAAAAGATCCAGACAAAGCAGCAATGCTTGAAGCTCAAAGAGGGCAGTTAGAAGAAATGAAATCTGAAATTGCTGGAGCAATGGAAAACCCAGAAGAAGCAGCGGATCTTGTTCGAGAGTTAGATAAAAATCATAGAATTCAAGAGTACAAAGATCAATATTTAACATCTTACGGTATTATGAATACTACTGTAGATAAAAAAACTAGCTCTCAAATATTAGGTTACGATAAACTTTGGCTACAAGATGAGAAACTACGTAAAAAGTTAGCAGAAACGGCTGGAATTCAACTACCTGTTTTAACTACTAGTGATAATGTTCTTGAGTACACAGATGATATGGGGCCGACTTATGCTACAGGTATTGAGCATTTGGAAAGTTTAACTTCTGGTATAAAAGAAGTGGAAAAACTGTTAGAAGAGCCAAATCTTGAGCAAAGCACTATTGATTCGTATACAGCTAAGTATAATAATTTAGCTGCACAAGAATATGCAGCTATTGAAAGATTCCAGCAAGAATTTGAGGATATGACTCCTGAAATGTTAAATAATCCAGAGTACTTACGATTAAAAGAAGCGGCTGCTAATAAATACAGGCCATCTACAAGTGGTACTGCTATGTTAATGAATAATTTTTCTGGGGGAACTGCTCCTCCATTTATGCCAACTAGCAATAATGATACTACACAAAAAGCTTTGATGGACTTTATGAAAGGAAATGGTCTTCCTACTTCTAATAAAGGTATCATAAACTACGCTCCAACTGTTACTCAAAACCACATGCCAGGGCTTGATTCTAAACTTCAACCTAAATTTAAAAATGCTTTAAATGGTTTATTTACTGGAGGCATGACTGCAGCTAATGGGCTAATGGTTTATGCCCCTAAGAACGATGGATCAATGCAAACTATTGACGAAAATAATATGATGACTATCTCGGACGCTCGTGATCGAGATTTTTTACCAGATGATGCAACAATGAAGACATATGGTGTAATATCTGTTAATTCAGCAGGATCTCCACCTATGTTTAAAATTAATTGGACCTCAAAAGACGGTGATGACAAATCAGGATCACTGTACGTTCCTTTAGCTCAAGGAAGTCTAATGGATCTAGGCCCGGGAGTAGCTGACTATTTAACTAGCGACTACATAGGTATTATGAGTTCTATTGCAGCAGGAGAAAATAATCCAGGAGATGTAGCAAATATCCCGTACCATACAACAGAATATGATCCAGAAACAGGTACAGATGTAGCAGTTTCCGGAGGATACGGAACTATTCGTATTGACTATAAGAGAGACAGTAGTGGAACTTTACTTAGAAAAATGGCTACTCTTGTAAATGATAATGGAGTAGAAGGAAAAACTTATGATGTTGAAGAAGATTCAAAATTTACGGATCTAATAATGCATGGAGATAATGGCCGTATGATTGTACCAGACACAAATTACAGATAATAATGGAAACTGAATCATTAATACCTGGGGTACCCCTAGAGGATGCCCCCAAAAAACCTGTAGTTAAAAAATCTACTTCTTTAATTCCAGGATTAGACGCTGTCGAGCCCCCAAAAAAAGAAAGTAAAATTCCTGGGTTAGAATATAAAGAGCTTTCAAAAAGTCAAAGAACGTCTCCTCGTCCTGGGTCTTTTAAAGGGCCTTCGTTTTACCACGCGGGAATGACTGATACACACTCTCAAAAGGATTTGACTGGGAGAAATAACTATGCTTCATATGGAGTTGAATTAAATCCGTATTCTGATTGGGATGAGTCTAGAGCACAAAGACAAAGTACAACTGAGAAATGGGTAAGAGGATTAAGTAAAGCAGCTGTAACTACTGTTGGGGCTGTAGCTGAAAACACTGTAGGATTACTTGCAGGTGTAGGAGAAGCATTATATCATCAGGATGTAACTAAGTTATATGACAATCATGTTGGTAGATTTATTGATTCTACTAATGAGTATGCAAGAGAGTTTGCTCCAAACTATTATACTAAAGATGAGATGGAGCATACTAGGGTGTGGAGTGCTAACTTTTGGGCTGACAAAGCAGCTAATGGTTTTGGTTATTCTTTAGGTTCTATACTTAGTGTAATGGCAACAGGTGGTATGGGAACAATATCACTTGGGGTAAGAGCAGCTCAAGTAGGGGCAAAAGCTTTAAAAGCTACAGCTGCAGTAGCAAAAGGAGTAAAAACTGCAACAGCTGTTACAAAAGGAGTTAAAACTGCTGCTAAAGCAACAAGTGTTGGGTCTAAATCTGCTAGCATCTATAATGGTACAAAGAAAATACTTACGGGTATGGATACTTTTAAGACTGTTAAGAAAATAGGAGGAGTAGCTAGACAAGCAGCACAACGAGCTAAAGTAATTGCTCAACAGGGGGAACTAGGTTTAATGATGTCATGGGCAGAATCTTCTGTAGAAGCTCGAGAAGGTTTACGGAATATACAACAAACTGAGCTTGAGTTTGAAGCAGAAGAAGAAAGCAAAAAACTTGGGAAAGAAGTATCTGTAGAAGATCTTAGTGATGAAGCAAAAGCTCGAGCTTTAGATAGAGCTTCCTATGCGGGTAATGTTATATTTGGTACAAATTTAGCAGTACTTTCTTTTACTAATATGATTACTTTAAAAGGAGTGCTTAGCCCTAAGTATATGCCTAGGTCTAAATCATTTAGAAATACTTCATTTGATGCTAAAACAGGTCAATGGGTAGACAGGTTTGCAGATTCCCCAAAGTGGAAGAAGTTAGCTATAAATGCAACTAATAAATTAATAAAGCCTGGAATTTCAGAAGCCGCTCAAGAGGGAACTCAGTATGCTGCTCAAACTATGGGGGCAGATGTAGCTGCTAATAAAAGAAAAGGAGAAAGTAATACTATTAAAGATTGGTCAGAGGCTATAATTCATGGTTTTGGGGAGACTTATGGTAGTAAAGACGGTAGAGAAGCTATGCTTTTAGGAGCTATTATTGGTATAGCAACTGGGGGGCTTGGGTCTATTAAAAATGGGAAAGCAGAACGTGAAACCTTAGACAAAAATACTCAGGAGATTTTGAGAATGAAGAACAATTCTCATATCAAAAATGCTCAAGAAAAAGCTTTCGGCGCAAGGCAGGCAGAAAAAGCAATGGAGGATATGCAAACTGCTTTAACATTACCTGAAAGAGACTCTAACGGAAAATTTACTGGTAAAGTAGGAGATCATAAAAAATATAGAGATGCACATGCACGATTAATTCAAGCTCAAGCTTTAATGCATATTGAATTAGGTAGTATTGATATGTATCGTCAACGTATAGCTGACACTAGAGAAATGTCAGATGAATCATTTAAAGAAGAGTTTGGTATAGAGGATGGGGTAATATTTGATAAAAATAAGATTGTAGATTCTGCTCTTAAAAATATTGATAATTTTGTTGATATTCATAGTAGAGTAGAAGCTAGATTCCCAACCCCTAGAAAAACAGGGGGAGTACTTAAATCATTAATGTCTAAAGAGGCAATAGAGGAAGAAGATGCAAGAATTGATTCCCATCAATACTATAAGAGAGCGGTGTATAATAACATGGCAATTTTAGAGGATGTAGACAAGCGGATAGATTCTCTTATGACAGAAGTAAATGAAGGATTAAGTCAAGCAGGTTTTTCTAAAAAAGATTTTTTATTAACTGAAGGAGGAATAGAAAAAGTACAAGAAAAACTTAAAAAAGCTGAAGAACAATTAGAAAAATTAAAAATTACTGATCCAGAAAAAGCTGAAATTATAGAAATAGCTTTGCGTGATTTAATTAGACTTTCAGGAAACAGAGCCACAGCTGCAGGGGCATTAAATAATTTATTTAAAGCTCCTGAAGAAAGAAACTTGTACATCCAAAAAATGAAAGCTAATGAATTAGCTGCTGCTCAAAAGGTTACAGATGAGATGGCTCAGGATGCTATTAACGAGTCTGTAGGTATTAAAGATCTTGAAGAAATTATAAAGTCTCATCCTAACGCTTCTAAAGAGATGCAGGATAAGATGAATGATCTTAAACAAGAAAGACTTGTTGAAGCTTTTAAGATTAAAAAAGAAGCAGATACAAAGAGTGTAGAAGACTTACAAAAGCAATTAGATGAATCTACTAATGAGTTAGAAAAAGAGATTCTTAAAGATGAAATTGCAATTCGTACTCAAGCAAATGAGTTAGATCCTAAACCTGTTAAGCCTTCTCCGGAAGAAAAACCTGATAAGCCTAACAGGGGAGAACCAACTACTAAAGACATTATAGATGAAATCTATAGATCTAGAGAAGAGGACACTGGAGAACAAGGAGATAGTGTATATACTAAAGAAGAGTTTGATAATGCTAAGCAAAGATTAGCTAACAATGAATTTAGAATTGATGGAGCAATCCCAAGTCCAGCAGAGCCTGCAACAACTGTAGTAGGTATAGAAGGAACACTGCAAGGTCTTTCTTATCAATATGATCTTGTACAATTAGATGAAAATGGTAATAAAATAGACAGAGGCCCTTATAAATTAGTAGTAGATAAAAATGGTTTACCTATAGCTAATGAAATGTTTACTAGACATTTCCCAGGTCTTCCTCTTGTTAACTTTAAACATAAACATGCAAATTCTAAAGTTGGTTTAGAGGTTACGTATGAGTTAATAGAATATAATGAAACAGATTCTAATCCTGCATTAGCTCAAATAGCTATTAAACATGATGGTGAAATCATTGGGTATGTACAATTTAATCAATATGGTAAAAACCCAGCAAGAGAACAACTTTATAAAAAGTTAGTCGCCGGGGAAAAAGTTTTAGGTAAGGTATCTCAAATGGGGGGCACAGGTGGGACAGGTATAAGCAATTACAATAATACTGTTACTCAACAAGAAGACGGTACTTATAAACCTGTATTTAGAACTGTTATAGAAATGTTTGCAGGAGCGGAAGGCCAGCCAGCTCCTATGATTGTGGTAAAGACTTCTGCTATTTGGAATACAAAAGAAGGAGTGCAATTTCCTGAAGGTATGTCCGCAGAGGATCAAAAAGGAATTGAAGATTTATTAAGTAAAGAGGATAAGAATACTCATTTAGGACAAATCTTTACAATTATTAAAGATTCTGATGGTAATTATCGCACTGCAAAACTTAGTACTTCTAATCTTATTAAAGCGGATCAAGTAAAAGTTTTAGAGTTATTACTTAAAGATACTACAGATGCTGCAGAAGCAAGAGAGATTGTATCAGAACTAAAAGAATTAGCTGGTATAGGTGATTATGCGTATGGTAAAAAAATCTTTATAGAAGATAATCTTCAAGATGACAATGTAGTTATTAATATAGATTTAGGAGGAGGAGTAATAGGTCAATTTACTGCAGGTAATCTCTCAGCAAGTCTATCTGGGGATATGAGTGCTGTATCTGTTACATTTGGGAGATATGAAATAGATGGACCAAATTCTGCTAAAGGAGCATACAGATATATTTTTACTCCTATAACTTTATCAGCTGTAGAAGAAGCAAACCTAAGAAAAACAGTCTTAGAAAATAATTTTAAAGAGTATTTAGGAGAAGCAATAGCTGGATTAAAGTATCAAATTGATGCTTCAAGAATGAATACTCCAGGGTATCTTGAAGAGCTAAGTCAGCCTACAGAGGAAGGAGGCCCATCTAAGCTTCAGTCTGATATGGTATACCTAGAAGGTAGTTTCTTTAATTCTACAGGTATAAATACTTCATTAGAAGTAAATACTCAAGATATCGTAGATAAAGGAGAAGTTCCACAACCAAAGCCCGCTCCAGAAACTGACACTGAAGAAAATACAAATGGGACTAAATTAGATGACAGAGTAATTCCTATAAAAAATCGTCGTAGAAAAAGTGCCCCTGAAACTAGTGGAGAAAGTACTATTAGTATAGCAGAACAACAAGCTATAGTTGATGAACTTAGAAAGCAGTTAGATAACGCAGAAATGGGTTTTGATGAAGCTATTATTGAGAATGCTCAGAGACAACATAGTGAAGCTGTTAAAATACTTAACGGACTTATAGATGGTAAAGTTTATAGAAGAACACCTTCTACTGCGACTAAAACAATTAATACTCGTAGAGCTAAAAGGTGGTTAGAAAGACGATTTGGTAAAGGCTCTGCATTTATATTTAATACATTATCCCAGATTGGGAATGATACAATTCATGGGTATGTTCAGAATGGGGCAGCTTATTTATATTCATTAGCAGAAGTTGGGACAGAATATCATGAGGGGTTCCACATGTTCTTTCGTACAGCTTTAAATGATGCTCAAAGAAAAGAACTTTTTGCAGATGCGGTAAAGACATATGGCAAGCCCACTATGAAAGAGGTTAGTGCTATGAAGAAAGCGTATCCTTCTCTTTCTGCTACAGAGGCAAGAGAATTAGTTCTTGAAGAAAAACTAGCTGAAGGATTTAGAGAATACACATTACTTCAAGAAACTAAATCTATCCCAAGTAAGATTGCTAAGTTCTTTAGTGATCTGTGGAATCTTATTAAAGCCATGGTTGGTAGACCCTTAGGTGTTAACCAAGCGTTTAGTTTACTAGAGTCTAACTCTATACCTACTAAATTTTTCCGAGAAGCCACAAATCTCCGTCCATCTGAACAAGCGTTTAGAATGGTGGATGCATTTAAATATGATCTGAATCTTTATAAAGAGATTATAGATACTGTGTCTACAAAGGCTATTATATCTATTGATACTCTTCTAGATAAAAATGGGGTAATACCAGATAATCTGTTTGGGATACAAGGTAAAACAGATTCTCAACTTGCAGATTATTATCTTCGTCATTCTTTTTCTACAGAGGACAGAAGTCTTATCTCAGAAGAGCAATTTCAAGGAATTAAAACTGTTCTAAAAGAAGGTGGAGATCTTAATGAGTATTTAGAAAAAGAAAATATATACGGAGACCCGCATGAAGGAACATCTTTACCTAAGCAGGTTAGAGGTAATGCAGCTCATGGGGAAAATATGAGAGCAATTTACTATGCTTGGTTTGAGGAAAGAGATAGTACCGGCTTTGTAATTAAAGGAGGTATTAGAGAAGAGGTGATGGATCGCATGAAGGATTACGGGTATACCGTTAAATTTTCTTCAGAGCTAGCAGTAGTAGGAGTAAATACTATTACTAATGAAGAAATTTTAGAAAAAATACATTCTAAAACTTCATTAGAAAACAACCCATTTAATAAGATTTCAGATAAAGCAAAAAGACTTTTATCTAGGATCCCTGCAGATGAGTCTAAGCGTAGAGGTAGAAGTCGTATGGGATTCAATACAAATGTCCCTATTGTAGACATCTATAAAATAGTTATTAATGCAGCAAAAAATGCTACTTCTTTCTCTGAGATGAGAAGAAATCTTGCTAAGAATCCTCAAACAAAAGCTGTAGCTAAAGCTATTATGCAGATGAGTTCTCAGCAACAAGCAATTATGTATCAAATGGCTTTGACTATGAGGAATTTTAATATGGTTCAACACCAACATCAATCAGGATATGGTCAGGGTACTACTATTAATATTATAAATCCTAATAGAAATTCTTCAGCATTAACTGCTAAAGATTTATGGAAAAAACTTTCAGAATCTAGTCAAGGTTTATATACTCGGGATGGGGTAATACTTTCTATAAATCCTAAAAAGAAATCTAAGATTAAAGCAAATCTTACTGCAGTTCTTGATGGGATAACTACCAATCAAGAAACTTCTCCAGAAGTACTACAAGCTCTTGGAGATCTGTTGTGGGATTTAGATATACATATTGGGAGTTCAAAAGCCCAAACAAGAGAAAGAGTTAGAGAATTCTTTACTAACCCTGAAATTTTAGAAACACATAATGTAACTGTTAGGGGGTTAATTAAGTCAGGATTTGGGGGAGGAGTAAATTTAGCTGTAAATATAGAACAATATATTCTTGGGGATAGCGTAAAAAATATTCATACTGCAGGTCTGATGGGTCAGAAAATGCAAAGAATAGCTGAAATCTTTATACCGGTATTTGAAGAAGAGTCTGCGGGGTCATTCCAAACTGTGGACAACAAAACAATGTACACAGTTAATCAAAAAGATCAGCATAGTGATGTAGTATCTTCAGTTAGAAGTGGAGAAGCAGTTAAAAAGTTTGCTGGGAAGGCAGGTATGGAGACCCCAAGAACTAAAACTCTTGCATCTACTTTACTTTCTTCTCCTAAGTTTCAAGAAGATTTTCATGAAAGTATACTTGATGGGACAAAAAAAGGATATGAATTTGTTGATGAGTTTGGGACTCTATCAGAGGAAAGGTCTCTGACACTACGAATGGTTCACTGGCTTGGTAAAGGGCTAGATGAGAATGCTCTTATAGCAACACATACTCATGCGGATAGGAATAAGATGATGTCTTTTCCTATGCCTAAGTTTAGTCAACCAAAGTCTAGGAAAGATAAATATAGAATAAAAGAAACTCCCGCACAGCTTTTTCGTAATCAAGTCATAGTAGATCTTCATAGAACTTGGAAAGCTGAGATGGACATGACGGAGAATAGACTTGATCGTGCAGCAGGTAAAAAAGCTTCTAATCATGAAATAGAAGGTTATCACTATGTTATGGATGAGTTTGGGAATAAGGATTACAAGAGTCCTAAAAGAAGATCTTTGGTCTCCCAACTTCCTATTAATCCTTCTGAAACTATAGATCAAAGATTAGAGCTTGCTCGAGAGGTCTTTGAGGCAGAAGAGCGAAATACAGAATTTTCTACTGAGGTAAAAGATCAATTAGATGCACATGTTGTACATATTCAATCTAGGATTGATGCCTATGTAGAAGAGTTAATTACTGAAGTTGCTTTAAAAGGGGTAGAATTTAAAGATCCAAATGTTAAAGCTCAAGCGCTTAAAAGTTGGGTACTTACTAATTTACCTACAAAATCTACAGGAGGTCAATCTGATACAGAAATTTTTAAAAGTTTTGTTATAGATGACGTACTTGGAACTCTAACTATTAATGCCTTAATGAAAGGAGGTGTTCAATTTACTAAAAACGGTATAGATTTTATTAAGAGACAAGCAGGATCATCTTCTCCAGGAACACATTTATTTATTCGTGGAATGGCAATAGGAGAAAATATGCCTTTGCAGCCAGGAGAAAAAGATAATAGATATGGGATGTTTGAGACTTATAATAAGATGACTCTCAAAAATTTAGCTCCTTTTAATGTAGAAGCTGCTGAAAAAAATGCAAAATCTATTGGGGATGCATATGCTGCTAAGGTATATAAGGATATTCTTGACAATCTTCCTCAAGAGGAGTATAACGATTTGAATCCTGAAGCTAGAAAAGAAAAAGAAAAAGAAATTTTAGAACTTTCAAAAGTTCTTGGGAAAGAAAGAGAAGATGAGTATATATCTGCAGCTACTAACTCTACAGATGCTCAATCTTTAGTATCTATTCATATGTGGAGAGCTATAGAGATGGGTAAAGGAGAGTGGAGTATGGAAACAGATGAGCTTCAGTACAGAAAGTATATGGAAGGTGAACCTGGGAAGAGAATATGGGAAGGTAGAGCTATTACTATGATAAAGCCTGTTCATACAGGTTTAGAAAATATAAATAATGAATTAGTTCCAGTATTTGATAAGAACTCATACTTAGTTGTTACAGATGAGCTTGCTGCCGGAACTCCTTTATTACAAGATGTGGTAGCTCGTATGGAAAAAAGGGGAGTCTATGCAAATGAAGAGCAAGAAGTACATGTAGTACATACTGAAGATGTAGAAAAAGAAGTTCAAATTGGGCATCACAGTGTAACGTACACTCCAGGAGAATTTGCAGATATATCTGTAGTAACTCTTGATGGGAGAAATTTACGTATTCCTCAAACTATTTCTGAAGGGGACGCAACTAAAGGAATGACTTTAGGAAGACAGCCTAAAATAAATATGGTTACAAATTTATATGGTGATGGTGAATACTATATAAACCCAGGTCTAAAAAATGAATTCTCTGTATCAGGCAATCAGTTAAAATCTCTTTTCCACAGAGCTATTGCTCGTAAAATGGATATTAACTCTATGGCTGTATTAAAGGAGCTTGGAGCACACAAACTGTTTAAGGAATTAGAGAAGCCTGCTAATAAGCAAGATCCAAAAGTTATTATTAAAGAACATAATAATATGATGATTGCTATGAGAAACAAGCTCTATGCAATGTCTAAAGAAAAAGGGCTTTCAGAGAATGTTATAGCAGGATTTGAGACTCGTATGACAGAGATTGGGCAAATTGATTTATCTATACCGGCATCTTTCCCTACTGTACAGAGATCTGTAGAGCAGCTTCTCTTTAGTATTTTTAGGAATAAGATAATGCGTCAGAGTATTTCCGGAATGGAAATGGTTCAGTTTGCTGACTTTGGTCCTTCTGAAAAAGGAGATGATCTTCAATTTTTGAGTGTTGCAGGTGATAGAATACAGCATGCTGAAGTAGAACTTCGTGAGGATGTGCTTAGATCTTTTGGAATTGATCCAGGGCAGTCTCTTGAAGCTATTAATGAGGATCTTAGAAGAGTTATAGGGTATCGTATTCCACAACAGGGTAAGAACTCTATGCTTATTATGAAAATTGTAAAGGTTCTTCCTGCATCTCATTCAAAATCTATTAGAGTACCAGGGCAGATTACTAAGATGATGGGAGCTGACTTTGACATTGATAAGATGTTTATTATGTTCCCTGAATTAAATAAGCAAGGAGAACGAATTAACCCAGATTATGGAGCTCTCTTACAAGAGAATAATACTGCACTTAATTCTATGTCTGAAAAAGGAGTAAATAATATTATTTTTGATGTGTTTGAAGCTATTGCTTCTAGTACTTTACACATAGATGAGATTACAGAACCTCTCGGTATTGCAGGAATTGAGAAAGCTATGGAAGAGCTTGGGATTAAAATTGATGAGGATATGGATCTTAATAATCCTCGAACAAAAATTAAAACTGGGGTGGACAATATGGTAGCTGCATCTTTAATTGGGATATATGCTAATGCTGTTTCTGGGAGAAATGTAATTGTGGGAGCAGGACTTAGTGCCCAAGAACTTCGTAGTAAAGCAGAGCAATACTCATATATTGATATAGATGGTAAAAGACTTGATAGTATTTCAACTCATTCTAAGTTTGCAGATGCTAATGGGCTATTCCGTACTACTGATAGCAATTTAGTACAATTTTTATCTGCTGCATTAGACGCAGTTAAAAGCCCTATCCATTCTTCTATTAATGATAATGCTCTTACAGCAAACTTGCAAATCTATATGTTAAGTTTAGGTATGACAGCTACTCAGACAATTGCATTTATGAAGAATCCTGTTGTTTTAGAAGCAGTTAAACATGCAAGAGATACAAAAAGCTCTTCTTTAGAAGGATCGTTAGTTCGTGCTGCAAAAGGTCAAAAAGTAACTCCTATGAATTCTCAAGATTTAAAAGCTTGGGCTAGTGGGGAAAGACAAATGACTCAAGCAGAAAGAGTAAATATGGAGAATAACTTACGTTTTTTCCATATGAATGCTATTTCTATGAAGAACTTGTTTGATATGGTAACTCCTTTTAAAATAGATAAGAAAAGTACTATGCATGCACATCTTGCAGTACTTGATAAATTAGACTTTTACACTGGCTCTCTTGGTAGAGGAGGTCAAGATAGGTTATGGGGAGGACCGGCACTTATGAACAAATTTATTTATGGAGAAGCTTATCCATCTACACGGGAATACTATAAGCATATCAGAAAAAATATTAACGTAGCAGAGCGTTTTGGACTTATCGGAGAGCAAGCTGCAGTTAAAGTTGCTAAACGACATATTCTATCTTCTGTAGGTAAAGGATTTTTTACTGAGCAAGAGCATAGAGATATGAACTACGCAATTTCTCATTACATTGCTACAATGCCAGGATCTCCTATTTTTAATGATGGAGTTACGTTTGATAAATTTGGGAATGTAACAAAAAGTGAACCAGGTATTATGTCTGAGAGCACTGTACGTAGAGTACATTTACTTCCTGAAGGGAATATTGCTGAGAATCTTACAACTATTAAGGAAATAGAAGGAGCGGGAGATATTTCATTGCTTGATTTTCTTTCTCCCACAAATAAAAATATTAACGGAAGAATTGTTTATTCAGTATCTTATAATGCTAAACAATCTAAGGAGGCGTCGGAAAAAAACAGACTTGCACGAGAATGGGAGCTTTTAATATATGAGCCAGAACTTCTTTTTCCAAAAGCAACTCCTGAGCAGCTAGCACTTGTTAAAAAATTTGGTAACGATCTACTAACAAATGAGATTATTACCAATGAGTTCCGTCCAGGACCATTTTCTATGTTTGAATTAATACCTTCAAAGCTATTAGAGGAGTTAGGTATTTCAGAACATCAGTCTAAAGTTATGAATAGTCTTGTGGATACTACATCTCTTTCTGACTTTACAGATAATTTTGATACTAGTTATGCACTACGGGAGTATGGGGGAAGAACATTATATCCTAAGAAATTTGGAGATCCTACTGTTGATATAATAAAGCAATTATTTACTAAGAATACAGCTGTAATTATAGAAGATGCTTCTACAGGGGAAGCTGCAATATATCGTATATCTACTAGTGTAAAGCCTGAAAAAGGTAAAATGTATAACTGGGTAAAAGTTACCTCAAAAGGATTTAAAGGATATAGTGAGTTAAATGTTAGAGATGACCGTGGGGTTGATCCATTAGGGAGGTCTACAGGTGCTCTTGCTTTATCAGCTGTACCTATAACTAACCCTGGGAATTGGAGTGCACCAGTAAAATATGAGACTGAGGACTATGAGGCTAAACCAGCTGAAGCTGATCCTGCTTTATTTTATACCCCTGATGGGAGACCTTTAGCTTCACTAGCTAAAAAGACAGAATCTACACCACCAACTAGTGAGGCTGAGCAGGGAAAAAGTGAAGTTAATCCAGATCAAGGTACTTCATTTTCTAGAGATTTAGGTAAAGATATTATGGTGATGGGCAAAGAAAACGAAGCTAGCGCTATAAAGAGTGAGAATGTATCTAATTCTACACGTAAGGTAAATAAGTTACGTCGGATATTTGCCAATGCAGGCATTATGCTTAATATAAAATTTCAAGCTCTCCCTAAGGGGACTAAGGGTAAAGTTCAGGGAGATACTATAATTCTAGATCCATCTCAACTTACTGAAGATACTGTGTATCATGAGTTTGGGCACATTTTAGTTGATATGTTGCCTGCAGATCAGAGGAAGGCGTATGTAGCTATGATAGTGAAAGCCGACCCTGTACTAGCTGAGATGGTTAAAAAGATGTATCCGGAATTAACTGCTGAAGAGTTAGGCACTGAGATACTTGTTACAGCTATAGGAATAGAAGGAGCAGCGTTGGAGAGAATAAA
>TARA_R110002096_G_scaffold13246_4_pt1 | contig 18865 bp, 19 predicted proteins | sample TARA_R110002096 | Tara Oceans TARA_R110002096 (sample SAMEA4397295) | marine metagenome | biome: Polar Biome; feature: [DCM] deep chlorophyll maximum layer (ENVO:01000326); material: water (ENVO:00002006), including particulate matter (ENVO:01000060) such as... | depth 35 m
CTTGATCAATTCTTCGGTGATATCCTTGTAGTAAGGCGATTCCACAATCAAAATATGCAGAGGTTTAGGCATGACTTTATCCTAACTGTTAGCGTTATTATTTTTTAATCAGGCCGATTTCAATACTGTCATCAAACTTGCGGTGTTCGACAATATTCAGGCCGTAACCTTCTATTCCCACCACATGTTGCTCAGTATTGGACAGCAGGATCAAATCCGTTACCCCGAGATCAACCAAAATCTGGGCCCCGATTCCATAGTTGCGCAGGAACGTTTCCTGCGACACATTCTTCTTCCCGGTGCGACGGGCAATACTGTCGGAGACTATGGTTTTCGAGGTTTCACGCAAATACACCAGAACCGCGCATTCTTCATCCCGGAATTCTTCCATCGCCCGATGCAACTGATTGCGCCGCGGCCCCGTAACACAGAGCAGATCATCAAACAGGTTAAACGGGTGCATCCGCACGGGCACCGGTTGGCCCTGCTTTGGCGTGCCTTTCACCAGGGCAAAATGCTGGGTATGGTCGTCTTTGACTTCATAAACCTTAAGTTTGAATTCCCCGCCAAACTCAGATTCAATCTCCATCTCATCAATGCAGCCCACCAGATTATCAACCCGCCGGCGATAGGCGATCAGATCGGCGATGGTCGCGACTTTCAGGCCGTGTTCCTTGGCGAATTCCACCAGATCCGGCAGGCGCGCCATCGTGCCATCGTCATTCATGATTTCACAGATCACCCCGGCCGGAATAAGCCCCGCCAGTTGTGCAATGTCCACGGCGGCTTCCGTATGTCCGGCCCGCACCAGAACCCCGCCCGGACGCGCGACCAAGGGAAACACATGCCCGGGTGTAACGATATCTTTCTTGCTTTTGGTTGGATCCACGGCAACCGACACCGTATGAGACCGGTCTGCCGCTGAAATGCCGGTGGTTACCCCTTCCCGCGCCTCAATAGAAGTCGTGAAGGCTGTTTCATGACGGGTACGGTTATTCTGTGACATCATGCCGATGTCCAGTTCCTCGATACGTTCCTGCGTCATGGCCAGACAGATCAAACCACGCCCATATTTGGCCATGAAATTGATCGCGTCCGGAGTCGCCATCTGCGCCGGAATGATCAGGTCCCCCTCATTTTCCCGATCCTCATCATCGACCAAGATGAACATCCGGCCATTCTTGGCATCTTCCAGAATATCTTCAATGGGGGACAGGAAGCTTTGGGGCATAGCTGGTCTCTTTCGATTAGATTACGCGTTACTAAATTTATTCATCCGGGCCACATAGCGGGCCAGAACATCAATTTCCAGGTTCACTTTATCACCGATTTTTACAACGGAAAATGTTGTTTTTTCCTGGGTATGCGGAATGACATTAATCCCGAATTGTGTGGCGCCATCCTTGTCATCAATCACTTCATTGACGGTAAGGGAAATTCCGTTAATGGTGACAGATCCCTTTTCCGCGATATAACGGGCAATGGAGACCGGGACGGAAAACCGCATGCGCAGGCTGTCGCCTTCTGGTGTGATATCGGTGATCTCGCCGAGACCATCCACATGCCCCGTCACGATATGCCCACCAAGTTCTTCACCGACTTTCAGGGCCCGCTCAAGGTTGACTTTCGTGCCGGCTGTCCAGTCCTGAAGATTGGTGCAGGAGAGCGTCTCGGCAGAGGCGTCAACGGCAAACCAGTCTTCGCCCTTATCCACCACCGTGAGGCAAACCCCGGAACAGGCAATGGACGCCCCAATATCAATGGTCGCGGTATCAAAGGCGGTTTTCAGTATAATACGGCAATCGCCTTGTTGCTCTATGCTGTCGACAGCGCCGACATCCGTGATAATTCCGGTAAACATTTCAATGCCCTATCTCAAATTCTTGCCAAGTATCTTTTCCTACTCGGCCCTCTCGAACCAGAGTAAACTCCGGCATTTCCGTTAACATTTTCAGTCCGATGGACGGCAGCGCTGGCAGCCCGTCGCCGCCTATTATGCCACAAGATCTGAACCAATACAGTCGGTCTACCAGACTTGCCCGGATCAGGGAAGCATTTAGTTGCGCGCCCCCCTCCACCAAAAGCCGGGTTATGCCGGCTGTGGATAATTTCTGCATCATTTGCATCACATCAACGCGGCCATCCTGATCCGCCTTGCAGCCAATAACCCGGACACCGTGTTTTTCAAGTATTGCTGATTTGGCGTCCGCCGGACGGGTTGTTATCACCCATGTGGGGATGACCGCCGCCGTTTCAACCAGATGACATTCTGGTGGCAGACGGAGTCCGCTATCAACGATAATTCTTACGGGTGATCTTTGCCCTAATCCCGGCAGACGACAGTCCAGTCCGGGATCATCCGAGAGAACCGTCCCAATGCCCACCATAATGGCATCATTCTGTCCCCGCAGAAGATGCCCCCGCGCACGCGCCTCCGGTCCGGTGATCCACTTGCTTTCCCCTTCTTTTGTCGCAATCCGTCCATCCAGGGATGTCGCGACCTTTAAGGTGACCAGTGGCTTTTGCTTCATGATGCGGTTGAAGAAGCCCTGGTTAAGACGGTTGGCCTCGACCTGGCAGATGCCAAAATCAACCTGAAGGCCGGCTTCTTCAAGAATTTTAATACCCTGGCCTGCCACCCGTGTGTCGGGGTCCCCCGTCGCGATCACCACCCGGGTGAGGCGCGCCGCGACCAGTCTGTCGGCGCAGGGCGGCGTTTGCCCATGATGAGCACAGGGTTCCAGACTGACATAGGCCGTTGCCCCAATGGCAGCGCCCCCTGCCTGATCCAGAGCCTGCGTTTCCCCATGCGGGCGCCCACCTTCCCCCGTATGACCACGCCCCACCACATGCCCCTGAGGACTGACGATTACGCAGCCTACAGAAGGATTTGGCCAACAGCGCCCCAAACCGCGCCGGGCAAGTCCCAGCGCCATCTGCATAAAGTCTCTGTCGGCTTTATCTGTCACATTTTATCCCGGACTAATCATCATCAATATCAGACAATTTCCCGACAAAAGCTTCAAAATCCTTGGCTTCCCGGAAATCCTTATAAACGGAGGCATAGCGCACATAGGCGACCGGATCCATATTCTCCAGCCCTTCCATAATCAGCTTGCCGATCAGTTCGCTCTGGATTTCGGAATCGCCCATGCTTTCCAGTTGCCGAACAATGCCGTTGATCAACAGTTCGATGCGCCCCTCTTCCACATTACGTTTGCGCAGGGCAAGATTAATCGAACGCTCCAGCTTTTCCCGTTCGAAAGGCACCTTCTTGCCGCTTTTCTTGGCCACCGTCAGTTCACGTAACTGCACCCGTTCGAAGGTGGTAAAGCGGGCCCCGCAGCCGTTGCAGGAGCGTCTGCGCCGAATGGCGGCATTGTCTTCCGTTGGACGACTGTCTTTAACTTGCGTATCATCATTTCCACAAAATGGGCACCGCATTACTCTATCCCTCCAAAAGGTTAAGCTTAATAGATGGGAAAGTCTTTACACAAGGCAATGACTTTTTCCCGCACGGAAGCTTCCGCCGCGCTGTTGTCTTCCGGGTTGGCTTTCAGGCCATTGAGGATTTCGATAATGAAGTCCCCGACCAGTTCAAATTCCTTGACCCCGAAGCCGCGGGTTGTACCCGCCGGGGTTCCAAGGCGGATACCGGATGTCACCATCGGTTTTTCCGGGTCAAACGGAATGCCGTTCTTGTTACAGGTAATGTTGGCGCGACCGAGACTGTTGTCTGCATCACGACCTGTCAGACCAAGAGGACGCAGGTCCACCAGCATCAAATGAGTATCTGTGCCGCCGGAGACAATATCACAGCCGCCTTCAACAAGGCGAGCCGCCAACGCACGGGCGTTTTCCACTACACGAGCGGCATAGTCTTTAAATTCAGGCTGCAACGCTTCTCCAAAAGCAACGGCTTTTGCTGCAATCACATGCATCAGCGGTCCACCCTGAAGACCAGGAAAAACAGCAGAATTGAACTTCTTGCCCAGCTCCAGATCATTGGTCAGGATCATCCCGCCCCGTGGGCCCCGCAAGGTTTTATGAGTTGTTGTGGTTACAACATGAGCATGTTCCAGCGGGTTGGGGTGAGCACCGCCGGCGACAAGGCCCGCGAAATGCGCCATATCAACCCAGAAGTATGCCCCAACTGAATCGGCGATTTCCCGGAAACGTTTAAAATCAATGAAACGAGGGTAAGCGGAACCGCCGGCAATGATGACTTTGGGCCGATGCTCTTTGGCCAGGCGCTCAACTTCGTCAAAGTCAACCATGGCGTCTTCCCGGCTCACGCCATATTGGATGGCGTTAAACCATTTGCCGCTCTGGGCGGGTGGAGCCCCATGTGTCAAGTGACCGCCAGCTGCCAGAGACATGCCCAAAATGGTGTCCCCTGGTTGCAACAGCGCCAGATTAACGGCGCCATTGGCCTGCGCGCCGGAATGAGGCTGTACATTGACATAGGCTGCGTTAAACAATTTTTTAGCGCGCTCTATCGCCAGATTTTCAGCGATATCGACATACTCACAGCCGCCATAATAGCGCCGTCCAGGATAGCCTTCCGCATATTTATTGGTCAGGACAGACCCCTGCGCTTCCATCACGGCGCGACTGACAATATTTTCAGAAGCGATAAGTTCGATATGTTCCTGCTGACGCCCCATTTCCAATGTGATGCTGTTCATCAGATCCGCATCGGTTTCCGCAAGAGGCGCATTAAAAAATTTGTTCATATCAGTCATAAAAGGGTAATCCTTAATTCAACAATAAATGGCTAAAAATCAAGACATCTTGTCTATGCGACGTTGATGCCTTCCTCCTTCAAATTCAGTGGTGAGAAATGCTTTAAGACAATCAAGGGCCACATCGGGTCCCGTGGTGCGTCCCCCCAGCACAACAACATTGGCGTTGTTATGCTGGCGACAGAGTTCGGCGGTCAGGCGGTCATGGACAAGGGCGGCGCGGATATGTGCGTGACGGTTGGCGGCAATACTGATGCCAATTCCTGATCCACAAACCAGAACGCCGCGTTTGGCCTTTTCATGACCAATTGCATCAGCCATCGCATGGGCAAAATCCGGGTAATCCACCGACTCACGACTATGACATCCCAGATCAAGCACCTCAAACCCCTGCTCTTCAAGATATTCTTTCAGGCTGACCTTCAGGTCATATCCTCCATGGTCGCCTGCTAACGCTATGACTTCTCTAGACATAATCAACACCCTATCCTCATGGTCCGGATCGAAACCGGCAGGTTAAAATCTTTCTGCCGTTTAATATCATAGGCAACAGGTTTTTCCTACCACATGTATTGGGAAAAAGTGCTTTTTTGTACTTATCTTGTGGATAGGGGACGAAAACCCGAAAATTCAACTCTGATCTTTGGCCAGCAAATACTTCAGCTTGCGCACAGCCACCTGGGTCAGATGAGAGCGTGCGGCGTTGGATGGCCCGACAATCGTGGCTTCCCGCCCGGTCGCCGGATCAACGGCCGTAACCTTCGTGGACGCCCCAACCTGGATAAATTCGATGATATAACCTTCTGAAGTGCCGCTCATTTTCGCGTGTCTCTTTCACTCACCCTTTCAGGCGGCGTTGGCAAACTTCTTCACGTCGAGTTGCGCCCAGACAGCTGACAGAGACGTGATCAGGTGATCAACCATCTCATCAGTGTGCAAAGGACTTGGGGTAAAGCGTAACCGCTCCAATCCCCGGGGAACAGTCGGGAAATTGATCGGCTGAACATAGATGTTGAATTCATCCAGCAAGATATCCGAGGCCTGCTTACAGATCACAGGATCGCCAACCAATACAGGTACGATATGACTGACCGATGGCATAACCGGCAAATCCGCCGCCCGCATTTTTTCTTTCAATGCGGCCGCACGTTCCTGGTGTATCTGACGTTCAATCTGGCTTTCTTTCAAATGCCGGACACTGGCCAGCGCACCAGCTGTTACAACGGGTGACAGGGATGTTGTAAAAATAAACCCGGACGCGAAAGTACGTACCGCATCAACGATGTCCGCTGTAGAAGTAATATACCCCCCCATCAGACCGAAAGCCTTACCCAGCGTTCCTTCAATAACAGTTAACCGATCCATCAGGTTTTCCCGATCTGCAAGACCGCCGCCACGAAGGCCATACATGCCAACCGCATGCACTTCATCCAGATAGGTCAGGGCATTATACTTGTCGGCCAGATCACAGAATTCCCTGATGGGCGCGAAATCGCCATCCATTGAGTAAACGGATTCAAAGGCAATCAGTTTCGGAACATTGGGATCGCAGGCCTTCAGCAGGCTTTCGAGATGTTCAACATCGTTATGGCGGAAAATATGTTTCTCACAGCCGCTGTGGCGAATGCCTTCAATCATAGAGGCATGATTAAGCGCATCGGAGAAAATAACACAGCCCGGCATCAATTTCGCCATGGTGCTGATGGTGGCTTCGTTGGAAATGTAACCAGACGTGAACAGCAGCCCCGCTTCCTTGCCATGCAGGTCGGCGAGTTCCTGTTCCAACAGGACATGATAATGATTGTTTCCGCTGATGTTACGGGTACCGCCGGCCCCGGCGCCGGTATTGCGCAGAGCATCTTCCATTGCGCTGATGACTTTGGGATGTTGCCCCATGCCAAGATAATCATTGCTACACCAGACGGTAATGTCTTTTACGCCGTCCTCTGTATACCACGTTGCATTAGGAAAACTGCCTCGCTGGCGTTCAATATCAGTAAAGACACGATAACGCCCCTCATTCTTCACCGACTTGATAGCGTCAGAAAAAATCCGATCATAATCCATATGCGTGGCCTAACTTAAAAATATAATCACCGGGACGTCGCAAGGTTCCGCCCAAAAACAAAAACTTAGCAGGTTTACTTTTTAACGGCTCCGCTTTATCACAATCCTGTCATAAAACACAGTGTTAAATGCATAAACTACGTTATTATAGTATCCGGCGTCTTATATCGTGTCAAACGCCAGATGGACTATAATTGTGATTATTTATACTTATTTGACGCAAATCAATCTGGATTAATATGCCTGGAAACGCAGCTGATCTGTCCAGAAGCTTTCCAGTTTGCGTAAAGAATTACGCATTTCAGAAACGTCCGCATCAGCAAATACATTTTTTTCCTGAACGGTTTTGAGATTCTCATCAAACAAATCACCAACAAGATCGCAAACTTTTTTGCCTTCATCACTCAACCAAATACGTAATGCGCGTCTGTCATGCTCTGCCCGTTCCTGCTTGATGTAACCGGCCTCAACAAGTTTCTTCAGGTTATAGGAAACATTGGACCCAAGATAATACCCCCGATTACGCAAATCACCGGCCGTCATTTCATGATCGCCGATATTATACAGTAACAAGGCCTGTACACTGTTCACATCATTCATGCCAACACCGTCCAGACGATTTTTTACAATGTCCAGCATCCTGCGATGAAGTCTTTCGATCAACCGAAGACACTCTAGAAAGTCCAGCTTTGTTCTGGCTTCCGGTGTCTCATGTCCCCCGATTAAACTGCTGCTGTGGCCTGCCACTGTCATTATTATTATCCCTGTAATATGGTAATTCTCGATATTTCAACCCGGTATTTATAGTATGAAAACTCCTAATAAGGTCTTAACCGCCGCAAAAATATTTTTCCCACCCGCCCTGAATAAACGGCGCTTTCAGGTAAATTAGAGACAAGATTTAGATAAAATTTGGCATTATCCAGGCAATGTATTATGGTGCAAAAATTCTCATATAATCAGGTTGATAACACATGAACACCCCCTCCCTTCCCGGAAATTATCCTTATTCCCGTCCCCGCAGAAACCGGAAAAGTGATTGGTCACGCCGCTTGGTGCGGGAAAATGAACTGACCGTCAATGACCTGATCTGGCCGGTTTTTGTCCAGGAAGGTCAAGGTCAATCAACGGAAATCGGGTCAATGCCGGGCGTATCGCGTCTGTCCATTGATCTCCTGTTGCCGGAAATCGAGAAAGCCGCCGCTCTTGACATTCCCGCAGTCGCCCTTTTCCCCCAGACCCCGCAAAACCTGAAAACAGAAGATGGGCAGGAAGCCTTTAACCCGGACAATCTGATCTGCCGCACCGTGCGCGCCATCAAGGATACCGTACCGGATATCGGCGTAATTTGTGATGTGGCGCTTGACCCCTATACCAGCCATGGACAGGACGGGATATTGGTCGACGGCTATGTCGCCAACGACCTTACTCTTGAAACATTACAACAACAGGCTCTGGTTCAGGCTGAAGCCGGATGTGATATTCTTGCCCCGTCAGACATGATGGATGGTCGCGTCGCCGCCATACGTGAGGTTCTGGAAGAAGAGCAATTTGTCAATGTTCAGATCATGGCATACGCGGCGAAATATGCATCGGCGTTTTATGGACCGTTCCGTGATGCGGTGGGCTCCAGCGCCAATATAAAATCGGGTGGCAAGCACAGTTATCAGATGGACCCCGGCAATACGGATGAGGCCCTGCGCGAAGTCATGATGGATATAGAGGAAGGCGCCGATATGCTGATCGTCAAGCCCGGCATGCCATATCTCGACATCATACAGCGTGTAACGTCCGAAACCAGCTTCCCGACCTTCGCCTATCAAGTGAGTGGGGAATATGCCATGCTACACGCGGCGGCTCAAAACGGCTGGCTGGATCTGGATCAGGTGATGATGGAAAGTCTGCTCGCATTTAAACGCGCTGGCGCCTCTGGTATCCTGACGTATTTCGCCCCCACAGTTGCCCAACTTTTGGCGGATCGTTAAGTCAGCAGGTCATTGGGCAGCTCATTTACTGCTTCATCAAGTTCATAGAAACTTGGCTGCATCCCGCTTGGGACGCTTTTCCGGCCAATCTCGACCGAAATTTGTGGCGCATTGCCATGCAGATGCGACACGATGATATCCTTGATCACATTGAAGAAATGACCTTCTTCGTCCACGACCTGTTGTAATTTTACGGCAACCGGGCTCGCGACCGTGTAAGAAATCAGAATACCGAGAAAGGTTCCCACAAGGGCTCCCCCGATCATGGCGCCAAGAACCTCAACAGGCTGATCAATACTGCCCATTGTCTTCACAATCCCCAGAACCGCTGCAACAATACCGAGCGCCGGAAAGGATTCCCCTAAAACGCTCAAGGCATGGGCGCCTTCACTTTCTTCATGATGGTGTTTTTCCAGATCTTTCAACAACACATCTTCGACCTGATGAGGATCGTCGAAATTCATTGTCGTCATCCGTAAATAATCACAAATAAAGTCGGTCACATGGTGATCCGCGCTAACTTTCGGGAAATTGTTGAAAATCTTGCTTTCATGCGGCTCTTCGATGTGTGGTTCCAGGGCGATAACACCTTTGGACTTTATCAGTTTCGTCAAAAGAAACATCAGGCACAACAAGTCTTTATAGTCTTCTGCTTTCCATTTCGACCCTTTGAAAGCATGGCCGAGCCCCTTCATCCCTTTTTTTGCAACGCTGCTACTGTTACATACCAGATAAGATCCAACACCCGCCCCGCCAATGATCATACCTTCAATAGGCAGCGCTTTAAGGATAGGCGCCATTTTCCCGCCGGCGATGACATAGCCACCAAACACCATTCCCATTGTAAAAAGTATACCAACAATTATAAGCATATTAATCAGAGCCTCATTTCCACGCAAAATACACTTTGCGGAGTCTATAATTTTGTCATTATTTGAAACAGTTATAGGAAATGGGGGTTAAAGAAGTGTTGCAACAAGAAGAAAAAATATAAAATTTTAGTATTTAAACTTCTGCCCGACAAATTACATATATGTCCCGATCAAGCTGATTGGCGTTCCACCGAAACCAAGCTTGAAACGGGCAATATCTGCGCCATCCTCAGTATTGATGCCGCCCAAATCTATCATGACAACACCTTCCGACTTTAATTTCAGAATTGTTTTCCAGAGCAGGAGATGAAGCGCATTGCGGTTACGTCCTTCCGGTCCGTTCCAGCCAATATGATATGTGGCGCACCGTCCATGCCGTAAAAACAAGGCTCCCGCAAGCGGTTCACGCATCCCTTCATCCAGGGCAAAGGCTGTAAAGACACCGGCGCCAGCAGCGCTGTTCCGCCCGTAACTCTTGACCAGTTTTGTCGGTAGGCCCTGATATTTTTTATCTTTTTGCTGTTTCTTTTCATGTTTCAGCAACCAGTCGATATGGTAATGGTGATGATCGCCATATTGTATGTCCATATGGCTTTTTTCCGCTTTGCGGATACTTGTCCGGGTTTTACCATACAGATTCTGCCACAGATCGTCTTCTGTTCGGTTGATATCCAGCAAAACCGTCGAATATCCCGTAATAACACGACGAAACCCCATGTCTTTATAACTTTGATGACTTTCTGTTTCATCGGGGCTGAAAGCAAAGAGGTTGAATGATTTAAGAGGAAAATGCAGCCGTATTTTTTCCAGAACCTCCTTTTTGATATCAGCTGAAACAGGTCTCAACCACAAGGGAGCTCTTAAAAGCAATGCGACCTTTAAAAAACCAAAGAAACGGCGAGTCACAACCTGGCCCATGCCGATGGGGTCAAGACCGTCATATACCACAAAGCGGTTCACATTGACTTTGTCCCGGTTAAAAATAGTGCCATAAGCCCACGCCTGTTGAAAGGAACAGTGTTCAGCCTGGCTTAAATGCCGGTCCCATTCCTTTTGGGTCATGTGGTTCCAGTCGATGATTAACTCTGTCATAATATAATTATAGTATTAAAGGTCCCAATCAGATAATTTATGTTAGCATGCGATTTACGCTAAGGTTCGAATAACACAATCAATCTAAACGGTTTTAAAATGTTTGGTAGGAAAAAATTTAGACAAAATATCATGGGGCATGAAATCAGCGCCCCAAGACCCACCAAATGGGCCTATTATTATATTCTCAAATATATTGGCCTGCCTCTGTGCATGATACTGACCGGCATGGATATCATTCTGTTTTTCGTCTTTAAATACGGTTTCGACAGCTGTTACGGCGTCTTTTGCCTGATCAATTAGTTTTTCCTGCCGTTTTATGTAAGATTATTTTGGACTTTCCCCCATTTTCGCCATATATCTTGCTCTATAACGCCATTTATTATAATTATATTCGGATACAAGATGACACAGTCCCCAGTTTCGGTAACTTTTCAGGATGTTCAAAAAGCAGCGCAGGCGATTGATGGCGCCATTGCCAAGACACCATTGAACAAATCAATTACCCTGTCAAAGCTCACCGGAGCCGAAATTTACATTAAATTCGAAAACCTGCAATTCACCGCCTCGTTCAAAGAACGCGGTGCCCTGAATAAACTCATGAATCTTACTGAAGTGCAGAAAAAGAATGGCGTTATCGCGGCTTCTGCGGGCAATCATGCCCAGGGCGTCGCCTATCATGGCAGCCGCCTGGGCATTCCGACCACCATTGTCATGCCCGTCAACACGCCTTTTGTTAAAGTGCGGCAGACAGAAGAACATGGCGCCACGGTAGTCATGCATGGTGAGCGTTTCGATGATACAGCCGAATACGCCTTGCAACTTGCCGAAGAACGCAACCTGACCCTGGTTCATCCTTTTAATGATGAAGATGTCATCGCCGGTCAGGGCACTCTGGGCATCGAAATGCTCGAAGCCTGTCCTGATCTCGACGTCATACTGGTTCCTGTCGGCGGCGGCGGCTTGATTTCAGGCATCGCAATAGCTGCTAAGCATATCAATCCTGACATAGAGGTCATTGGCGTACAGGCGGAGCGCTTCCCTTCCCTGCACAGAGCCATCAACAATAACGAATATATCGCCCAGGGCTCTACCCTGGCCGAGGGCATTGCCGTCAAAACCATTGGTGAGAAAACCGGCGCCATCTGTAAAGAACTTGTCGACGATATTCTTCTGGTGACAGAAGATGAGTTGGAAAAGGCGCTTTGCATGCTGTTAACCATTGAAAAAACAGTGCCGGAAGGGGCTGGCGCAGCTCCCCTGGCCGCTGTTAATACCTACCCGGAACGTTTCAAAGGTAAAAAAGTCGGCATGGTTCTGAGTGGCGGCAACATTGATCCACGCCTGCTCGCCTCCCTGTTGATGCGTGGCCTGGTGCGGGAAGGCCGCATTACCCGCCTGCGTATTGTCCTGATGGATGTGCCAGGGGCCCTGGCGCAAATATCACGGATAATCGGCGACCTGGGCGGTAACATCATTGATGTCTCTCATCACCGCCTGTTCACGGAACTACCGGCGAAAGAAACCTATTCCAATGTTACTCTGGAAACCCGGGACAGCGAGAATCTTCAGGATATTTTAAATGGATTACGGGCTGCCGGCTTTACGGTACATGTAAACCGTGCATCCGACCTGTAACCGGGGAAAATTATCTTATAAGCGGCTGTTTCTGCACTGGAACTAACATTATTTTAACCTTACCGCCCCATGATGTGCCTGTAACTGATTTTATAAGTATAGAATGGCGGTAAAATAATGGCGGATGAAGCACGCCCAATCATTATTAAACGGGTTAAAAAAGTATCAGGCGGGGCCCATGGGGGGGCCTGGAAGGTGGCCTATGCGGACTTTGTTACCGCCATGATGGCGTTCTTTCTGATGTTATGGTTGTTGAATGCGACATCAAAAGATCAAAAAAAGGGCCTGGCGGATTATTTTACACCGACAACAGCTTCAACTGAATCTTCCTCTGGCTCCGGCGATATTCTTGGCGGCGTTTCACTAAATACTGACGGGGCGCAGGATAGCGCGGTAACCGTTTCAATTCCCAATACCGCGGCCGAGGCAACTCCCCCCAAAGACGCCGAAGAAGAGGCAAAATCGAAAGAAGAAGAATTTGAAGAAATGGTCGCCAAAAAGGAACAGAGCTATTTCGAAGAAATGACCGATGACCTCAAAACCGCCATACAACAAAACCCGGAACTGGCGCAGCTTAAAAATCAGGTGTTAATTGACATTACCGAAGATGGCATGCGCATCCAGTTGGTCGACAAAGACAACCGCCCCATGTTCCGCCCCGCAAAGGCCGATCTATATAATTATGCTGAAAAAATGTTGAAGCAGATCGCCAAGGTGGTCATCAAAATGCCCAATCGTATTTCCATATCGGGTCATACCGATGCCACGCCGTTTTCAGGCCGGAGCAATTACTCAAACTGGGAACTGAGTGCAGACAGAGCCAACGCCAGCCGTCGGGTTCTGAGCGAATCCGGCGTCCACAGTGGCCGCCTGGCCGAAGTTATGGGCAAAGCATCCACAGAACCGCTTTTACCGGATCAGCCGAAGCGCGCAGAAAATCGCAGAATTACCATTCTTCTGCTGCGGGAATCTCCGACTTTACCGGCTGGTTTCATGTAAAATCCTCCCGAAACCGCCCCCTGTTTTACAGCTTGCAGGCGATTTTAGGCTTTTTTGAGCGACATCCCCATTGTACCTTGCTATGATGTGATAAAATTTTAATATACAGTGCTACATTGTATATTAAACAAGGATTTAGCACAGGAATTACGTGTATGGAATTGGTGCAGTCATCCGTCCAGATGTGGGCGACTTTTGCGGTTATTCTCGTTGCGATTATATTCTACGCTTGGGACAGGATCTCCATGGAGGTCACTTCCCTCGGCACCATATCACTCTTGCTGTTGATCTTTCACTTTCTACCGGTATATGACGCTCAAGGCACCAACATTCTGGACCTGACCGTCCTGTTCGCCGGGTTCGCCGATCCCGCCCTGATCACCATCCTGGCTTTGCTGGTGATTGGTCAGGGCATGGTGCAAACCGGCGCACTTGAGACACCGGCACAAATCATTGTCAAACACGGCATTGCCTATCCGCGCCGGGTGATCCTGGCCTGCCTCATTACCGTTATGGTGATCAGTGCCCTGTTGAACAATACCCCTGTTGTGGTGATTTTCATTCCCATCATGATTACGTTAATGGATAAAATGGATAAATCCGCAGGGCTCGTGCTGATGCCTCTGAGTTTTGTTGCTATTCTTGGCGGCATGACCACCCTGATTGGGTCGAGCACCAACCTTCTGGTCGCCGGAAGCTACAAGAGCCAGACCGGCATTGATATCGGATTCTTCGACTTTACCATTCCCGGTTTGTTTCTCGCCGGGCTGGGGCTTATCTATGTGATGTTTATTGCTCCGCTTATATTACCGAAAAAACTGTCCTCGACCGAGGAAACTCAAATCATCACCGGCAAGCAATTTATCGTTCAGCTTGACCTGGTGGAAGGTAATTCCCTGATTGGCAAGAAATCAGTAGCCGGTATGTTTCCCGATCTTACCCGCATGACGGTGCGTCTTGTGCAACGGGGCCGGAAATCCTTTCTGCCCCCGTTTGATGACATCACCTTTCAGGAAGGCGATTCCATTATCCTTGCCACGACCCGGGCGATTTTAACCGAAAAATTATCCAAAAACCCGGACCTGCTGAAAGGCATACTGACCGACCCCGAATCCAGTGATGAGAACACCGTAACTGAAGTTTCCCGTGGGCAGAAAATCGCCGAGGTGATCATTGCCCCCGCCTCACGTCTGGATGGTCGCACCCTGGAACAGGTTGGTTACCATCTGCAAGGCGGCTGCAAGGTGCTTGGCATACAACGGCGGTCCCGCATGATCCGATCTTCCATGAATGACATTCGTCTGGAGGCCGGTGATATTCTACTCGTGGTGGGGACATCGACCCAAATCAACGCCCTGCGCATGAACAAAGATGTCATGCTGATGGAGTGGTCGACCCGCGAAGTCCCCATCCTGTCCGACAGCTGGAAAGCGTTGGGCATTTTCAGTGCCGTCGTCGCCTTTGCCTCGACAGGTATTGTTCCCATCCCCATCACCGCCACCTGTGGCGCTTTTCTGATGATTGCCCTGGGATGTCTCAATATTCGACAAGCCAGTCGCGCCGTAGACCGGCGTATTTTCCTGCTGATCGGGGCGGCGCTTGCCATGGGTGCATCCCTGCAGGCCACTGGCGGCGCCAATTATCTTGCCGACAGAATGGTGCACCTTCTGGATGGGGCCAGCGTTGCCGTAACCTTGTCCGCCTTTTTCCTTCTGATCGCGCTGCTGACCAATATGCTCAGTAATAATGCCACTGCGGTGCTTTTCACGCCCATCGCCATCAATATGGCCACCAAACTGGGGGTTGATCCGATGATATTCGTGACAGCCGTTATTTTCGCCGCCAACTGCTCTTTCGCGACCCCTATGGGCTATCAGACCAATCTTCTCGTGATGGGGCCCGGCAACTACAAATTTAATGATTTCCTGAAAGTCGGGGTGCCCCTGATCCTTATTCTTTGGATCGGCTACAGCTTTTTCGCCCCGTGGTATTATGGATTCTAGCCCTCAAGACAGAGGGATAAAGAACAGTGGAGATCCGGCCAAAGCAGGCGTATAATTATCCCGGACTTTAAGTTTTATTTACTTTTCCCACATAAACTGAAAGAAATAACCTCTTATTGATCAAGGCAAACCACGGTGACTAACCAATCTTCCCAATTTCCGCGCTTTTATGTGACAGCGCCGCATCCCTGCCCTTACCTGGAAGACAGACTGGAAAGGAAGATTTTCACCGAAATCAACGAACAAAACCCGGAAGGTTTGCACGAATCCCTCGCCAAGGTGGGGTTTCGCCGCAGCCAGGACATCGCCTACAGGCCCAATTGCGAAAATTGTGCGGAATGCAAATCTGTGCGCATCCCCGTCAATGCCTTTACCCCGAGCCGGACTCAAAGACGCCTGATCAATCTCAACGCAGACCTTGTGTCTGAAATTCTGCCCAACAAGGCTACCCAGGAACATTATGATCTGCTCAGCCGCTATCTCGCGGTGCGTCACGCTGAAGGCGGCATGGTAAACATGAGCTATGACGAGTATGAGGCCATGGTTGAATGCAGCCCCATATCCACCAGCTTGATCGAATATCGCCTGCCCGCAACTTCCGACACCCCCGGCAAACTTATAGCTGTGTGCCTGACCGATTCCATGAGTGACAGCATATCGATGGTGTACAGCTTTTTTGACGTCAGTCCTGATAACAAAAAACGCAGCATCGGCACTTATCTGGTGCTTGATCATGTGGCCAGGGCGCGGGTTACGCAACTGTCCCATGTTTATCTGGGCTATTGGGTCAAGGAGAGTCCTAAAATGGCCTATAAGATGAAATTCAAACCCCTTGAAGTTCTCAGCACCGAAGGCTGGCACCGCGCCACAGCGTGATCCACTGAATGATCCTGAAAATTACGTCCCCTGACCGCTTGTCAAGGGCGGCTCAGCTATCTATACTCCCTGAAAACAAACAAATAATCACGTCAAAATATGAGGGACTGCTTTATGAAGCGTCGTACTTTTCTCACCACTTCCGCCGCCGCACTAGGTGGCGCTGCCGCGAGTGCTGAACTCTCTGCACCACTATATGCCAAGGGCAAGCGACGTCTTAAAATGGTCACAACCTGGCCCAAACGTTTTCCGGGGCTCGGCACCCGCGCCGAACAACTGGCCGAAGACATTGAAACAGCCACCGATGGCCGCATCAAGATCAAGGTCTATGCCGCCAACGAACTGGTTCCCGCGCTCGGCGTATTCGATGCCGTCAGTGCCGGAAAGGCCGATATCTATCATGGCGCCGATTATTACTGGCAAGGGAAGCATCAGGCTTTCGCCTTTTTCGCGGCGGTGCCTTTCGGCCTGAATGCCATGGAAATGTCCCAATGGATTAATTTTGGCGGCGGTCAGGAATTATGGGATGAGCTTGCCGGAGGATTTAATCTCAAATCCCTGATCTGCTGCACCACTGGTGTCCAGATGGGCGGCTGGTATAAAAAAGAAATCAACAGCCTCGCCGACTTCAAAGGCCTGCGCATCCGCATCCCAGGACTGGGGGGTGAAGTGCTCAAACGTCTGGGCGCAACCCCCGTCACCAAGGCCGGTGGCGAGATATTCCTTGCGCTGAGTCAGGGAAATATTGATGCATCAGAATGGGTAGGGCCCTGGAATGACATGGCGTTCGGTTTCCAGAACATCACTAAGCATTATTACACCTCGGCCTTTCATGAACCGGGCCCCGCGATTGCGGCCGGCTTTAATCTGGAGGTCTGGAACAGTTTCAGTAAAGCCGATCAGGCATTAATCAGCGCCATTGCCGGGGACAATTACCAAAAATCCCTTGCCGAATATAACGCCCGCAACGCCCAGTCCATGAAGGTTCTGGTGGAAAAGCACGGGGTCGAACTTAAAACATTTTCTGAAGAAATCATGTTAGCCTTGATCAAAACTTCTGATGAGGTCATGCAGGAACTCGGCCAGACAGATGATATGACCCGCCGTATTTACAACAGTTATATGGATACCCGCCGCGCCGCGATGGCCTGGAGCAAGGTTGCTGACGAACCTTATCTCACATCACGCCGCCTGTATGAAAACTTTGGTAAGAGACTGTGATATCTTGTGATCATCTCCTTTCTTCAAAAACTTGCCAGAGCCCTCGACAGTTTTAGTGAGGCGACCGGTCAGATCATCAGTTGGCTCACCTTGTGTCTTGTTGTCATGCAATTTGCAATCGTTATCGGCCATTACATCTTTCATGTCGGAGAAATCTTCCTGCAGGAAAGCCTGCTATATATGCACAGCATGATTTTTCTCGGCGCCGCCGCTTATACCCTGCGCCATAACGGTCATGTGAGGGTCGATGTTTTCTACTGCCATTTTGGTGAAAAGACCAAGGCCTGGGTCAATCTGCTCGGCACGCTTTTCTTTCTGTTGCCGGTGGCCGGCTTTATCGGCTGGATGGCCTGGCCGTATGTCATGGATTCATGGCAAAGCCTGGAAGGATCCATCGAAAGCAGCGGCATTCAGGCTGTCTATCTGCTGAAAAGCATGATCCTGTTCTTTGCCGTCACAGTTCTGCTTCAGGGGTTCTCGCTGTTGCTGCATTCGGTGCTGACCTTATGTGACGCCGAACATCTCAGTGAAGAAAAGCCGGAGACGTTATGATGGATCTTAATATTGTCCTGTGTCTGTTGATGTTCGTTTCTGTTGTTGTCTTTCTGATGAGTGGCTTTCCCGTCGCTTTTACCCTGGGCGGCGTGGCGTTAGTTTATGTCTCTGTCGGGGTTTACTTCGACGAGATCGACGCCGATTTTATTGGCCTGATCCCCGAACGTATTTTCGGCACAATGACCAACGATGTGCTGCTTGCCGTTCCTCTGTTCGTCTTTATGGGGGTAATGCTGGAACGCTCAAGAATAGCCGAAGACCTTCTTGACAGTATGGGAAAACTGATGGGGCGCATGCCGGGCGGCCTCGGCATATCGGTTACGATTGTCGGCGCATTGCTCGCCGCCTCCACCGGCATCGTCGGCGCAACCGTCGTCACCATGGGGCTGCTCAGCCTGCCCACAATGCTCAAGCGCGGCTACAATCCTGCTCTGGCGTGCGGCGCCATTGCAGCCTCCGGCACTCTGGGACAGATCATTCCGCCATCGATCGTCTTGGTATTGCTCGGTGATCAGCTGTCTTCCGCCTGGCAGACGGCGCAACTTGAAATGGGTAATTATGCCCCGGACCCCCTGTCGGTCGGCGACCTGTTCGCGGGCGCACTGTTGCCAGGCCTGGGTCTGGTTCTGCTCTATATCCTGTATCAGGTCGGTGTCGCTTTCTTCAAACCTCACTACGCCCCGCCCTTGCCTCATCAGGCGGAAGAAGACAGGGTATCAACCGTAAAGCTTCTCGCAGCGTTTCTGCCGCCCATTCTCCTGATCATCGCCGTTCTCGGTTCCATCATCAGCGGCATCGCCACCCCGACCGAG
>TARA_R110002096_G_scaffold64920_1_pt1 | contig 18865 bp, 9 predicted proteins | sample TARA_R110002096 | Tara Oceans TARA_R110002096 (sample SAMEA4397295) | marine metagenome | biome: Polar Biome; feature: [DCM] deep chlorophyll maximum layer (ENVO:01000326); material: water (ENVO:00002006), including particulate matter (ENVO:01000060) such as... | depth 35 m
TCGCTTTTATCAAGCCAAGTGTCAGATCAAGTCGAAACTATTTCACTTAGCATAACTCTCAAATGGAGTTAGGTTTGTTTTAGAGGGAACCGCCGAGAACCCTTACGATCTCCACCATGGCCTCTGTATCAAAACGACAATACCGCAAGAGCTGCTGTTCGAGTTCGCGCTTTCGATCTCTATTGGTTTGCGGATTTATCGCCTCCAGGTATCCGTCCGACGCCGCCGTACCTTCATTGATTCCCTCTAGCCCTGCATAGCTCATGTGCGGCGCGATGCATGGCAACACTGCTTTGATGGACCAAGATCCGAGCATTTTCGGATGATAGTAGTGCGATTTGACGACCGGATGCAGATCAAACAACCGATCCACAATCTTTAAGAGCGATGCTTCAAGGTCCGGAAACAATTGGATTAATCCATTGATTACACGTTCTTCGTAATTCGTGTACGTCAACACCGGACCCGTATCACCCAGACACTCGATCATTTTCTCCACGAGTGCTCGCATTGGCGCCTCACCAGACAAGTCCAGAAATTCGGCATGCTCTAAGTCGCCATTTTCATGCTCGACATGGCATGACCACTGAAAAGGGACCGCCGCATACGGCCGCGTCCCCGCCCAGATTGGAACGGCTGGTCCAACAGTCTCAAAATCCAGGTAATACCGTGGGTAAGGTACCGCTTCCAATATCTTCCTGGCACCGGGCAGTATCTCCGGCACGCCAGATACCGTTACCCGATGAATTCGCTGCTGAGTTTCCGCGGTAACGTCTGCGCTCGGAACATCACGGATGTCGCTATACCCTTCTTGGACCCATGTGGCGAGTTTCGCCTTTCCTCCACCCAGTCCCATTACCGGGAATTCAGCTTCTGACGGCCAACAGTAATCCATAAACTGGCACTCGTAGGGCTTGGAGCAATGTGCGCCTACATCGACGGACGGCACGGGGCCCGTAACGGCATCCCGCGCCTTGGCAACCAATTCGAGTACATCGCGCTCCATAGTACGAACTTTGTCCGTGAGGTCAGTCTCGATAAGGAGACCTTCGTAGTTCCCGTCACCCTGATACACGAACTGGTTATCGATGTGCGCCAGTGACATCGATTTGACGTTGATACCGGAATTTCGCAGAACCCAATCCTGAATCGCGCAATCGAGCACATGGTAGTCCTTGATCGAGGTCGAGGCTTTTACTTCGATGACATGCCAGCCGTCGCCATCGGGAATCATTACATCGGCACGGACCAGCACGCCTTCATAACGAAATGTGGCTTCGAATATTGGGAACCTCGCGTTGGCAGTGATGAGGAGTTTGGTTTCAGCCAGCATCGTCTTGAAGTTAAACTCAACTTCAACGGAATCAGGCGCACCATACGCCTGCTGTGCTATGTCACCGACCTGGTTGCCCGTCGCAAACAAGGATTCGGTTTGTTCTGATACTACGCCCAGCTCGGGGTGGTGCTTTTCAAGGTGTAATTTTTTGGCGCACTGATGCGCAGAAATAAGGCGGGATTTGGAGAGATACGGCTTCAACTCTCAGATTCCTCAGTGCCGTTTTTTGAGTCGCGCTTGCTATCGACTTTCTTTGCTTCGATCGTCGTAGACTTGCCCGGCGCGATACTCGAAACTTTTAGCTCGTCAATCAGCATGCCCGCAAAAGCGCCTCCAGCCCCAAGCACGACCCAAAGCGGTACCCCTACGGCAGTACCGAGAGCGGCGATACCAGCGCCCTGCCCTCCGAACACTGTTAGCCCGATCGTTATGCCAGCTAAAGACAAACGACCCTTCGTTCCTCGATCGTCCCAAGCCAACCGTTTTATTTCCCGACCTATTATCTTAGCGGTCGGCCAAATCACCTTGCTTTCCAATGTTAGTTGGAGCGCCTGTTTGCCCTTCTGAATGTTCGATACTGGGCGGTCACGAATTTCTAGCAGCTGTTTGCTCCAGGTGAGAAGTGCAAGCCGTTCTTCATCACTGGCATTCTTCGCAACTGTCACTGCGAGCTGCTTTTGCGATTGCCTTTCATCATCCATGCCTTCTAATCCTCGTCTAAATTTTCTCGAAAAACATCTGCCCAAGGGCAGGCCGAGTGTACGACGAGTTCCAGTCGAACAGTCGCTCTTGTCATTGCACAATACAAGATGCCCCTCGCCCATTCGTCCTTTTTGATCGTCTCGTCCAGATCCACAAGAATCACCGCAGGAGCTTGCTGCCCTTTGAACCGAAATATTGTGTCGAAGGTCAGATCACCATCCGTGTAGATCTGATTATTTCCAGCGTCATACTTACCGGTAAACTTCCGAACCTTGTGCTTGCCAATCTGAACGGTGTTCGCAAGTGCCGTCGATCGCGTGCCATGACAGGACACAATCGCGATATCTTCCGGCTTGAATCCCACCTTCGATAGTTCACGTATTCGTCGTTCCAGAATGGGCTCGATCTCTGACGGCTCTTGGTAGTCGTACATCACGACACCAAGGCCGGGCAACAGGTTCCGTTGCTCGAACTCCGATTCCAGGGTGCCCTTGATAAATCCAGCGATAGACAACGGCGTTCGAAAGTTCGCCGTTTCCCGATAGGTAACGAATCCCGGCAGCTCAACCGGGTCGAGTCCGCGAAGATTCTGCAAAGGGTCCTCCAGCCAGAGCTGCGAAGCACTATCCGCGAGAAACATCTGCAGGATGTCGTACCAATCCGACTTAAAATCCTGGCCTTCGTCGACGACCAGACAATCGAACCTGGGTGCGCCTGCCAAAGTTGCCGCGAGTAACTCCTCCTGAATTCCTCGCCAAAAATCCGGGCCGTCGGCTTTGCTGAAGTCGATGTCTATACCCAAACTCTCCGCCGTCTTCTTGATGAATCCATGATAGGTATTGACGGTAACGCCTTTGGGCGCCTGCGCTGATAGTTTGTCAGCCAACGGTCGATTGAAACAGAGTAGTAGTGGCTTCTTTCCCTCTACTATCGCCCGCTCGCAAAAGCGCATCGTTACTTGCGTTTTGCCCGATCCGGCGGTTCCGACAATGCGCAATCGAAATGGCGAGAATTCGAGACTCTCGATTACGTCCGACAGGCCCGCAAGGAGTTGCCGATAAACCTGGCTCTGTTTCGACTTGTAGGAATTGACGTCCGGGGCGATACGAAAGCCATTGAGCAGAAAATCGTGCAGCTCGCGGCGAAGCACCGCATCCTTACCCTTCTCGGTTTGCATCAGTTTCTGAATCTTCGCCGGAAGTTCCGCTTTTGTGGTCGCATCAACCGTGCGCTGGTGATCGACGGCAGCTGCACTCTTGTCCACCAGACGATGGTCCGGGCAGTAGATCAGGTAATCAACGTCTATCGAGCGGTTGGCCGCGCTTGACCGAGAGAACTTGGTTCGAAGATTGCCCAGATTTCGTTGTACCTGCGAATAAACGCGTTTCGTCTTGCCACCGTAGTAACGCTTCTCCAGTCCCTGTGATGTCTCAATCATGGGGCCGTTCTTTTGTTCGATTACGAGAACCTGCCCCGCATTGTTTACGATGACGAAATCGATCTCGCCAAAATCTGTGTACTGCGGTCTTACGGCACTCCAGTGAACGCTGTGGTAAACGAGAAACTCTTCTGGCAGACCGTCGCGCAGCGCGATTAGCGTTTCGAGTTCATCGGGAGACTCGCCGTCCGCTTTGGCCGCCTCAATGTCGGATGGGAAGATCTGAGCCATCGAATCCTATCTCTCAGCTGAATTGCGCCACCTGGTGAACATCCTCGGTTAGCAGGCTTTCCGTTGGTAGGATAAGCGTCTCACTATTTAGGTCATATGGAACCACATAGAGAACTTCATTGCCTTTCCTGTACCAGAATGGAGCCAGTGGCTCGGTAAATGTATCGGATGCCGGATAAATTAAGAGAACCTCTCGTTGCTGTTGGTTCCTGAGGTACTTTTTCGTGTATCCGAATAGCTGATAAATATCGGCCTGCGATATTCCATACTTGTCGCTCCGAACCGTCTGGTTGACGAGCTTCCACTTGGTATCGGCAATCACATGCTGTTGCGATCGCGTGAATAACAGGTCTGGTTTAAGATTAAACATTCTCCGCTTTAAATGATCGTCGATCAGTGCTTTGCCAGTCGCCTGTGCCGAGATTCTCCAGCTAACGAGCTGTCGCGGAAGCTTCGCTGCAACAAATGCCTCGAAAACTTTTTCCATCGGAAACAGCATCGATACGACCTGATTCTCTCCTTGTTGCGTAAGCGGATTGAGCTGGTACAAAATCAACTTGCACAAAGGCATTGCTGGCGCATAGTGCTGTACCAGCCGATCACGCCGCATTCGCTGAAAATCCACTCGCGGATCCGTTGTGCTCGGAACATTATCGAACCAGAATAACAACTCACGACAGCGCTGTTGGTTTCCCGCGTCCCGCGATAGTTTACTGACGATGCATAGCGCACCCTTGATCAGGCGATTGATCGGCCGATCGGCATCGTATTCGTCAAACTCACAGAAAACCCGTGCCGCGTTGTAAGAATTGCGTCGAATATGCTCGGTCATCTGCAACTTGCCACGAAGGAATACAAGGTTGTCTTCCCTCGCAACATAGGTTCTCGCGATTCCCTTTTTGACCAGTGTGGTTACCTGCTCCAAGTAGCATCGCAGCAGCAACTCGAAGATTGGCATGTCATGTGCTTCGAGGTCCGCCGCAGTCCCCTCGAAGAAGGGAGAGTCGGACAGCTCAATCAGCATCTTGACCAAAAGCTTGCGCGCATGCTCATGTTCGAGTCTTTTCGAGATTTTCGGCAGGACTTCGATCTGCACCCCATCGGCAAGTCGAACGACGCCGACGAAATTCTGAACACGAAGTTGTTCAACGCCCTTTGGGCGGAGGTATGTAAATACCGGCGCGTAATTGGGCGAGTCGTCATCGTCGTGATCGAGAAGCGTTAATAGAGCAGTGAAGTGCTTCTTCGTCAGCCGCAAGTTTCCGTCTGGCAGACTCTCGTCAACATCTGCCTTGTAAATTCGCCCATATTCAGCGACAGAAAGCATGATCGTTAGTCTTCTTCTAGAACGGAGTCGTAGATCTTGCGGTAGGCCTTAGGGTTGCTGAGCGCCGCTTCATTGAGTGAAAAGACGACTTTGGCGTGTGAGCTGCTACTCGCGAACAGACTGCTGTTTACTTTAGCGCTTAGAATAAATTGTGCGCCTGGGTCATCCACCTGGTCATCAGCGAGAACTGCTCTAACCTTGCTCCAGTCTTCAAAGAAATACTCTACGAGCAAGGGGATTATTCTGCGCTTGAAGATATCGCCCATAGAATCGCCAGTAATGAAATAAGCATGTCCGATCATGTGCTCCCGATCGAACAGAGCTTCTATTCGTCTATTAATGGTCTCAAGCATATTGGCAACATCAATTAACTCCCCACCAACTTCACGCGCCTTGAGGAGCGTTGGATCGGGCATCAGCTCTTTAAACTCAAAACGCCGTCGTAGCGCCGTATCAATATGGGCGAGCGAGCGATCAGCAGTATTCATCGTGCCGATAACGTCCAAATTGGCTGGGACACTGAAAGAGTCGCCAGAATACGGCAGTGTCACTGTTAGCTCATTGGCAGCTCCCGCACGCTTGTCTTCTTCCAGAAGAGTGATCAATTCGCCGAAGATCTTGGAGATGTTGCCTCGATTGATTTCGTCGATAAACAAGGCGTAGCGATTCTCGGGATCTCTCCGGGCGCGCTCACATATACGTCGAAATACACCTGGCTCCAAAACATAACCTACGCTACTGCTATCTAGCTCTCCTTCTGTCAATACTGGGCGAATGCCTTCAACGAACTCCTCATAACTGTATGATTGGTGAAACGTTACAAACGAATAACGGTGTGCTGTCTTATTACTTTCGCCAGGTCCTTGTTTGTATTTTGTAATTGCCTCAAGGACGTAACTACCTGACTCACTCCAATCGGACACCAAACTCCAGCGGCTATTCTCGTCTTTGTAAAACCACGCTGGTTCGTAGCGTGTAGTAACGTTTACGTTCTCACAGTCGAGGATAGTGTGCTCCTGGAGCGTGCCCCAGATGGTCGCAGATGGAGGTGACTGCCTGCTCAATGCTCTCATTTTCGACGCGACGAACTCGTGACCGACGATTTCAGCAACCTTTACCGGCTTGTCACCAAGATCATAGATCGCAGCCGCAATAACGTCATACCAGGTTAATTGGCCAATCGTGGCGTCCATCCAATCTTCTGCAGTCGATTCAGGTGCCTCCTCGGTGTACGCGGGAAAGAACTGGCTGCGTAAGGCGAATGTCTTACCCGTACCGGGCGGTCCATAGAGAATCAGGTTCTTTGACATAGTTTGATACTCAGCACTTGACTCCTCGACAGAGAATACAGCCGAGTCTTCGATGTTCTTCAAGAGATACCAGGGAAACGTATTGAAATAAGCAGGATCGGAATCGTCGACGCCTTCATCCAAAAGAAATTTGCGAATGTGGCCACTTAGTGCAAACCAATCGTCAATTCCAGACGGTGGCATCCCAAACACGTTCTCGAGCTTTCCTCTCAACTCGCGTAAATCTGATGCTTTGACAATTGTCGAGAGCCGCTCTGGGCTTACCGCGGCGAATGTGCGACGTGTTAGTAGCCACGGCACCCATTGAATCCGACCCTCTTCTTTCCACTGTTTAAAGTCTTCGCAGATCTCGTCGAAAGTCGATCTATCGGGTTTTTCAAAAATCCTAAGCGTAAGTTCTCGCAGCCTTTCCTTGTTTTCTTCGTAGACGGCCGCGGAAATGACGCCCTGTCCCGCATTGGCGATTCCATTCTTCATTGTTGACCAAAGCCGAGCGAGCGTTTCGTCGGAAATAGAGCCAGAAGCGACGTCATCGGCGACAATTTGAGTGACTTCCCGATATTCCCGAATCCAATCTTTACGAGGGTCCAGGCGCTTATATTCTTCAAATAGCTCACGCAACGACATCGCACTGCCCCTTTGTCGCCAGAATCCATGAAGCTCCTGCCGATATTCGTCGCGAATCGAAATCCCGGATGCTTGGGGCGACCACTGTTGATCTGGAAAGTTGGAATTCAGGTCCGACATCGACACGCTGGGCAAGGCGGGTTCGTCGCGAATTTCCTCAAACTCAATCATGACGTACCGAAGGTCTTTTTCCTTCTCCTCGTGCCAGTGCGGGGCTAGAAAGGTTTCCGAACACGCGCGTCCCTTCGCAATTAGGCCCCTTGTATCTCCGGTGCCAAGCCGGATGAGATAGACCGGGTCCCCCGGATTTACATCGCTTGAATGACATGCCCACCGTGTTTGCTCACCCTCTTTGAAACCAATGCTTCCATCCATGGTGCCAGTCCCGCCGTGCGCTTGTTGAACGGGATTCCACGTCAATAGATAAACCGGCCTTACCAGATCAAAGTACTCACGGCATATTTGAGCGGCACCATGAGCTTGAAGCCCTTTCTTTGTAAATATGCCGGGAATCAAATGCTGGTAGTTTGTTTTTGCGGATACCGAGACATTCTTGAATTCGATCTGAGTCAGATCGAGCTGGAAATCGTCCCCATCAATTTCAACAGCTTCAATGTTTGCTTCGCCGCAAATGTCAGTCGTCGTACCTTTTTTTGCGAGAATTACGCGCGAACGCCTTTCAAGCTGCTCAACAACCCTGGACTCATACCATTCTCGATGTTTTTCATGATCAGTCAGGTTGAAATCGAATGACTGATTTTCAGCATCGCCGACTTGATCGGGATCTACCCTAAGAATCCAAATCGGGACGATGCGATCGCTATCTGCGGACTCGGAATCGTTGCCTGCTGAAGCCGCCGATCGCTGTACCCATAAGAAACTTTGAATATCGATCAAGTCCCTTGGTGCCCAGCCATCAGCCTCCAATGCACCCTTGACCTCGTTCGTAAACTCGAGAATTTGCTCGTACTCGTTCCCTTTCCCCAAGCAATGTTCGCCGAGCAAGTCCGTCATCGAGTGCTTGAACTCGCGTGTCTTGACGAAAACGTACTTTTCAGGGTCTAGCAGAAACAGGAAGAACGACGTAACGGAGCGCTTCATCGCGGGTCCGCATTTTTCTTCAACACTCGATGCCAATCTCTCCAGATCAGCTTGAAATGCATCGATTCTCGAGCCCAGCGGGCTACTCTCATCAAGCAGTGCGGCAACGGAACGAGCGAGATCGATCTTGCCTTTATCGGGTAACAAACGAATGAAATTCGAGTAGCGCCATCCGACAAGATTCTGCGGGTTTTTGCCGTTGCTCTCTAATGGTCGGGTGAATAGCGAATAAAGGCCGTCACATAATGCGACAAGCTCACTGTCCGAACGTGGCAGAGTCGGAAAGTTTTTCTTCAGATCTAGCCGAAAAGCATCGACCAGCTCAGCCTTGTAGAGCCGCTCGCGCTTTTGATAGCGTGAATCCGAAAACGACTTGTCGCCTGCGAACTTCTCAAGAAAGTAGTTTTTGTATTCATCGAGTTTTCGCTGGTTTAAATTCATTCGTCAGGTTATCCAAAGTTTATACGGCACCCGGTATCGAGGATAATAACAGGCAAAATGACTACTCCTCGCCTGGGCTGCAATTTAGCGACACTCTTTTTTCCATTTGACAGAATGAGCTTTTCTCGAGCCCGCTAATGGATTGCTGAGGTAAAGTAGGCGAAAAGACAAGAAACCACTATCGGGTGCCGATATGGCGCGATTTACTCCGACAACATTGGATCTCTTCTCGACAGTACGCAGCGAGCCGCTCGGTGCCACGTGGCCGCCCGGCGCAAGATTTCCAATTAACCAAGACTCGGCTCGAGTCGAAGACTGGGTCATTGAGGACCTGCGCTCATCAGTAAATCCTTTGATCGTTACCGGATTTGCCTCCCTCGATCGCCTAATAGACTTCATATCCGAGGCCGGCTCGTGCGACCAGATCCGAGTTGTTTTTGGCTCGGAACCCTTTGGATCGAGACGCGATACGTTCTCAATTAGGGAATTAGACTTGCCACACGAGATGAAGGAGTACTGGTTAGACCGCGGCATTTCGATATTGCTGAGCGCCAAGCTACTTCTCTGCATCGAACGTTTGAAGGCAGGCACGATGTCGGTCCGGTACCTCGCGCGATCAAGATGGAGACTCCACGCCAAAATCTATGTTGGCGATGATGCTGCAACTATTGGGTCCAGTAACTTCACTGACCCCGGGTTGAAAAACCAGCTCGAAGCCAACGTCCGATTTCGGCGTTTCGAGACGCCCAATAAGCCTGCGGCTCGAGAGGAGCACGTACGATACTTGGAAACCTCTCAAATTGCAGAGGAGCTATGGAACCTCGGAAAGGACTACAGCCAGGCACTGATTGAATTGCTCGAGCAACTTCTCCGCCTTGTCCCATGGCAAGAAGCCATAGCGCGCGCCAGTGCCGAGTTGCTCGAAGCAAAGTGGGCGCAGCGCTACTTGCGCGGCGAGTATCTGCCGGGGGATGCGGCGCTCTGGCCCTCGCAACGGCTCGGAATCGCACAGGCGCTTTTCATTCTGAAAGAACGCGGCAGCGTGTTGATTGCGGATGCGACAGGCTCTGGAAAAACTCGCACTGGCGTACACCTGATCGGCACCAAAATGCACGAGATTGTTGCGTCGAATCGCCTGCGACGCGGGAAGGCGTTGCTGATATCGCCTCCGTCGGTGACATCTGAGTGGGTATCTGAAAGCGCTATCGCGAGCGTACCGCTTGATGTCTTCTCTCACGGTATGCTCAGCAGAGCCAAAGGCGACTCGCACGACAGCGTCCTGAACAACCTTCGACGCGCGCAAATTCTTTGCGTCGATGAAGGCCACAATTTTTTAAACTTCAAATCGAATCGCACCCAACAACTCTTGCGCAACATGGCCGATCACGTCGCACTGTTTACAGCCACACCGATAAACCGCAGTGCCGTTGATCTATTGCGAATCGCCGACATGCTTGGCGCCGATAATTTGGACGATGAAACGGTCAAGGCCTTCGATCGTATGCTGGGCGCTCGCTCCATTTCCCGCACACTTTCGGAGGACGAGATTGCCGAGCTTCGCCGCGAGATCGCCAAGTTTACTGTGCGGCGTACCAAGAGCGTGCTCAATCAGTTTATCGATAAAGATCCGTCGGCCTACACAGATGCCAAAGGCCGGCAATGTCGATTCCCTAAACACAAAGCGGATACGTATGGTTTGAATGAGTCTGCCAACGACCGGAAAAGTGCCGACCAGATTCGAGAACTAGCCGCTCAACTGAAGGGCGTGATGTACTTCCAAAAGGAAATCGTATTGCCTAAAGCGCTGGCCCGGCGGGGCTTGACGGAAGAGAAGTTCCTCCAAGGTAGGCTCAGTGGCGCGAATCGGTTGTCGCAATATTCGGTTATGTCTGCATTACGTTCTTCACGTGCCGCATTGCTTGAGCACCTGGTCGGAACCGTAGAGGCTGCCCAGCGAAGCAACTTGGTGGGCTTTCAAAAATCGGCCAAAACGGGAAACGTCATCGGTCGCCTAGCGAAGGTGGCCGGCAAAGTGCCTAAATCCAGACTGTCGATTGATCTGCCCAATTGGTTAAGTGATGCAGAAAAGCATCGGGCTGCGTGCGAAGACGAAATCGCCATCTATCGACAAATTTTAAAGGTCACATCCTCAATTTCGGCAAAGCGCGAACACGCCAAAGTTCAGCTGCTCGCACGACTTTCGAAGAAGTATCCCTATATTTTGGCCTTTGACAGTCGCCCTATAACACTAGCCTACATTCGCATGCTACTTGACACGCTCGAACCTGGGCCTCGCATTTTAGTTGCGACCGGCGACACTCAATCCGATAGAAGCCGCCTTCTTAAGGCGTTTTCGCCGAAGAGCGACGATGACACGCCAACAATAGGACTCTGTTCCGACAGTGTTTCAGAAGGCGTCAACCTGCAGCGAGCCCAGGCTATTGTGCATCTTGATATGCCAAGTGTTGTACGTATAGCGGAGCAACGTTCAGGACGAATTGATCGACTCGATAGCCCACACCGAAACATCTACGCTTGGTGGCCAGACGACGCCACTGAATTTGCACTTCGCTCTGATGAGCGCTTCATCGAGCGATATGAAACCGTCGACAACCTACTTGGGTCCAACATGCCGTTGCCGGATGCAATCCGCGAACGAAAGCATGTGCACACGGCGAAAGATGCAATCAAAGAATTCGAATCAACGGCCGATAGCTGGGACGGCATTGAAGATGCCTTCTCACCTGTCCGAGCGCTCGTCAGCGGAAAATCGGCGCTTATTCCAGAACAAACCTATCTCGAATACATCGGCGTTAAGGCACGCGTGACGTCTAGAGTCAGTCTCGTCTCGGCCTCTCGTCCCTGGGCCTTCTTCTGCACTACCGATACCTCAAAGGTCCCGCGATGGATCTTCTTGAAAGATCTAACATCGGACCCGGAAACTGACATCCAGACAATATGCGAGCTTCTCAGGGAGCGGCTGGGCCCGACTGTTGAGGACCTTCATGAAATATCGCCAGCCGCCGAGCGCGTACTGCGCGACCATTTAGACCGCTTGGCAATTGTGGAGCGTCGACTCCTATCTCGCAGAAAGCTGCGCGCACTTGACGAAATGGAAATCGTGCTGGAAGCGTATCTTATATCCGCAAGTGAACAACAAGATCAGCCGGTCGTCGACATTTTAACTGCCTTGCTTCAAGTGCTCCGGTCGCCGACCGAAGGCGTTCAACCGGACTGGGAAGAGTTGGCAGCACGCTGGCTCGACCTTATACGCCCTGTATGGTACGAGAAACTTCAGGAGAGCAAACGGCGTAAACCGCTCTTACTAAGGGATATTCGAAAGGAGGTTATTGCCGCCGAGAGAGTATTGCTGCCGAAAGTCATCGACGAATTTACTAGGGCATTCCCTGCGCAGCAGCCTGCTGACGAGAGGATTGTTGCATGTGTTATTGGCGTCGCCTAGGAATATTCTAAACTTGTTAGCCTCTCGTTTAAGGATACGGACTCCTTGCCACTAGAATTCCAATCGCTGGTGATATTTTGGGGTGGCCCACCCCTCGTTGACCTTGGCAATAATGTTCGCCAGGTTCCTCGTGGTCGATCAGATTTCGATCTCGTTGCTGCTCCTTGTTGAGCTCAACAAAAATCCGAAGCAACAGCTATGCGTAGTCACCCGCTGTAGCACTCTTGTAAAGAGATTCGGCGCTCGACGCCTTTATAATCGCTTCGCGAACATCGGCACGAGTCAAGTCGAGAACGCGCAATTTGCCGCCAATTTCTGCGACAGCTTCAATGCGGCGATAATTTTGTGAATGGGTTTCAGCGTAGGCAGCCAAACCTTGCAGTTTGGGTAGAGCGTCAGCCAAGTGAAAGCCATGAGGATCAACGATGTCCGCCACAATCTCGCCGTCCACTTCGGCGAGGAATATAAAATCTGGCCTGACGATCTTCGTGTCCTCGTCACCCCTGTATGCGATACCCAATGAGTCCTGGCTAGGGCGGTTCGGATTGCGGTACCACGATTTGAAGCCCTCGCGTTCCTGCTCCGTCTTCAGAACCGTTTTCTCCCAGGTCCCTAGCTCGGCAGGATACAAATCCAATTCGTCGCAAAGCAAGTGCTGTGTGTACGTCGCAATATCCTCTTCCACACCATCTGGATCGCGTGCCCTCGTCGGCTCATAGCGTGACATTGGCCGTGCTAAATCTACGTCTTGCGGGTCGGTGCTAAGCGCTACGATTTGCCGGTAGGCATCTTGACGGTCATGCGAAAGTTTCTTGATTTCGCTTCGATAGTCAGAAAACCATTGGTCGGCCAATTTCTTGGCCTCGGTATCAAACAGAACCTGCAGGTTTTCCATCAGATGCAGAGCAGCAACCTCCTCTCGTGACTCGATCAAGGCCTCGTCCAGATCGTCTTCTGCCGCAGGATGGCGTTTCGCCCGTTCCAGAGTATACGTGCGTGCAATGTCGGGGCTGATGATTCGCGCCGTGCGACGGTAGGCATCGCCAATAACCGCGTCATCCGATTCGGCCTGAAAATTTGCATCGATCGTTCCACCCGTTCGCAAATCAGCGATAATGGTCCGGCCCTCCACCGTCATCACAGACTTGCGCTTTTCTTCGAATACCTCAGCTCGATCATTAATAAAGTCGTCGAGCACCTTGTGTATCGCTGCATGTGCCTTGCCACCCGCGCCAGCGAGCAGGCCGTCAGATGCCAATTCATGCGCCAGTGCTGTCAAGCGAATAGCCGGTTTTGCGCCGCGCTGGGGTCGAGTCTGCGACGGGAGGGAAACGAATTTTTCCCAAACTGTTTCCGGCGCTGCCGGGTTTGGCTTCATCTCCTTAGGGTTGATGAGGATGCGTCCTGTTGGCGGTGTATCTCCGCCTCCTTCGCGCAACGCCTTAACGACGTTATCAACTGTCTCTTTATCGAACTTCGGTAATAAACAGTCTACGGAGTTGAGTCGGTCGTTGCCGGGTATACGCCGCGCCAACGGTGTGCGCACCATGCGACCTAGAAGCTGTGCGATGTATGTCTGATCGCTTGCCGGACGAAAAGAGATCATCACTTCCGCACGCGGACAGTCCCACCCAGTGCTGATAGCGTCTTTGGCGATCAATACGCGTACCCAAGCATCATCCTGCACCCTCTGCGGCTGAATGTAGGGGACCGAGTAGTTCCCGAAAGTATGGGTCTTGTGCTCACCGAATACATGAGCCACGCAGGTTTCTGTCAATTCCGGCCAATGCTGGAAAATCGTTTCCAGCGCTCGCCCAATATTTTTTGGGTTGGGTTTGTTTGGCACCTGCAGCACCATCAGGGGAATAACGGATTCATCGCTGTCCTGTTGCGCGGCATAGGCTGCCCATTCCTCAGTAGATTCGCGCAACTTGTCCGTGGCTCGACGCATCAACACGGTATCGAAATCACCCGTCGCCTCATTGGGAATATCAAGAACGATGGTGTCCTTTAGCAATCCGGATTCCTGCACTCTCGTGGCGTCCACAGTCACGGGTGGCAGGGTGGTGCGGCCTGTTGCGACTTCCATCGCCTTGTTGAATCGTTCCACCGTAGCGGATATTCCCCAAACGATGGGAATGCCCGGCACCCCTTTTTCACCATTGATCAGCCGCTTCACGATGGTCGACTTCTCGCGATTTTGCTTCCCCATACCCCGGTGCGCCTCGTCCAGCACGAGATAGAGCGACAACGTCGGGTCTTCGATCGTGTTCCGAATGGTATCCCAAAGTGTATGACTCCTTAGGTCAGGCCGCATTTCGGGAAATGTGTCGCCGTACTCGTCACCCTCGTATCCGCGCACCAGCAGACTCTTCTTGCCCAGCTTCTGTGTGTTGAGGAAGTAGATTTTTCCGGCGTCGAATTTCGTGCGGTTGAAGGTATTTTCCACTACCACCGAGTCCGTAAACCGCAGCCGGTCGGAAGACTCCATCAAGCGGAAGCGCGTCTGTTCGTTGAGCGACGGATCGTCGCTGAACCAAATCACCACGGCACCTGGGTCACGGTCGAAATTGAAGCCGTCGTCACCGTGAAACAGCGCCTCGAAGACCGCGGCGGCCATCACCGTCTTGCCCGCGCCGGTGGCAGCAGTCAGCGAAAAGGCGTGGCGATCGGCATCCTCGCGCCAGCGTTTACGAGCCTTTCTCAAATTGTCTAGCACGTCGACTACGGCTTCATGCTGGTAGTCCTTTAGCGTGAACTTCAAGCGTCGTCTCCGTCAGCGAATGCGAAATTGGCTAGGTAGGACTCATACATCCGGATCGCTTCAACTCCTTCGGGCAGGCGCCGCGCCAGCGCTTGGAAACGACGCTCGTCGTCGGTGACAATATATGCGATACGCAGATCCTTGGCGTTGCGAGTGGCTTTGAGAAAATCGGTGGCGTGGTCTAGCTCAACAAGCAGTCCGTAGTTGTCTGCCACATCCCAGCCGTCCGAGGGTATTTTGTGAATGCGGCGGCCCAGACTGCCAGCGCGCAGCCACAGCAACGGAGCGATACGTGCAAAGGCAGTTTGGTAACTAACCGCCAGAGGAGTCTCGTAGGTCAGCGTGAAGAACTCGGCGTTTTCCTCAAAGCCGTCGGCCATCGGGACCTCGTCAGTGAATTTGTAGTCGCCCTTGATGGGTTCTCCATCCGGCGTCTTACCAGTGATGGCAGCCTCCACACGTGGCTTGGTGATGTAGTCGCAGATACCGAGTTTCTCCCATTCAGCATCGCCCGGCCGTAAGCCTTGCTCCCGAAGCGATTTCTGCTCGTCCGCTCCAACTTCGTTGTTGGTCACACTGATGCATTGACGTTGTCCGTCATCCTGCTTGTTGAGCCGCATGACAGCATGGGCTGTTGTGCCTGAGCCTGCAAAGAAATCCAGAATCGTGCCCTTCGGTTTCTGGCCAACAAAAAGACGTAACACATCTTCTACTGCGTAAACTGACTTCGGAAACGGAAAGCGACGGTCTGGAAGCATTTTCTTTAGTAGCGCCGTCCCATGTTCAGAAGCGTTATGGGAAACAGCGTGCCATTGTGTCTTTGGACGACCTGTAACTGTATCGGGGTCAATCCACTTGAAATTTGGGCCGCCATTTGCATCCGTGCCGGAAGGTATGATCTTGTTTTCCGAAATGGCCGTGCGAAGCCCGGAAGGTAGGTAAAGTATTGCGCAAGTACCATCCTTATTGAATCGACCCGCCTTTATGTGTCCTTCGCTGAATCGCTTGGAAAATGACGAGGTATTGAGCTGCCAACGCCCCTCTGCACCATTCGACCTCATGGGCCAAATCGCCACTAGTCCCGGAGGCGCGGTGTAGTCGGGCGGGTGTTGACCGAGTGGAAGTATCTCGCCTCTGCCAACGACCTTTTTCGCGTTCGGATCAACGAGAACGGGATAGAATTTTAGGTGTGAGTCAGCACGCATGGAACCAGTGCCTCGGCGCAGCATTGACTCCCATGCTACTTTTACTTTCTCTTTGCGACCTCCTGCAGGTGCAACGGACATTCCATCAACGAAGATTTGTCCAACACTCGCGCTTCCGAATAGCAAAACGAAAATATACTCATCGACGCGTGCGAAATCATCAGACCTTGCGGAACCTTTTCGACTGATCTCGGTCGAGATCATTCTCATCTGGGCTTCAGGGAAATGCTGCTCCAGCAGCAACCCCAGTCGCAGGTATTCTTTTTCGTCAATTGTAATAATCAGTACTGCGTCTGCCGGATTCAGCAATTCCCTCGCCACTAGCAGGCGTCGCTCCATCATCGCAAGCCATTTGCTGTGACGATACAGATCCTCCCCCTCGACATAATCATTGTTGTATTTCCAGTCCTTCGCGCCCGTGTTGTAGGGTGGATCGATGTAAATGGCATCGACCTTGCCTCGGTGAGTCCAGGTCAGGGCTTTCAGGGCATGGTAGTTCTCGCCATTAATGACCGTGTGCCACGGCTTGTCCCCGCCACAATAGACTTTGCCCGTGGGGGCAAGCCCCGGATAGATCGTGTCTCCAAACTCCGCGACGACGACCAGATTGTCGAACTCAATGGTTTGGGCTTCCGCCTCCTCTGAGTGTTGATTTGCATCCAAAGTTGAGCCACTAGAGCAGATATTTGCATCTAAAAATGACCCACGTGTAACCCTTCTCCCGCCGATGGACAGCGGGAGTGATTAAGGAGTGATAGACGTGGATTTATTGAGTGTGATTCGACGCTGGCACAGCCGTGACAAGCTGTCGATGCGTGAGATAGCAAGACGAACGGGGTTATCCCGCAACACGATCAAGAAGTACCTGGCCAGCGGCGAGGTAACGCCGAAGTACCCGGCCAGGAAGAGCGTCAGCAAGCTCGATCCCTATGCCGAGACGCTGGCGAGCTGGCTCAAGCGCGAGTCGAAGCGCAACCGCAAGCGCCGCCGTAACCTGAAGCAGCTGCACCGGGATCTGGTGGCACTCGGCTTTGCCGGCTCCTACGACCGGGTTGCCGCGTTTGCCCGCGACTGGCGCCAACGCGAACGGGAGAAGGCGAACCGGGCCAGCAGGCAAGCCTACGTCCCGTTGGCCTTCGAGCCGGGCGAGGCCTTCCAGTTCGACTGGAGCGAGGACTGGCTCCGCATCGGCAAGAAGAAGCTCAAGCTGCAGATCGCCCACTTCAAGCTTTGTCACAGCCGGGTATTCTTTCTGCGGGCCTACCTGACCCAGACGCACGAGATGCTGTTCGATGCTCACAACCACGCGTTCCGGGTGCTCGGTGGCATTCCGGAACGCGGCATCTACGACAACATGAAGACCGCGGTCGACAAGGTCGGTCGCGGCAAGAAGCGCCTGGTGAACGCACGCTTCAGGGCTATGGTCAGCCATTTTCTGTTCGAGTCGGAGTTCTGCAACCCGGCCGCCGGCTGGGAGAAGGGCCAGGTGGAGAAGAACGTGCGCGATGCACGGCACCGTCTGCTGCAGGATGCCCCGGACTTTGCCGACCTTGCCGAGTGCAACGCCTGGCTGGAAGAACGTTGCCAGGCACTGTGGCAGGAGACCGCACACCCGGAACAGGGTAATCGTATGGTCGCCGAGGTCTACGAGGACGAACGCAGTGCCCTGATGGCGATGCCGCCGCCGTTCGACGGCTTCGTCGAGTGCAACAAGCGGGTCTCACCGACCTGCCTGGTGGTGTTCGAGCGCAACCGCTACAGCGTGCCGGCGGCGTTCGCCAACCGGGTTGTGAGCTTACGTGCCTATGCCGACACGATCGTGCTGGTGGCTGAGGCCGAGATCATCGCCGAGCACGAACGTGTCTTTAACCGCGATCACAACAGCAAGGGCACCACTGTCTACGACTGGCGCCATTACCTGGCGGTCGTACAACGCAAGCCCGGGGCACTGCGCAACGGCGCCCCCTTCGCTGAGCTGCCCAGCAGCTTCAAGCGCCTGCGCTCGGTCCTGATGAAGCGCGACGGCGGTGATCGGGAGATGGCCGATATACTGGCACTGGTCCTGCACCATGATGAACAGCTCGTGGAGAAGGCGGTACGCGAGGCGATCCAGAGCGAGGTGGTCTCCAAGACGCACATCCTCAATCGCCTGTCTCGATTGCTCGATACCCCACCACCGGCGGCGCTTGAGCCGCCACCGGCGTTGACCCTGCGTGAAGATCCGATCGCCAACACGGAGCGCTATGACAACCTGCGGGGGATAAGCCATGTCCGCTGATGCCGTCGTTACGACCCTCAAGTCGATGAAGCTGCACGGCATGGCTGGGGCCGTGGCAGAGCTGGCTGAGCAAGGCTCACCGGCCTTTAAGCAGTCCGGCGAGCTCCTCGACAAGCTGATCAAGGCCGAAGTCGCTGAGCGAGAGGTGCGATCCATCAACTACCAGATGAAGATCGCCAGGTTCCCGGCCCATCGCGACCTGGCCGGGTTCGAGTTCAAGGAAAGCACGGTCGCCGAAGGCCAGATCAAGGCACTGCACCGCTGCGAGTTCCTCGACGACACCGAGAACATCGTGCTGGTCGGCGGTCCTGGCACCGGCAAGACGCACATCGCCACGGCCATCGGCGTGCAGGCGATTATCCATCACCACCGCCGGGTGCGGTTCCTCTCAACGATCGAGTTGGTCAACGCGCTCGAGCAGGAGAAGCTCAACGGCAAGCAGGGACGACTCGCCAACCGCATGACGCACGTCGATCTGGTGATCCTCGATGAGCTCGGCTACCTGCCGTTCAGTCAAACTGGTGGCGCACTGCTCTTCCACTTCCTCTCCAAGCTCTACGAGAAGACCAGCCTGGTCATCACGACCAACTTGAGCTTCGCCGAATGGCCAACCGTCTTTGGCGATGCCAAGTTGACCACCGC
>TARA_R110002096_G_scaffold79252_3_pt1 | contig 18854 bp, 15 predicted proteins | sample TARA_R110002096 | Tara Oceans TARA_R110002096 (sample SAMEA4397295) | marine metagenome | biome: Polar Biome; feature: [DCM] deep chlorophyll maximum layer (ENVO:01000326); material: water (ENVO:00002006), including particulate matter (ENVO:01000060) such as... | depth 35 m
TCTCAGTGGCGAGCTACTCTCGAAGAGCGCCACGCCCATCAGTTCGCCCCCTTCAACGCCCCGCCCGACAGCAACCATATGGTCCTTGGCGGTCGGGTGGGCCGTGACTTCGCCCCGGAACGCAACGATCCCAAGGTCAATGTCTATGACGCCCTGCGTCAGCATATCGTAAAGCGCCACCTAGACGGCCAGAAGGTCCTCATCGCCTCTTATAGCGCCGGATCGCAAAACCGTCTGACCGCCGTGCTAAAAGAACATGGCATGGCCAATCATCAGCTGCTCGGCAGTTGGGCCGCGCAGTCGGCCCTGCCGAAAGACGTGATCGGCCTGATGATCCTGCCGCTGGAACATGGCTTTGAAACAGAAACGCTGACTGTGATCGCCGAGCAGGATATTCTCGGCGACCGACTGGTGCGCAAGGTGCGCAAATCCCGCAAGGCCGAGAATTTCATAAGCGAAGCTTCGGCGCTGACCCCCGGTGATCTGGTGGTTCATATGGATCACGGCATCGGGCGTTATGAAAATCTGATCACTATTGACGTAAATGGTGCTGCCCATGACTGCGTGCATCTCACCTATCAGGGCGGGGACAAGCTTTATGTGCCGGTGGAGAATATCGAAATCCTCAGCCGCTATGGCTCCGAAGGCTCTGATGGCCAACTTGACAAGCTCGGCGGCGTTGCCTGGCAGGGGCGCAAGGCCAAACTGAAACAGCGTATCCGTGACATGGCCGATGAACTGATCAAGGTCGCGGCCCAGCGGGCATTGCGTAAAGGCACGGTAATACAGCCGCCGGAAGGATTGTATGATGAATTCTGCGCCCGGTTCCCCTACTCCGAAACCGATGACCAGTTGCGCGCCATTGCCGATGTTATTGACGACCTGAACAGTGGCAAGCCCATGGACCGTCTGGTCTGCGGCGATGTGGGCTTTGGCAAGACCGAAGTGGCGCTCCGCACCGCCTTCCTTGCCGTCATGGGTGGGTTTCAGGTGGCGATCATTGCGCCAACCATCCTGCTCGCCCGCCAGCATTACAAGACCTTTGTCGATCGCTTCAAAGATCTGCCGGTACGTATTGGTCATCTATCGCGTCTGGTGACGGCAAAGGATCAAAAGGCGACCCGGGAAGAATTGGCCCAGGGCACCTGCGAGATCGTTATTGGCACCCACGCCTTGCTCGGCAAATCAGTGCATTTCAAGAACCTTGGCATGATCATCATTGATGAAGAACAGCATTTCGGCGTGGTCCACAAGGAACGCCTGAAAAAGATGAAGCATGACGTGCACGTGCTGACCCTGACCGCGACACCGATTCCGCGCACCCTGCAGCTCGCCATGAGCGGTATGCGCGGCCTGAGCCTGATCGCCACCCCGCCGGTGGATCGTCTGGCCGTGCGTACCTTCGTCCTTCCTATGGATGCTTTGGTCATCCGCGAGGCCCTGATGCGGGAACATTATCGCGGTGGCCAGAGTTTCTATGTTTGTCCCCGCGTGTCTGACCTGAAAGAAATAGAAGACCTTCTGAAAGAACATGTGCCAGAGGTCAAAACCGTGACTGCCCATGGTCAGATGGCCCCGACCCAGATCGAAGACATCATGAACGCCTTCTATGACGGCAAATATGATGTGCTAATCTCGACCACCATTGTCGAATCCGGTCTCGACATCCCGACCGCCAACACCATGATCATTCACCGGGCCGATATGTTCGGTCTGGCGCAGCTTTATCAGTTGCGGGGGCGTGTCGGACGGTCGAAAATCCGCGCCTATGCCTATATGACATTGCCACCAAAGCGCCTGCCCACGGCCCAGGCCGAAAAACGCCTGCAAGTGCTCCAAACCCTGGACACACTCGGCGCGGGCTTCACTTTGGCCAGCCACGATCTGGATATTCGCGGGGCGGGTAATCTTCTTGGCGAAGAACAGTCCGGTCACATCAAGGAAGTCGGCATGGAACTCTACCAGCAAATGCTGGAGGAAGCCGTCGCCAGCGCCCGCGCCGGCATCACAGATGATGAAATCAGCGGTGTCTGGTCGCCACAAATCAATGTGGGCGCCGCTGTGCTGATCCCGGAAAGCTATGTGCCAGACCTGAACCTGCGCATGTCACTCTATCGTCGTTTGGCCGATCTGGGCGGGCGTCAGGAAATCGATGCTTTCGGCGCGGAACTGATCGACCGTTTTGGTGACCTGCCGGAAGAAGTCGAACATCTTCTGAAAATCATTCTGATCAAGCATTTCTGCCGCCTGGCGGGAATAGAAAAGATCGAAACCGGACCAAAGGGCGCGATTGTTTCCTTCCGCAATTCCAGTTTTGCCAATCCGGCCGGGTTGATTGATTTTATCAGCCAACAGTCCACGATCACAAAACTGCGCCCTGATCACCGGCTGGTCTATGTCCGTAAATGGTCGAAAATAGAAAGTCGCCTGCAAGGTTCCCTCAATCTCGCTCAGGCGCTGGCCAAGGCCGCCCGCTTGCCAGGCCAATAGATTGCATCTTTAACAATTCTTAATAAAATATTAGAAGACCCGGCGTATCCTTTTAAGAAGAATCGGGAGAAGAATATTCTTACGCGGCTTTTTGGCGACGGAATAGGATTCTTGTAATGGAAAGGGTGATATGTTTAAAGCCATACAGACCAGCGTATCAGGATTGCTTGCCTCGACCGCCCGCGCAAATACGGCGGCCAGTAACATTGTTAATTCACAGGTTACATCAACGCCCTTCTCCCCCAATACAGGCACGGCACAGTCTCCCGGGTTCACACCGCAACGACTTCAACAAACAACTACTGCCTACGGAGGTGTCCGGACAACCAATGTGCCTGTCTCTCCGGCCAGTCTGTCTGTCTATAATCCCTCGTCACCACTGTCCAATGAACAGGGTCTGGTCGATGTCCCCAATGTATCCTTCCCGGCTGAGATAGCCGAATTGCAAAGAGCCAAGCATGCCTATGCCGCCAATGCCAAAATGATCAAGGCCCTGGATGAGACGGCTCAGGTTCTTCTGAAAAGTTAAAATCATCTTCTTAAGGTTTTATAAACCCTATTATATTAACGTTATAGAATATATAGAACCGGTATCATGATAGCGGCACAAGAAGGGTGAATATCAAATTTTCATAATGAAAATAATAGCTTACATTAATATTATATTTATAATTACTGTTGCAAACTTGCATATCAATGTTTAAGTTTTCTTGATAGTAGTATTGAGTAGAATATAAAGAATTTTTTATGGCGACAAGCGAACCCAAAATAGATCAGGAAGTATCAAACCTTCTTAAACTCGCCCACGGGAAAGAAGCTGGTGGTCGTACTGTGCTCTTCAGCACCATTACAGACCTTCTGGAACGCCGCCACAACGACTTGTCAAAAACTGAACTCGCTTTAATGTCGGAAATCCTCTCCAAGCTGATCTCCGATGTCGAAATGAATATCCGCACCAAGCTGGCGCATAAACTATCCTCGCAGGAAGATGCACCTCTTGATCTGGTTATATTGCTGGCCAATGATCAGATTGAAGTGGCCAAACCTATTCTCGACCTGAGCACCCTTCTTTCGGACGACGATCTGATCCGCATTATCCGTCACAAAACGGCTCAACACCAATTGAGTATCGCGAGTCGCAAGCACCTGTCCTCCGGTGTCTGTCGTGAACTGATTTCGATCGGGAACACCAAAACGCTGGTGACTCTTCTGACCAATCATGATGCGCAGATTGATAACACATCCCTTGCCGCTCTGGTGGAAAGGTCTAAGGAAAGTGTTCCCATTCAGCCGCCGCTTATTGAACGCCCTGACCTGCCGAAAGAAATGGCGGCAAAAATGTATCAATGGGTCTCGAACAGCCTGCGCGAATCCATTCTGACCAATCTTAACCTGAGTGAAGATGAGCTGTCCAAGCTTCTCGATTCAGCCATTTCAGAAGTCAGCAATGAAGAAGTCGACACGATTACGCGGGAAAAATCGGAAATCCTTCTGGTCAATAAACTTCACAAGGCCGGTAAACTGCAGCCTTCCTTCCTGATGAAAAGTCTCAATCAGGGACAATCTTCATTGTTTGAAATTGCCTTCTCGAAACTGATTTCCGTTCCCCGTAAAATCATGCGGTCGTTTCTTTATGACCGGGGACCGGATGCGCTCGCGGTTTCCTGCTGTGCAGCAGGTATTGATCAGAGCGTTTTTCTGACGATTTATAAACTGACCCGGGAAGCCAAAGACATGAATACTACACTTTCCGACCATGAAACAGCGACCGCTTTTAGCTATTTCCAGAAAATGGATAAAAAGCGCGCCCAGCTAACCATTCAAAAATGGGTTGCAGAAGCCACCGGCGCCCCTATATTCTAGTCATAACAAAATTCACTCTTTTACCGCAGGGCCAAACCGCCCAACATGCCTCTTGCGCAAAGGTGATTATGATGGAAGATAACGATGATAGAAAATGTCCGGAAGATCGCCCTCGCTGCCTCTGATACAGACAGCGCCCAGGAAGCCGCAGACGCGTTAAAAGAATGCTATGACTTTGTTCCCCTGGAGGAAGCCGACGTCATCGTTGCCTTGGGCGGGGATGGGTATGTTCTTCATCTTATTCATGAAATTATCCCTCATAAAGCCTCTATCTTCGGCATGAACAAGGGGACTGTCGGTTTTCTTCTCAATGATTTCAAGGTCGAAAACCTGCTGGAACGCATCAATGCCTCGACCTCCGTCACCTTGCATCCCCTGCGCATGACGGCTTACACAGAAGACGATAGCAAGGTCGAAGCCCTGGCAATGAATGAAGTCTCTCTGCTGCGGCAAACCCGGCAAACCGCTAAAATCAGAGTTTCCATTGACGGAAAGGTCCGTATGGAGGAACTGGTCTGCGACGGTATTCTGCTGGCCACTCCAGCCGGCAGCACCGCCTACAACCTGTCCGCTCATGGACCTATCATTCCCATGCGGGCTGAAATCATGGCCATGACGCCGATCAGCGCATTTCGACCGCGTCGCTGGAAAGGCGCCCTTCTGCCACAGAATGCGAAGGTTACCTTTGAAGTTCTCAATCCGGAAAAACGTCCTGTCAGCGCCGTGGCGGATACAAAAGAAGTCCGCCATATCAAAAGAGTGGATATCGAGCAGGATCGCACCATCAAGATAAACCTGCTGTTCGATCGGCACCATACGCTTGAAGAACGAATCCTCAACGAGCAATTCATTTATTAGGAAATTAGGTGGCGTTAACTACATAAGTTAAAGGTTACGGTAAATTCCGACCCCTCATTGACCACGCTTCTCAGTTCAATATCTCCGCCCATTTGGCGGGCCAGATGTTGCGATATGTGCAACCCGAGGCCCGTGCCTTCTTCTGTACGGGAATATATATTATCCGTTGCCTGATGGAATTTTTCAAACACCAGTTCCTGCTGGCTTTCCGGAATGCCAATGCCTGTGTCCCAAACCGTTACATTGACCATATCGGTCCCTGCTCTGGTAACGCGCACGCCGATTTTGCCGTGTTCCGGTGTAAATTTGACCGCATTGCTCAACAGATTGACAAAGATCTGTACCGCGCGACGTTCATCGGCATAAATATAACAATTCTCGTCTACACGGACATCGGAAATGTCCAGATGTTTGCGGTTCGCCCGCAGAACGATCAGGTTTTGTGCTTTTTCAACGATTTCCCGCAATGACACTTTATCGCAATCCAGCTTGATTTTTCCGCTTTCCAAAACAGCAACATCAAGCACATCATTGATCAGATCCAGCAAATGCCGCCCTGCAGACATGATGTCATCACTATAAGAAACATATTGGGCATTCAGGTCGCCGAAGACCTTCATTTTCATGGCCTCGGCAAAACCGATAATCGCATTCAGCGGGGTGCGCAGTTCATGGCTCATGGCCGCCAGAAATTCACTCTTGGCCCCAAGGGCAGCTTCTGACGCTGCAGATGCCATATCAAGCTGAATATTCTTATTGGTCAACTCTTCCAGAGTATTTTCCAATGATTTTTGAACCGCCAGTGTTTCCAGGCGCGCCTTGTAATTAACCGTGACATCCATGCCAGCCCCACGATAACCTTGGAACTCACCGGTTTTTGTATCAAATATCGGAACCCCGCTCAGATGAATATAAACCGGCTCTTCATCGGCACCTTCAATCAGAAATAACCTGTCGCGAAAGGGACGCATCGCATCAAGGAAATGTTCGCAGGTTACAATTTTTCCGGTTTCACAGGATTTTAATTCCCCGAAATTTTCAAACCGTTTCCCTTTCATCAGAACCGCTGGCTTGCCGGTGATTGCTGTCAGGCGATCTGACACGAAAGTAATTTTATAGTCCCGGTCAATTTCCCAATACCAATCGGATGTCGCCCTGGCAAAGTCCCGGAAACGTTGCTGCATCAGGCTTTCATGGCCCAAAGACTGCATCTTTTCTGTACAGTCAACGTAAGTTGCCCCCACTGCAATCACAATTCCATTGTCATCACATACCGGAAAATGCCGGGATCGGTATTGGCGTAATGCGCCGTTAAGTTTAATGGTTTCTTCGACTGAGACACTTTGCCGGGTCAGTTGGACTTCATTCAGAATCGCCAACAGGCTTTGCGGAAGTTTATTGTCTTCCCCCTGCTGCGGTGTGACTGATTCCGTATATTCACAGTGGCTGACCAGATCACGATAGCTTTGATTAACATAAACCAGCTGGCCCGATATCGTGGAAATATAAAGCGGCACCGACTCATCAAAACTCATATGCGCAATGAGAGACAGGATTTTATCCTCAATGGTGACCGGTTGTTTCTTGGATTTCTTGGCGGCCGTATGCGGCAAGCTTTGCACCAGCTGAAGCGGAATGATCGTCTGCTGCTTCAACTTTGGTACCAATCTTTTACCAACAGACTTTACATCTGCTGCATTTTGGTCCGATCTGCCAAACATTTTATGTCGTATCCTTTATATCTGACATGGCATTTTGGTACCTAAAATCGCGTTGCCAATGTCTTACGGCTACTTTTGCATTTTTAACTTTAATGTCATCATACAGCGATACAATCGATTTGACCAGACTAGTTGCACGCGCCCGTCCCCCGGAACGTGACTGCGCGATCAAAAGAAACAGGGAAGCAAACCGATCACGGTCCACATCCAGTGACTTCATAATAATAGCCAGACTTTCGCCCGTTCTCTCGCGCATGGATCGCCAGATTATTTTAACATCAAGTCCACACATCTCGGACAGGGAGGCGACAAAGAGGTTCACCTTCTCCTGACGCAAACAGTTTTGCAGGAAGAAGGCGTCCAGTTCACCTGCGCCGGCCATTTCCCGGGCGAGCTTGAGAGCAGCCAGCATCACACTGTCCGTCACCTCATGCTGGCGTAAAGCGGTTTTTGTCGCCATTTCAAGCAGGTCATCAATAACCACATCATCAACGTTATAGTCCAACACGATTTTCCGACGCAAGGCAGCGGAAACCCACCAATACATACGGTGGGCTAATTCAATCGGTAAATCCTGACGGCTCAGAAGAGGTTCCTGAAAACGATCCACATTTTTGGATTCGGCAACAAGATATTTCATGGAAAGCTCTGAAATTTCGGCATTTTCGTTACGGATCAAGGCTTCGACAACATCCTCGCTACCATGATCAATCAGTTCACTACTGACCTCTTCGCTAACGTAACTGCGAATCGCAATCGCCATGCGATGAGCATCCGACCGGTTGCGGATTATCTCAATCAGGTCTTCATCCTTCAGGACGCTGCTTTTGCGCAACATTGGCCCGGCGATGTCAATTGAATCACTGGCCAGTTGTTTCGCAAGATCAGAAGAAACCTGATCGGCGTTAGCCAAACGGCTGCTCAGTTCTTTTTTTACTGATTTTTCGACAGAATTAATCAACTTTGCCAGAATATCATTCATCAAAGCCCGTTCATGTTCCGTCAAGCGCCCTTCAGGGGAGAGAAACATGTCTGAAATATTCTCAACCAGTTCATTTCTAGCTGAAATGGACTTCTGTTGAGCCAACAGGATAAGATCTGTGGAGGCTATATTAGAATCAAGCATCCCCATAATTGTCAAATCCACCTTATTTTTATTATCGTTTTTCATTATATCGAGCCTCTATAAGCTCTAAAATATGTAATTCTTATATCTACAGTTTGTTAACAAAGCTTAAAAATTGCTGCTAAAAGCCATTTTATTGTCAGACAAAGCCAGGACCCCTCTGCTCCGTCTCTTGACGCCTTCATGTACAGCTTTTCCCGTCACCAGCCCCTGCGAAAGTAATCGTCAGATGTTGCGGGAATGGTGTCCCTGCATTATCCATTTGTCCCGCCGGCCCTGACGCCCGTTTTAAATTGGGCAGTTTTAGAATTTCTTTCAGAAAAACCGGCATTACGGCGCGGGAAATTTGTTCCCCAAAGCACTTGTGAATTCCTCCTCCCCAGAGGATATACTGGTCAGGCGAACGGGAAAGATCAAAGCGCCCCGGCGACGGAATAACCCAAGGATCAAACATCGCCGACAAATTTGCGGCAAAAACAAAACATCCTTTAGGAATTTCGCGTTGCCGTAGTGTACCTGCCGCAAGAGTATGATCTTCCGCCGCCCGCCGGAAGATAACCGGGTTCATCGGATTAAAGCGGAAAGCTTCCACAATATAACGGCTGAGCAGTTCATCATCCCCTGACCGTGCCGCCGCCTGTGCCCCGGCCAAGACGTCTGGCCGCGCCAGTAGCTGATCCAGAACCCGTGTGGTGGCATTGGAGATCGTAGGCAACATCGCCGTTATCATACCAAGAAAGTTATTTCGAATGCCAAGATTATCCATACCCGGCATTTCCGCTGTTTGCAGCTTGAGGCACCGACCCAGGACATCATCGCGCATTTCCCCGTTTTTCTGACGGGCGGCGATCGCCTGGTCTAGATAGACCCGGCACCCGGCAGAAGCCGTCTGCGCCGCCGCAACGATCTCCGCTTCGTCAGAAAAATCAAAAAAGATATAGTGAAACATGGTATGGGTCCAGTCGATCAGAACGTCTTCCGACGGACCCGGCGTGCCGAAATAATGTCCCACCAACCGCGCCAGAACCGGTTTCGTCAACGTCCGGGGCACATCAAGTTTACCTTGTGCCACGGCGAGAACAGATGCAATTTCGGCGGATATAAAAGGCGTGATAATCTCATCAATATCATTGCGATTAGCCGCCAGACGCATATTGGAAACATTATTGATATAATCGGCCCCCTCCTGCATCCCCAGAAAGAAGTTGTTTCCTTCTGTCAGCAAAGCCATTTTAGGGGCATATGTGGTTTGAAAAACCTGATCCAGATTCATGACTTCCAAGACATCCTCATAAGCCGTGACAAACGCTGTGGCTGAATTATCATAGGCCGTGACAAATCTCTTGTTCACCACAATGGTTGGTATGAAGGTGCGCAATACTGCCAAAATCGCCCGCATGTGTTCCGGCCTTGCCAATGTGGCAATCAGCCGGTCCTTGAGTATTCCAGGCCCAAATAATGCCTTGCCCCCCGCCCACAGCAGAGTGAGAAAATTCCACACTCCCCATAAAATTACATACACCGACATCACGAGTTGCCGTGCGATATTAAGTATTCCCCCAAAGATCGCCCCAAACAGTCCCGCCAGTTCAGACATTATGTCGCCTTTTCTAAATCGTAGAAACCGCCTTTTCACTCAAGAGTTTCAAAGCCGTCATACTTGGAATAAAAAAATACTCGCCCCCCCTGACCGTGACAAAACGCGGGATGTTACGGCAAATAAAGGGAGGCTTCTCACCTTCTGGATCATTTTGGATAACGGCCTGATCTGTACCGTCATTAGCGCCTGTTAGAATATCCTTGTCATTGCTCTGATAGAAATCATTGCCATAGTTAATCCAGAGCTGCTGAACAAACTCAAACTGTCGCTCAATACTGGCGTTAATCGCCATAAATATGATGCCATGTTCATCTTGGTCCCGCCCAAGCTTGTCAAACGGGGTCGGCGTCCCATACGGCAGACCGCGCCTTAATATCCGGCGTCGGCTGGTCAATTTCCCATCGAAACCAAGACTGCCTCGCGGGTTCGTACGCCGGACATGAGCCCCGAAAGGACAGGTAGCGGCGTCTTTGTCTCCGGTATAGTTAAAGTCATTATTGCGCGCGGAATCAGCGCGTATCGACGGGTCTTGTCCATATGGGGATAGCTCCACCGGTGTTCCGTCAAGCCAACGCCCCGCCATTTTGGCCGCCAGAATTTCCCATCCCTTCGCAGCCGTACCATCGGCATGTCTGTATTTCGACATATCCAGCGTTTTTGCATATTCCTTACCTGTATCGACCAGATACTTCCGGAAAGACGCCACATTCTGATGCAGCTTGCGATACACCATATAGGTGCCATTATCCGTCAACAAGCGTGGCCGCGGAGCTTCTGGTATTGCCTGGGATTCATCCGCATGGCCTAGAATAAACTCGCCCGCGGCAAGGGGTACCCAGGACCCGTCGGCCAGTTGCTTACCTTTCCCGGGAATTTTCATGGTCGCAAGGTCTGTCCCACTGAAGGACGGATTGCCAATACCATCATCAAAACCGAAATGTTCCTTGGCGCAGGGCTTACCATTATAGAATAAAACGTTGGCATCCTGCTGCCCGAGAACTTTAATGCCCCCCGTACTGTCACACAGGGATTTTAACGCCTCATGAAAATCATTGAGATGCGCCTTTTCACTTTCGGTGATTTCTGTAAGAGAGTTCAGATCACTTACGGTGCGCGCGTTGATGGTCAGTAAAATATCCACATGTTCCTGCCAGCATTCATCCCATTGATGCGGGCCGCTTTCCCCTTCATCACCCAAAAGGTGAGCCCGGGCCTTCATGCCTTCCGCAAAAGCCAGAGGAAACTGACGCAGGCTGCTTTCATTCAGGCCGATGGCTTTTAATCCCTGATAAGAAAAGGCTATATTCGTCGTAACCTCGGGCTTGCCGCCCTTTTCCCACATTTCCCCCGTGGTAATATGAGGAATTATTTTCTTGATAAACTCCCGCGCCTTACCTTCCTCCGTGACCTGGAACATGATATACCGCGCCAAAGGAAACCGATAGGCCTGTACGATATTGCCTTGTATGTCTGCAAGCTTTAACATCTTACCCATTTAGACTTCCCCATTTTCAAACTGATATGTAACACTCCCCCGCGCCGGGGTCGGTGCCGCCTTATAGGTCTCCATGAACGCCAAAAATTCTTTTTGTATTTCTGCCGCATCCTTCCCCTGATGTTCCGCGACAAAGGCGCTGAACTCCTGCTTCAGCATCAGCCCCCGCAGCATATTTTCCACGGTCATGTCATTATTGGCGGCAAAGAAAAAGGTCGTTTTGATCTGACATTTATAGATATATTGCTTCCACTTTTCCCGCCCGGATTCAATACCGGGAAAGCCTGTGCAATGGCGCCATATTGCTTCTATTTCTTGCGGAATATGATCGAACATGCTGTCAAGATAATCGCAGAGATCACCATCGAAGTTACTGTTGAACCACAAATAGCGGGATTTCAGATTATCTTCCCGCGCCACGGTGCCCTCAAAAAACACATCATCCATAATTGACAGCCGCGCCAAATGGGTTTCCGGCACCGAACCAAACAAAGACTTCCTGCCCTGCGGCAATGCCCTGAGATGATCCCGCAGCAGATCGACTCCACAATGCCCCTGAACCATATTAGTCCGGATCGGGCATAGCACGGTCAGTCCATATGTTATCCCGTTCTTATTGGCCATAATTTTCCCCTTTTTAATCCGTAGCAGGTTCCGGCGACACACCCAACCGCCCCAAATCTTTCTGAACGGTCAGCAACATTTTATGATAGGCCTTCAGGAAATCATCCGGCAGCATGTCGGCCGCCTCATCCGCAAGCTTGCCTGTCTGCGCCATAATATTTTTCGCCGCCTTGATGTCATTCACCGCCGCCCCGGGATAAGCGTTATAAAAATACTCCACATCAAGCTGATTGTGGCGAATGTAATCTATAAAGGGGGCTTCCGGCCGAGATCCGGGGAATTTGACACTCCAATTCCAGATACTGTTCAATCCATCCGGCAAGACATCTGAAAAGGCGTCAATATATTGCACCCAGGTGCCATTAAAGTTTGAATTGAACAGCAGGTAATCGTAATTCAGCTCTTCCCGGGGCTGATCTTCACCAAGGTGAGGAAACTCGCCTTTGCGGATGATGACCCATCTGGCAAAATGAATAAAAGAAAGATTGACCAGGCGTTCTGTCGCCTTCGGCCAGATACCAACAAACCAAAACAAAACTTTCTGGACAAATGTTGTCCACGGTTTTATCGGTGTTATTACGTTAATGGCATAGGTTTTGCCATTAATATTCACAACCCTGTCTCGCATATGCCTCCACCCTATAATTTACCGGCTTTTTACCCCGATCCTGATCAGGTATTTAAGAAATAGGCTCCATTAATAATCAGACAAACCAGGCCGACAAGGAACGCCTTGACGAACAACGACCTGTCATCCGACATGTTGAATTGCACGCTGAAAATAAAGATATAAGCCAATACGACAAACAAAATGATGGCTGTAATTAACCCAAAAAACAGTAACGGCATATGGTTCCCCAACCTGTTCCTCTGTTATATACTTCCCCAAGTATCAAAATCTTTTCCCAAGACTAATATTAGAATACACTGTTTTAGATATTTCTCAAATGGTTTTACCACTATGACATTATATCTGCCATTCTTCTCCACGAACCAGATATGTCACCATACTTCTCAATTTAGCCGGTTGTACAGGTTTTTGTAAAACAGACAATCCCTTCGTACGTAATTGCTCCACGACCCGGTCGTCTCCGTCCCCTGTCATCACGATACCCGGCAGGGAATGACCATGTAATTCCTGAATGGCGGCAACGGCCTCTATGCCGGACCCGTCCCGTAATATGATATCCGAAATAACAAGGTCTGGATCGAAACCGTCAGTCTTCAGAAAGGCCAGAGCATCCTCAATTGTCGTGAAATCCGCAACCTGATGGCCCCAGTGCCGCATGATGCCGCTGATGCTTTCCCGTGACGTATCCTCATTTGTAAGAACAATGGTGCGTGCGCAGGTATCCCCCGACCAGATGTTCAACTCCGGCGTTTCAGACACCACTTTAGACAAATTGCCTTGCGGAACCCTGATGCTAAAGACCGACCCGATCCCGACATCAGAATGCATCATCAGGGGATGATCCAGCAACCGGCTTAGGCCGTCCACAATCGACAAGCCAAGCCCCAGACCGCGGCCGTTTTTCTGATGATCACCTTTGACCTGGAAAAACTCCCGGAAAATATCCTGCCTGTCGGCTTCCGATATCCCGGCGCCGCTGTCTGCGATATGGATCATTACATACGCGCTTTCGACTTCCCACGAAACATTCACATAACCTTTATCCGTATAGCGCACCGCATTACTGATCAGATTACGAATAATCCGGCCCAACATGTCCTTGTCGCTATAAACCGTTTGTGAGCACGGTTTGAAGTTAAGCCGCAAGCCTTTCTCTTTGGCCTGCTCACTGAATTCCTGCATGATTTCGACTAAAATTTCATTGAGAATAAAATGCGTCCGATGCGGTTCAATCCCCCCGGACTCAATTTTAGAGATATCAAGCAGAGACCCAAGAAGATTGCGCAGCGCTTCTGATGTTTGCGCCACTTTTTTGACCAAATCCTGAATTTTGACCGGATTTTTTTCGTGCATCATGGCCTCAACAAAGAATCCCATTGCATGCAGGGGCTGCCTCAAATCATGGCTTGCCGCCGCCAAAAACCGTGACTTGGCTTCGTTATTGTCATCGGCGAGACTGCGGGCCATATCCGCCTTGCTTTTTTCGTGCCTCAGGCGTTCAATGAGTTCCTTGTTTTCCAGAACCAGATTAATCCCTTTCAGGACATTGACCTGGGCCATACGGCTGTTGAACAGATTAACCCCCAGGAACAGAAACAATAAAATACCAATGGCAACCAGCATCTCATTCCCGTCTAATAAACAGCGTATTGCAAGCGGCGCAACACAGGGAATGGCATACGCATAGTAGGCGGGCTTATATATCGACAGATAGGACACGGATCCTGCCACCATGCCACACAACAAGGTCGCGGATAAAATCAGGACGAAGGGATTGTCCGAAATCGGCAGAACTATACCGATAAATCCCCAAATCACCCCAGAAACAAAAGAAAATCCAACGAAAAATCGCGCGTGACTGACCACATTATCAACGGTTATCTTTTCACGTTTTACACTGGAATAGTGCCAAAATCGCACGCCGGAATAAAGCGCCACCCCGGCAAACCATAACAACGGAATTTGATTGGGAACATCCCCGAGAAGGATTACCGCGATAATGCCCGCCGTGACGAAGTTCAACCCTGTCATTGCGGGGATTTGTTTCACAAGCATCGAGACCTGTTCCACAAAAATATACTTATCTTTTATTCCACCGCCCATACAAGACCCGTTATCTAAAAACACTTCTCCTCAGGCACCAGCAACCTGACATGACGCACTGTTAATATGGTGAAACCAGTCCGTCCTGAAGGGCGGCAAAGGCCGCCTCAGTCCTATTGTTCACTTTTAGTATTTGAAAAATAGCTGAAATATGCACCCGCACCGTATTATCGGCAATGCCAAGGTTCTGGGCGATTTCCTTGTTGGATTTACCTTGTGAAATTAATCGCAGGATTTCGCTTTGACGTGTTGTGAGAACAACCTTGGACCGGCTATGATGGTCCGCCCCATACAGTACATTATCCGGCACATATCGTCCCCCTTTCAGGATCAGTTGCAACGCCTGAATCATAATTTCACTGCTCAGGGTTTTAGGAATATACCCCATCACACCGAGTTCCAACGCCCTTTTGATCAGGTTATAATCATCGGATCCGGATAAAAACACGATCGGGGCACTAGGGTCCAGTCGGCGAAACCCCTGCAGTCCATCCATTCCGGAAATACCGGGCAGATCGACATCCAGCAAAATAAGATCGAAACCGTCATCTGTTTCCATCAACTGATAGGCATCTTCACAAGATCCACATTCGCGGATGTCCACCACGTCCGCCAGCTGGCGTAGAACGAACTTCAGGCCATCTCGGAACAGAACATGGTCATCAACCAGCAAAATCTTCATTACCGAATCCCTTATCGTCCTGTATTAAACGGAGCGAATAGCGTTTTTTATATCCTAAAACAAGAATAATAATATGCCTCTTGAACGTTACAGGCGCAATCTTATTTTGTACATTCGGTCAAAAATGTAGCTATCGCCCCTATTTTACAGCCCATGCGCGAAGCTTATAGTACAAAAAGACTAGAAATCAATTACATTTGTCGTATTTACGCCCTTGCAGAGAGATCATATACTGTCACAGCATTAGGCAACCGCCTTTGCTTCAGGTCCGTTAAATCGGAAAGGCACTCTGGGGGATACTATATTGGGGAATATGGGCAGTTTTGGGGAAAACGATGAAGGGATGTTACACAAAAATCTGTTGGGGGTCAGATTGAGTGGAACATCCCTTAGCTCGCTCAAGCCTAAGCTCGCTCGAACACCTATTTATATAATCCATTTTCTTAACTAATCAAGCCTTCATGTTACAAAAATGTAATATGGGCCATTTTACATCTTTTGCTTGATTAGACTTACCTAAACTTCCACCCTATGAATCAGGAACTTAGCCTTTACGCTTATTAAGAGAGCCCCTTGCCGGATTATAAGACATCACTTTCATGCCTGAGAATTCATATAAAGGAATCGCACATTTAAATCCGAATCCAAAAATTCAGCAAACGGTCAGCATAACAGGAAAAGGAGTTTTTAAAGGAAGAGTGGTGCGTCTGGCCGGACTTGAACCGGCAAGACCTTGCGGTCGGCAGATTTTAAGTCTGCTGTGTTTACCAATTTCACCACAGACGCATACTCTAGCTGCTCTTTTAATTCTTTTTCAGGGACTGTCAATCTTTATCTGTAATGACTTATCTGCCCCTAAATCGCTATTTTGGTCCTAGAGTTCCGCTTCCCCGTCAAAGCACTCCTTACCGGTTTCCGCGATTTTACCTTTCAGCATTTCCAGTGCCTGATCCAGGCTTTTTTCCACTTGGGACCGCAGGACAAAGCTCGCGCCGAAACGTTTATGGCGGTAAAAGGGATAGCTGCCCAGCGCCACATCAGGATAAGCCGCCTCAACCTCGCGCAATATAGTCGCGAAAGTGCTTTCACCTTCAAAAACATGGATGGCTTTGGAAACCATTTTATCACCCCCGAATATCCGGTGTTCAAGGTCCAGCAGCATGCTTTGCATCACCACCGGAATACCGGCAAGGACAAAAACATTACCCATTTGAAACCCCGGCGCCGTACTGACCGGATTTTTGATTAGGGTCGCCCCTTCCGGGATCATCGTCATGCGCAGGCGCGCCTCTGATATATTGTCCGTCCCATAATGCTGATGCAGAAGCCTGACAGCTTCCTCACTTTGCACGAATGGCACGTCAAAGGCCGCCGCGACATTTTCCGCCGTAATATCATCATGGGTTGGCCCGATTCCGCCAGTGGTAAAGACATAATCGAACCCACCGCGCAATTCATTGACCGTATTTTGAATCACTTGTGCAACATCGGGGATCACCCGAACTTCATGCAATTGAACCCCCATACGATTAAGCCAGAGCGCCAGATGGTTAAGATTCGCATCCTTGGTGCGCCCTGAAAGAATCTCGTCGCCGATAATGATCATGGCGGCGGTGACTGTTTTAACCTGTGACATTCGTGCTGGCTTCTTATTCAATTTGTTGAAGTTTATTTGATTCTAAATCGCATTATGACTATACCCTGTCTTTATGAAATTTGAACATAAACTTACATCCGGTCGACTGATAAAACGTTATAAACGATTCTTGGCCGATATCCAATTGGACAATGGCGAGATCATAACCGCCCATTGTGCAAATTCAGGTTCCATGATGGGACTAAAGGAAGAAGGCAGTCCCGTCTGGGTAGCTCCACAAACCAATCCCAAAGCAAAATTACGCTATAAATGGGAACTGGTGGAAGCAGACGGCGCCCTCGTCGGTATTAATACCGCCCTGCCCAATGGTCTGGTTGAACAGGCGATAATTGACGGTACGATCACAGAATTGCAGGATTATCAAAATCTGCGCCGGGAAATGAAATATGGCGAGAACAGCCGTATTGATATCTTCCTCTCAGGATCGACCACCGGCGACCAGGACTGTTATGTCGAGGTGAAAAGTGTCACCCTGTCCCGCAGCCCCGGCATAGCGGAATTCCCCGATGCCGTCACCGCCCGCGGTACAAAACATTTACAGGAACTCCGGCAAATGGTCGCCGATGGCCACCGCGCCATGATGGTCTACCTGACCCAACGCAGTGACTGTCATGAATTCAGGATTGCCGCAGATATCGACCCGGCCTACGCCAAAGCTCTGGAAGACGCCCTGCAGGACGGGGTTGAGGCCACTTGTTACAGTTGTAATCTCACCCCGAAAGAGATTATAGTAGAAAGCAGAATTCCCATTCGTCTGTAAAAGAACTACAGACCGTAAAACAGGACGGTACCGCAAATACTATGAAATATGTCAAGGCAAGCGAATCTGAAGCCCGCGCCATCAACGCCATAAAACTCTATGCCCCCGAGGATTTCGAAGGCATGCGTAAAGCAGGACGGCTTGCGGCCGAAACCCTCGATATGATCACGGAACATGTCCAACCCGGTGTCACCACCGAGGAACTGGACAGGATCTGCGCCGAGTTTGTCGCCGAACGCGGGGCCATCAGCGCCCCCCTGAATTATCGTGGATTCCCAAAATCCATTTGCACCTCCATCAACCACGTGGTTTGTCACGGCATTCCCGGTCCAAAAGTCCTGAAAAAAGGCGATATCATCAATATTGACGTCACCGTCATTCTTGATGGGTGGTATGGCGACACCAGCCGGATGTTCTATGCCGGCCCACCATCGGTCAAAGCCAAGCGCCTCGTAGACATTACCTACGAATGCCTGATGCGCGGCATTGCCCAGGTTAAGCCGGGCGCCACCGTCGGCGATATTGGTCACGCCATTCAGACCTACGCGGAAGCCGAACGTTGCGGTGTGGTTGAGGTATTTTGCGGCCATGGTCTGGGGCTGGTGTTTCATGACGCCCCCAACATCATGCATTACGGTAATCCTGGCGAAGGCCCGGAACTGAAAGAAGGCATGTTCTTCACCATCGAACCCATGATCAATCTCGGACGCCCGGATGTGAAGGTGCTTAATGATGGCTGGACAGCGGTCACCCGGGATAAATCCCTGTCGGCCCAGTTCGAACACAGCATGGGGGTCACCAAAGACGGTGTCGAAATATTCACCTTGTCACCAAAGGGCTTTAGCTGCCCGCCTTATGGCGACTGATCAGGCAGAAAGTTGGGGTTATTTTGGAGGTAGAAAAGAAAAAAGAGCCACCGCATTTCACCGGGCATCGTCAACGCCTGAAGGATCGCTTTCGCAAAGGCGGACCCGAAGCGGTTGCCGATTACGAACTTCTCGAACTCCTGCTTTATAGCGCCATTCCCCGCCGCGACGTCAAACCGCTCGCCAAACAAATGATCGCCCATTTCGGCAGTTTCGCCGAAACGCTCTCCGCCTCTGAAAACCGCCTTAAGGAAGTTCCCGGTGTCGGTGACACCGTGGTCACCGCCCTGAAACTGGTCGAGGCCGCCGCGCAGAAACTCGCCCTCGGCGCCATTCTCGACAAGCCGGTCCTCTCCAACTGGAAAGCCCTGACCGATT
>TARA_R110002096_G_scaffold163992_5_pt1 | contig 18831 bp, 16 predicted proteins | sample TARA_R110002096 | Tara Oceans TARA_R110002096 (sample SAMEA4397295) | marine metagenome | biome: Polar Biome; feature: [DCM] deep chlorophyll maximum layer (ENVO:01000326); material: water (ENVO:00002006), including particulate matter (ENVO:01000060) such as... | depth 35 m
TCACGATGTGGATGGCCGGAGGAGGTGTGAAAGGTGGGGCGAGCGTTGGCCAGACCGATGATTTTGGCTACAAAGCAGTGGAGGACCGATGGGAGATTCACGATCTCCACGCAACGATGCTGCATCTGTTGGGGATTGAACACACGCAGAGCACGGTTCGCTTTGGTGGACGTGATATGCGGTTAACCGATGTGCATGGTCACATCATTCACGAGATCATCGCCTAACCCCGTTCCTGAATATGTTTCGTCTGATTCTTTCCCTTGTTGCGGTCAATCTCATGGTCGCGACAGCCGCCGACCTTCCAGCTGAGCAGTTGGAGTTTTTTGAGGCCAAAGTTCGACCGGTCCTGGCCGAACACTGCTACAGCTGCCATTCCAACGATGCGAAGAAGTTGAAAGGCGGCTTGTTCTTGGATTCAAGATGGGGTTGGGAAACCGGTGGTGACTCGGGGCCGGCCATCATTCCGGGAGATCCTGACGAGAGTATTTTGATTGATGCAGTCCGGCGAACTGAGGAGGTTGTTGATGCGATGCCGCCGAAATCGAAGCTTACGGACCAGCAAATCTCGGACCTTGAAGCCTGGGTCAAAATGGGGGCGCCCGATCCTCGGGAAAAGGTGGAAGCCAAAAAAGGATTGGTGGAGGCGTTTGACCTCGAGAAGCGGTTTGCTGAGCATTGGAGTTGGCGACCAGTTGAGCGTCCGGAGGTTCCTGCGACCAGGAACGAATCCTGGGCGGCGTCTGAGATTGATCGGTTCATTCTGGCGCGATTGGAGCAGGCTGGTTTGAAACCCGCGGAACGCGCGGACGATCGCATCTGGCTTCGCCGGGTCTATTTTGATTTGGTTGGGTTGCCTCCTACTCCCGAGCAGATTCGCGATGCAGAGTCGAAAAGTCGGCCTGAGATTGTGGATGAACTCCTGGCGTCTCCCCATTTCGGCGAGAAGTGGGCGCGTCACTGGATGGACCTCGTTCGCTATGCGGAGACATGCGGGCACGAATTTGACTACCCAATTCCGAACGCTCACGAATACCGCGACTACCTGATTCGGGCCTTCAACCTGGACCTGCCGTACGACGAATTCATTCGAGAACACATCGCGGGCGATCTGCTTCAGGAACCAAGACTTCACTCCCAAGAGCAATTCAATGAATCGGTCATCGCGACTGGATTCTGGTATTTCCACGACGCAACTCACGCGCCAACGGATGTGCTGCAAGACGAGGCAGATCATCAAGACAGTCAGATTGATGTGATGGGAAAAGCGTTTCAAGGGCTGACGATTGCCTGCGCCCGTTGTCATGATCATAAGTTTGATGCGATCTCAACGGCTGATTATTACGCGTTAACCGGATATCTGCATGGGAGCGCCCGAACGGACTACCCGCTTGATCCCAACCGGGTTCGCGAACGGGCGGCGATTCGCCAGAAGCAGCTGCAAACCCAGGCGGAGCCCTTGCTCGCCGCTCCCATCGCGGAGGACAACGTGAGCGACTATTTTCTCGCCGCAGCCAAACTCGTTCGGGCCAAGGCCGCAGAGCCCGAGCCGGATCCCTGGGATGGAATCGTGTTCGAGGACTTCGAATCCGGTTACGACGGCTGGAAGGTTGAAGGAGAGGCGATGGGCGACGCTCCAGTAAAGGGGGCATTCGCGAATCAAGAACCGGTTTCCGGGTTCCAAGGCAAAGGATTGGTCAACAGCTACATCGACGGCGACCGACCGGTAGGAAAGCTCATCTCCGATTCTTTTGTTATCGAGAAGCCCTTCGTGAATTTGTTGGTCGGCGGCGGAAAGTCAGGACAAACCCGGATTGAGATTCAGGTCGACGGCAAACCGGTCCTGCAGACCTTTGGCAAGGACGACGAAAAATTGGAGGCCGCCACTTGGGACGTCACCCCGTGGATTGGCATGGAGGCGCGAATTTGGATCATCGACAATTCGAGCGGCGGCTGGGGGCACATCAACGTTGACCACATTGTGTTTTCAGATCACCGGATCGATCAGCCCTACCGCCCCATTCCGGTTCAGCCGGAGATCGCTGCAGTCGCGGAAAATTCGGGGCTGGATTCCGCCAGGTTGCTGGCTTGGTGCAAGATTCTGGCTTCGGTGGATGCCAAGTCCGGGACTCCCGAAGCGCTCCTCAGCCAATGGACATTGGACCAGAAAGTTGGCCGGCTTCCCAATTGGAAAGGTTACGCCGAGGCGCTCGCAAAATACCAAGACGAGACCGAGTTGTTCGCTGATTTTTCGGGAACGACTCTGCCGAAAGGCTGGACCACGACCGGAGATGCATTCGTTTCGACAGGCGACCGCAAGACGCTGCGGTTTGATCCGGAGAATCCCATCGCCGAGCCTGGAACGGTCGACAGCGGTGCGCTCGGACGGAACCACGTCGGAACCCTTCGCTCGCCCACCTTTGAGATCCGTCCGGGCGCGATTCACATTCGACAGAAAACGAAGAACGCAATGGTTCGTGTGGTCATCGACAACTACCACATGGCGGTTTATCAAAGTCTGCTCTTTCGGGGAACGGTTCTCACCAAGACCGACACCGAGGGCGAGTTTCACTGGCACCAGATCGCGGGAAACCTGAGCAAATACGTCGGTCATCGGGCCTATCTGGAATTTGTCGATGCTGGCGATGGATTCGTTGCCGTTGACGAGGTTCGCTTCAGTAGCCGGGGGCCGGTTGCTCGCAAACCGCACCCGCTGGTTCTGGCGTTGCTGGGCACGGCTGCGCCGGAGACCGATGCGCAAGTCGCGAGTTTGCTCGACAAGGCCTGGGAAACCGGTGATCCCGGGGTTCTCAACTGGCTAAGCAGGAATCAGCTCATTACGTTGGGAGATGTTCATCCTGGCCTGGCCACGCTGTTGGATGAAGGCGTCCAGTTGGCCGGTGCGTTACCGCCGGCCCGGTTTGCGGTCGCAATGGCCCAAGGCACTTCCGAGCAAGCGCAGGTTTACATTCGGGGGAGTCACAAGAGCCGTGGCCCCGAGGTTCCCAACCGATACCTGGAGGCGTTTGGCGCGGTGGAAGGAAATCGGTTGGACCTCGCAAATCAGATGGCGGATCCCGGGAATCCATTGACGGCTCGAGTGATGGTCAACCGCCTCTGGCACCATTTGTTTGGAAGAGGCATCGTTCCAACGGTTGATGATTTTGGGCCTCAGGGCCGGGCTCCAAGTCATCCCGAGTTACTGGATTGGTTGGCGAGCGAGTTTGTCGAGAACGGATGGTCCGTGAAGACGGCGATTCGCCAAATTGTGCTTTCACAGACCTATCAACAGTCCAGCGTCGCGCATCCATCCCTGGATTCCTCTCGAATCGCCGCGATTGATCCTAACAATGTGCTGATGCATCGGATGCCGGTTCGGCGTCTGCAGGCGGAAGCCATTCGTGATGCGTTGTTGAGCGTATCGGGCCGACTCAACCCAGAATTGTATGGCCCGAGCATCGCCACGCATCGGACGGCCTTCATGTCCGGACGTGGAGGTCGCCGGAGTGGTCCTCTGGACGGCAATGGGCGGCGCAGTATTTACCTCTCGATTTACCGGAATTTCCTGAGCCCTTTCATGCTCACCTTTGATATGCCGGGACCGTTTGGCCCCAAGGGCCGGAGAAGTAACTCCAATGTTCCCGCCCAAGCCTTGGTGATGCTGAATGACCCCTTCGTCATCGAACAGTCAAAAGTGTGGGCACAGGCCGAATTGGGAGACTTCTCGTTGGATTCGAAGTCGCGAATCATTGCGATGTATGAGCAGGCGTTGAGTGTGCATCCCTCCGATGCCACGGTGGAAATGCTGGAGAATTTTCTGAAAGCTCAGATTCAGGAGCATGGCGGAGAAACAGAAAAGGCGTGGGCCGACCTGGCGCACGCTCTTTTCAACACCAAGGATTTTGTGTTCCTTCGCTAGATTCTTTTAGGAAGGCACCGGTCCAAGTGCCGGAGTCTTGAGACTTGAAAGAATTTCCCGCAAAGCGATAACGACGCGTTTGGCGAGTTCCGCCTGGCTGCGGGGCATGCGGAAAGCCACTTGGAAACTTCCTCCCCGGTCGTAGATGGAGATCCGTTCGCTGAGTAGTCCCGGCTCGTAGGCGAGTTGGAGATCTTCACCGCCGAGCTTGAGACAGAAGTGTTGCCGCCAGCGTCGACCGACAAAATAGAGTTTGGTTTCTTGTCCCCGAACCGCGACCAATCGCCCAAAAAGCCACGGTTTCACGCCTGGCAAGCCCTTCGATTTGCCGGTGAGAACCTGGGCGGTCCAGAGAACCTCCGTATTTTGGGCAATGTTGGAAAGCGCCAGATCTTCGTCTGGATTCAGAGTGTGGGTGAGTTCCTTTCGGTCGGTGCCAAAGAGATTCTGGTAGAGAAGCCAGTAGAAGCCGCGAATTCGGCGGAACATTTTCGGGAAAATGAAGATGGCAAAAGCGAGGAATATCACGCAAACCACAGCCATGGTTTTGGGCGAGACCGACATCAGGGCCAAGCCTCCGATGACGGCCGTGTCTTCAATCGCGCTGACTGCGAAGTTGGAAACCGGCTCAGGCGAGTTGTTGACGACGAGGCGGGTTCCAGCCTTGAATCCGTGGCTCACCATGGTCGCGCCACCGGCAACCAATCCGATCACCACCTGAAACTCCGGATCAACGGTGCCGAGGGTGGAGATCGCCATGAGACCGCCGCCCACGGGGCGAATCAACGTATGAAAGGAATCCCACACGCTATCAACCCAGGGAACTTTGTCTGCCATCACCTCAACAACCATGAGCGCGCCCGCCACCACCAAAACCAAGTCTGAGCCCAAGACTGAAAGCTCGTGATATTCGGGGGAGAGGATCAACCACTGCATTCGTACCGCGAGACCAGTGACAAAGGCGGTTAGGTAAAGATTGATGCCCGCCAGGGTTGCGAACCCCAGAGCCACAGCGAGTTGGTCGATGATCTCCATACCAATAGATCGTTACAGATCCGGTACTTTGTGTGCGATTATAATCGATTTGTCGATTTATAATCCAGGATTCTCCAAAAAAGGAGCGGGGAATGAAGTTTCCTCCATTCCCCGATCGTTCAGCAGTTGGTGCTCAAGCGGTGGTTACCGCCCAAAGCTAAATTGGAAAGAGGTTCCTCGACTGCTCCGGTAGCGGGACGAAGGGTGACCCCGATAATCCTGTGGGCAGCTCGAACCTCGCCCGTAGCTGGAACGACCGTAATCATAGGGGCTGCGGCTGCGATACGAATGTCCGTGACTATGCGGTCTCGAAATCCAGCGAACAATAGGCTGGCGGTAGTGATTGTAGCCGATCACGGTTGGGTAAGCATAAACCGGCTGGCGGCAAACGTTGCAATGCCCCGAGACCTTGCGCGAGGGATGACCTGCGGAAGCGGTGGTCGGGGCCAGAAGTAGAACTGCCAGGGCGGCAGAGGCGGAGAGGGCAAAGATTTTCATCGGTAGTTGCAGCTAAGGGTTGAGGTCGAATCCCGATAAGGGAACTTGGACCCACCTAGACGAAGCTACCGATGGCAGTTGCGAACTTTTTTCTCAGTTTCGCTACGCAACCTTGCGGTTCTTGCCGAAAAGTTTTCCCACGAAACGTCCGGCATGCCCGATCACAGGCACTTTAACCGACGAGGATTTGCGATGACTGGCGAAGGTTGCCGATTTTGCAACCCGCTGAGATTTGCGGAATTTGAAGCTCTTCTTGGATGTCGTGGGAGCGCATTTGGGCCGCAATTCGAGGTTGGCATACACCTGCTGATTGATGGGCTGAGAATGGCCGTCGCGAACAAAATTCCCGCCATTGCTGACAAGCTGAACCCGGTTGTCGGTGACGTTGATTCCGGTCGCATACCTCATGCTGTAGGTGTTCACAGGAGGCGCTACGGTCGTAGAATGGACACTGAAACTACGCCATGCAGCTCCGTAGGTACCTTCAAGCGATGATGACGCAGTGGCCTGCCCGGTCAAGAACGCAACCGCGATGAAACCAAGTGCAAGACGAATGGAGGAGTGTTTGCGCTTCATGATGCACAAAATTCCGTTACCTAGACGTGATAATCAATAAATATTATAAACTTTAGAATAAGGGGCGGCGAAATTCGTCCTTGGGCCGGGAATTGGCCGAGGCAAGAGATCAGTGCGAAAGGCAAAACTCTTCGAAGCGATCCAATCCCTTCTTGATGATATCAAGGCCGGTTGCATAGCTGAAGCGCAAGCTGTGGTCATATCCGAAGGCGATTCCGGGAACCACGGCAACTTGATAACGGCTGAGGAGCTTCTCTGCCAAATTGATGGATTTAATCTCCATGGGAGACGTATCGACCAGGAAGTAAAACGCTCCCTCTGGCTCGAGCACGCGGATGTTTTTGATTCCCTGAAGGCGATTCAACATGTATTGGCGGCGCATGTCGAACTCGTCGCGCATGTCGCTGACAAACTGTTGATCGGCTTTGATTGCTGCCAATCCACCATACTGCGCAAACGAAGTAACGTTGGAGGTCGTATGGCTCTGAATGGTTGCAATTGCCTTGGCGATTTCCTTGGGCGCGCACAGGTAACCCAGGCGCCAACCCGTCATTGCGTAGGCTTTGCTGAAACCGTTTACCGTGATCGTCAGGTCGGCGAGTTCTTTGCTTAAGGAGGCGATGCTGACGTGCTTGCGATCGTTGTAGATCAGCTTTTCGTAAATCTCGTCTGAAAGAATGACGATGTCTTCCGCGGCTGCGATCTCACCAATCGCTCTCAGCTCGTCCTCGCTGTAGACTGCGCCGGTCGGATTGTTTGGCGAGTTGAGGATGATCATCTTCGTCTTCGCGGTCATCGCGTCATCAAATTCTTCAGGCGTCAGCTTCCAGCCGTTTTCGAACTTCGTTTCGATGATGTTGGGTTCTGCTCCCACGGTCTTCACCATTTCCGGATAGCTCGTCCAATACGGAGCTGGAATCATGACTTCGTCGCCGGGATCGCAAATCGCGGAAATCGCATTGAAAATGCTGTGCTTGGCGCCGCAACTCACGACGACTTGGTTCGGCTCGACTTCGATGTTGTTGTCGAGCAGAAACTTCTCGGCGATCGCTTCCCTCAGGGCTGGGATGCCGGAAGCCGGAGTGTAACGCGTTTTGCCTTCTTCCAAGGCATCGATTGCTGCCTGCTTGATGAACTGGGGGGTATCCTGGTCAGGCTCGCCGGCACCAAAGCTGCAAACGTCGATTCCTTCGTCATACATTTGCTTGGCAGTGGCGGTAATCGATAGGGTCATCGATTCGGAGAGGTTTTTGATGCGGTCGGCTACGAGGTCCATGATGTGGCGTTCGGTGAAAATATTGACGTTAAACAGAGGTTGTCGGGGTAAAATGTAACCACGAAGTGCCCGGAGAAAGAAATCGGAAGCAATCGATGACCGTGGGCGAGAGTTGCATTAAACCGTTGTTCCCGCATTTCAGGAAGCAAGTCGGTTGGCGGCTACGATTCCCAGAAACATGGGGCTGACTTCCTTACCCAGAAAGCCCTTCTACGCAAGAGAAAGAAGCCATGAAATGCGCTGGTTGTCAGGCCGCACGAGCTAACAGGCTCACCCATTTCCCTCGAGTCACTTTGCGTTGAAGCGCAAGTCCATTTTTCTCCGCCGCCGCTTCCACGTTGGCAGCCTGTTCTCGCAGAATGCCTGAGAGGACCACAAAGCCAGCCTTTTTCACGCTTCGGCGGATCTTGGGCATGACCTGAATGAGGGTGTCGCTGAAAATATTGGCTGCCACGACATCGAACCGTTGGGAGGGCCGCCAACTGAGCGCGTCCTGCTCGATGACCGCAACCTGACTTTCGTCGAGATGGTGGCGCACGAGGCTGGATTTCGCGATTTCGACGGCCTTCGGGTCGAAGTCCGTTGCGACGACCTGTTTGGCACCCAATCGGCAGGCTGCGACTGCGAGGATACCGGTGCCGGTTCCCAAATCCAGAAACGTCCAATCACCGTTGGGCAGGCTTTGGCGAAGATCGCTCAGCATTCGGAGACAGGTCGCGGTGGTTGCGTGGTCGCCGGTACCGAACGCCATGTCCGGGGGAAACTCCAGAATGTGGCGATTCGGGAATTCCTTTTGGAGCTGGCTCAAAAACTTGGGATCGTCGTCCAGCGCGACGACAAACCGGTCGCGAATTCGAATCGACTTCCCGGCTGAACCGGATTTGCTGAGTGCGGCCCAGTTTTGGTCCTGAAACGATTCGATGGAGCCTCCGAATTGCTTTTCGAAAGCTTCCGCCTCCGATTTGGAAAAGAAATACGCTTCGATCGTCTCCCGCTTTCCCGGTTTCCCCGTAAACACGACGTTGGTATGACCGAGAAGAAAGAATCGGGTTTCCCAGGATTCCGTCTCGTCGGCGGGAATGGTTCGCGACCATCGAAACCGGGGGGATTTAGCGCTGGTTTTTTTCGCAGCCATCATCCATTGGCACTGCCGTTCCAACCTGATCGACAGGATGGGTGAAGAGATACTTCCACACCGGTTCGTAGAGAAAGACGCCGTTTTCGTCTTTGGGCGAAGCGCCTCCTGGTGTGACCGCTGAATGGGCGCGCCCCGAGTCGTTTTTCACGTCGGCGGCAGAAATCAGTCGCCGACTGTTCTGGTAGGGACTCGCGGTGTCGTCGATGTTGACGATGGGACCAAACTCGTGAAGGCCGAGGAGCTCCCAGGAGCGGCAGTAGTGGTCAGCTGTCCAGCCGCCGTCGAGAACGTGACTGAATCCAAAGTAGCGATTCGGTGCGGTGGCGGAAGGCAGACTTTGCCAGATCTGAAGCTGGTCGCGCGGGCCGCAAAGCATCACGACACGATCCACTTTCTGGTGCTTGGCGAATCGTGCCGAAGTCGTTGAGCCATGGGAGCTGCCTGCCATGATCACTTTGTCCCATCGCACCGCACTTTGGTCTTTGGTTAGAAATTGTCCCCAGTTTCCATCCAGATTTTCCTGGCTTAGCCAGATCAGGAACTGGCGTGTTCGCTCCATCATTCCGTCTGGCTTCGGGATCGCGACATGCTCACTGAAGTCCTCGCCGGTCGCGGCCTCCAGCCTCACATTGCCTCGGCACATGTCTCCCACCGGTTCTTCGCGGCAAACGAGGGAAAACCAGCGATTGGCATAGTGCGGTTGAATCGCGTGGAGCCCGTAGCTGTTGAGGCGTTCGAACAAGCGGTCGTTGTGGCCCATCATCCAGATGACGAGCTTGCCCTGGGCTTTGACTCGCGTGTCGACACTGGCGACTTGGACGTCCTGGGGCTTTCCGTCTTTTTCGAAGATGAAGCCAATTTCGGGATGTGGCTTGGCGAGAGGGTCAATCTCACTCGCCCGGGCTTTGAGCACAAACCGCAGGGGCTCATCCGCCGAAAGCTGACTCAGGCCAAGGCTCAAAAAGCCGGCCAACAAGGCTAGGTTCAACGCACGTTTCATGAATTTGGATTTACTTTTTGCCGCCGAACATTCCGCTGAGCGCACCGCCCAAACCGCCACCACCCAGAAATTTCGCAGCCAAATCGTTGATCGCGTTTCCATCGCCATCCTCGTCCAGAATGCTGAGAATGGCGTTCATTCCGTCGCCTTCCGCTTCGCTTTTCTTTTTGGCGAGCGCTCCCAGAAGAATCGGGGCGAGCATGGAGACGGTTTTCATCGCCTTATCGCCTTCGATTCCCAGGTGCTGACCCAGGATCTGGCCGATGATTCCACCCCCGCTGCCTCCTCCCAACAATCCGCCGAGTCCTCCGCCACCGAGCAATCCTGACATCCCGCCACCCATCAGAGACTGAAGAATGTCGCCGGATTGTTCTTCGCCTTTGACCATGCTTTCCTCCACGTTTTCGAGAGCCGCTTCATTTCCGTGCTGCGCAATGACTTCGGCGACGCTCTCCGGGCCATTTTTCTGGGCTTTTGCCGCCAGTCCTCCAAGAATGAGTGGTGCGATCTTTGGCAGCAACTCTGAAGCTTGCGATTCCGGGATATCGAGCTTTTTCGAAAGCGTGTCGCTTACCTCTCCGCCGTATGATTCGACCAATTGTTGTAGAAATGACATGGGCTGATCTTAGACATGTCGGGAAGAATTCCAAACTCGAATTTCGTGCCGCCAATCTTTCGCGGCCGAATTCAAATTTCAGATTTCGAGAATCAAGCTAGGCTGAATCGTGATTTCTCCAACCTTCAAAGCCGATCCGGTGTTCCTTCGTGTTCTGTGGGGAACACTTGGGCTTCTCGGGTTTGGACTGCTGGAACGAATCTGGTGGGTTGCGGATCTCTTTGCACATCTGCGTCCGTTCCTGGCCGCCGTTCTGGCATTCTGCGCAGTGTTCTTCTTTGGGAAGAAGGCGAAAAGACTGGGGAGCATCGCCGCGGGAGGCGTGTTGCTCGCCCTCCTGTTGATTTTGCCTCCGTTGTTCCAAACCGCTCCGAGAGGGGACGGGGAGGCCGACTCCCCGAGGTTCCGGGTCTATCTACAAAATATCGCGTTTCGCAACGACAACAAGAGCGCGGTCGTTTCCCAAATTCGCCAGTCGAATGCCGACATCGTGGTGTTGCAGGAGGTCACCGCGGGATGGTTGGAGCAATTGAAGCCCTTGCTGGATGTCTATCAGTTTGATGTGACCGAGGCGCGTGAGAACAATTTTGGGATGATGCTGATGAGCCGCTTCCCGATCGTCGACTACGGCATTTCAGATTTCAGCGGCTGGGATGTCCCGTCCATTACCGCTACAATTGAAGTGGATGGGAGGAACATCGAAGTGATTGGAACCCACCCGCCTCCTCCTGTCGCACGGGATTTGTGGGAGGTGCGCAATTGGCATCTCGAATCGCTCGCTCAAGCGGCGCGTTTGCAGCGGAAACCACTGCTCGTCGTCGGAGATTTCAATGCGACGCCGTGGAGCGCTGCTTACCGAACCTTTCTCAAGGAATCGGGGCTTGTCAGTGCGTACTCGCCGGCCAAATCAACGTGGAAGCCGCTCTCCTTGCCGCTGGTTGGTTTGCCGACGGACTTCCAATTTGTCTCGGAACACTTTCGGTTGATCAAAGGGCGGAGGCTCGATTTTGCGGGTTCGGACCATCGCGCAGTCTTGTTGGATTACACAATTGTTGAAAAATGACGGAGGCAATGTCCGAAAGTTCGCCGTTTTTTGGGAAGAAATGGAGCGGAGGCTACGTTAAAGGGGCTGACTGCTGATTTTTCCCTGACTACTCATGAAATCCCTCATTGTTACAGGCCTCCTTGCTTTGGTCCTTATCTCGGCAAGTCCATCGTTCGCCAGGACTTGGACGCAAGCCAGTTCCGGAAATACCATTGTTGCCGAATACGGCGGCGTCGAAGGTGCGAACGTCCAGCTTAAGGCGAAAGGCCGCGTCTATTCCGTGCCCGTTGCTTCCCTTTCGCCTGACGACCAGGCCTTCATCAAGGAGCAAATGGCCAGGGCTGCCAGCCAGGGTTCCGCCGATTGGCCTCAATGGAGAGGCGCGCGGCAAGACGGAATTTCGCCTGACAGCGATTTGTTGAAGAAATGGCCGGCGGATGGTCCCGAGAAAGTCTGGACGTTTTCCGATGCCGGGATGGGATATGGAGGACCGTCGATCGCGGAGGGAAAACTCTTCGTGATGGGGACGCGCGGTTCCCGGATGGCGGTGGTCGCCGTTGATGTCGACTCCGGGGAAGAAGTCTGGTCGACCAATATTGGCGCCGATGAGACGGACTCCTACAATGTTGGTTGGGGCAACGGCCCTCGCAGCACCCCGACGTTCAGTGACGGTAAAATCTACGCGCTGGGGCCGGAAGGCACCTTGGCCTGCCTCGAAGCCGGCGATGGATCGAAGGTCTGGTCGAAAAACCTGGTGTCGGATTTTGGCGGAAGCGACGGAAGCTGGGGCTACTCCGAATCTCCGGTCGTGGATGGCGAAAAGGTCATCGTGACTCCGGGAGGCTCGAGCCCAATGATTGCGCTGGATCGCAACTCGGGAAAGACCATTTGGAAAGCTGACATCTCTGGAGCGGGGCCGGCTGAATACGCCACCGTGGTGATTGCCGAGACCAGTTCCGGAAAGCACTACGTGAAGCTGTTTCAAAGCTTTGTCGTTGGAGTTGATGCTGAATCGGGTCGCGAAGTTTGGCGATCCGAGTGGGCCGGAAGAACGGCAGTGATTCCAACGCCAATTGTGGATGGCGACGAGGTGTATGTCTGCTCGGGCTATGGCGTGGGTTGCATGAAATTGAGGATCGAAGGAGGCGATGCCAACCAACTTTGGATCAACAAGAACATGAAGAACAAGCACGGCGGCGTGATCAAATTCGGCGATCACGTCTACGGGTTTTCAGAAGCCGCGGGGCTGGTTTGCCAATCCTGGGAAACCGGTGAACTGGCCTGGAATGAACGCGGACTGCAATCCTCTTTTGGTTCGATCGCGATCGCCGACGGAATGCTCTACTGCCTCAATGAGGGGGATGGAATGGTGACTTTGGCTGAGGCGACTCCGGCGGGCTTTAATCAAATCAGCCAATTCAAAATGGAGCCCCAAAGCACCAACCGAAACGCCCAGGGCAGAATCTGGACGCCACCGGTTGTCGTTGGCGGCAAACTTTATCTTCGCGATCAAGAACACATTTCCTGTTACAACGTCAAAAAGTGAATTTTATGAAAACGAAACTCCTCTCCGGACTGACTTTACTCACCGTATTTTCGATCTCAGCTCAGGCTGAAAAATGGGCGCAATGGCGCGGCCCCAATCAGGACGGTATTTCTCCCGACAAAGGCCTGATGGCGGAATGGCCCGAAGGTGGACCGGAAAAAATCTGGACCTACGACAATGCAGGCATGGGTTACTCCAGCTTCTCCTTTGGGGAAGACAAGCTTTTTACGCTGGGCACTCGGGGCGATTCCGTCTTCGCGATCGCGTTGAATCCGAACACGGGTGAAGAAGTTTGGGCGTCTGAAATCAGCAATGACGACCAGAAGGGATACAGTGCCGGTTGGGGGCATGGTCCTCGCAGCACCCCGACCTACGATGCGGGAAAAATTTACGCCTTTGGTCCCAAGGGAACGTTGGCTTGTCTCAATGCCGCCGATGGAAGCAAGGTTTGGTCGAAAAATCTGCAGTCTGAGTTTTCCGGAAAAGCAGGCGGCTGGGGCTATTCCGAGTCACCGGTGATCGATGGCGACAAGGTGGTGATTGCACCTGGTGGTGACAAGACTCCCCTGGTTGCGCTCGACAAATCCAGCGGTGAGACCATCTGGACTTCGAGCTTTTCCGGGGCTGGAAAGTCGGAATACGCGACCGTCGTTGTCTCTGAAATCAATGGCGTGAAGCAATACGTCAAACTCTACCAGCAATTGTTGGTGGGGGTGAATGCCGAGTCCGGCGAGCTGATTTGGAAGAGCGAATGGCCACGAGGACGCACGGCTGTGATCCCGACCCCGATCGTGAGCGGCAACGAAGTTTACATCACCTCAGGCTACGGCGCTGGATCCAAGAAAGTGAAGATCGAGGGATCAACCGCGACCGATGTGTGGGACAACAAGGAGATGAAGAATCACCATGGCGGCGTGATCAAATTGGGTGACTATCTCTATGGGTTTTCTGATGGCGGCGGCTTGGTCTGCCAAAGCTGGGAAACCGGCGAGATTGTCTGGAATGAGAAAGGCCGTTACACCCAAAAGGGAGCGGTCCACCTCGTTGACGGAAAGCTGATCTGCGTCAATGAAGCGGATGGCATGGTGACGATGGCAAAGGCAACTCCGGAGGGCTATGTGGAACTTGGCCAGTTCAAGCTCGAGCCCCAATCCCCGAATCGCAGTCCCAAAGGAAAAGTCTGGAGCCATCCGGTGGTTTTGGACGGCAGGCTCTACCTTCGGGATCAGGAGTTCCTGACCGCATTCAAGGTGAAAGGCTAACCTTCCTCAAAAACATAGCGCTTCGAGCGCACCGTCACGTTTGGCGGGACAAGGCTATGTTCGAAGGCCAAAAATCCTTCGTAGAGATTGTTCCAGAAGTCGATGTGCTCGGAGTCCGCCTCCGCGGCGAGACGTTCCTTGGTCATTCGAAACGGGAAGGCGTGGACGCGGAAAAACGGTTGGCCGTGGTTCAGCGCCGCGTCTCCCAAGGTGTAGATCTCCTCGATTGACGAATCCGTCATCGCAAAACAGCCGATCGACACGGACTTGCCGTGGATCATGATCAGGCTCCCGGTTCGCTTGTGAGCGCGATCGTAAGTATTGGGATAGCCGATATTGAAGGACAAATGATAGCTGCTGTAGGGATTGAAGCGTCCGGAGTTCACGAAGTAAAAGCCTTCCGGGGCTTGAAAGTCTCCCTGTTTCTCCTTGGGCCCCAGCTTTCCTGACATTGCCGCAATCCGATAGTTCCGAAACAGTTGAAACTTGCCGTTCGAACCCTGGACCCACAATTCCAGTTCGTGGGATTCTTTGAAGATTCTGAGAAAGATGGGACTTCCAAACGTCAGTCCTTTCGCTTCGAGGTCTTTCTTGAGGAGAGGGGTGACCCGTTTTTTTGCCTTTGAAGCCCGGTTCGGGTCGTCACTTTCAATCGGGCTCGAGCCGCCCTTCACTTGATTGGGAGGGGCTCCTCCCACCGGGAGAAGGTCAGTGATAACGGGACGTGACATCGTGGCAAACGGGAGCCGGTCTTGAAGAATCAAAACGATGCCAACTATGACGAGAGTGAGAACTCCCAACATGAGTGGCTTCATTCTCCTATTGCATCGCGGATTTGACCGGATTGCAAGCCGGGGATTTCTCCGCCTTTAGCGCATTTTGGGTGAACCAGTAGCCGATGAAGGGGGGATGGGTCACTTCAACGGCTCTCGCTAACCGTCGAGGGCGCCCTTTAAGTCAGCCAGTTTGAACGGCTTCGGTAGAAACCCGTCCATGCCCGATTCGGCGCAGCGATTCCGCATGGCGTCGAAAACATGTCCCGTCATCGCCATGATCCGAACGTCAGGATTCATCGGGCTCGGGTTGCGACGAATTTCCAGGGTCGCCTCAATCCCTCCCATGATCGGCATTTCCAGATCCATGAACACCACATCGTAGGGATTGTTTTGCACCGCCTCGACCGCCTCAACTCCGTTTTCCGCCAGGTCGACGTTATGTCCCAAACGCTGAATCGTCAGGACGGCCACTTTCTGATTCACCGGATTGTCCTCGACCACCAGCACCCGCTTCGAGACCGGGGAAGGTGCAAACTCATCAAAGGGAGATCCGTCCGTTTCCTTGGAATTGGCGAGAAACGGAAACGAAATGGGAAGCTTTTCGTCAGGCAGGCAGGGGCGCGCCGTAATCGTGAACGAAAAATTGGATCCAACGCCGATTTCGCTTTCGACGGCGATCGCGCCTCCCATGATATCGACCAAATTCTGGCAGAGCGTCAGGCCCAATCCGGTTCCTCCGAATTCGCGAATCGTCTCATGCTCGACTTGGACAAATGGGTCGAACAACGTCTTCAGGTGAGATTCCTGAATCCCGATGCCATCGTCTTCCACCGCGAACTGAATGCGCCCGGTATCCTTCGGCTCAGTTCCTACCCAAACGCGAACCCCTCCCTTACTGGTAAACTTGATCGCGTTCCCGATGAGATTGTTGAGGATCTGGGTGACACGCGCGGCATCGGTCTCCACATAGCGCGGAACGTCCGGATCGATGTGGTAGCTCAACTCGAGCCCCTTATCAAAGGCTGCCGCAGAGAAGGTGTCGACCGAGCTTTGCACCAGGCTCTCGACTTTCTCCGGCTTCATTTCCAGCGCCATATTGCCCGCTGCCAGCCTCGAAAAGTCCAAAATGTTGTCGAGAACATCCATCATGGACGAGCCCGAACGACGAATCGTATCAACATAGTCCGTTTGTTGGTCGGAAAGCTCGGTATCTCGCAACAGATCCATCATCCCGAGAATGCCGTTCATCGGCGTCCGAATTTCATGGCTGATGTTTGCCATGAATTGGTCTTTCAAGCGCGAGGCATCTTCAGCCGTGGATTGTAGCGTTTCCGCTTCCCTGCGACTGACCTCCAGCGCATCAATGTGCAACTGGGCTTCACGGCTTTGAAATTCGATGAACTGGTCGAACGAGGTAACCAGATTGGCCAGTTGAGAAGGGGTTTTGGAGCCGAGAACGGACTCCAGGGTGTCAGGGCTCGCCAAAATCGTTTCTGCTTCAGCTTCGGGAAGCTCGAGGCAGTTTTGGATGATGATTCTGGCTATATTTTGCATATAGAAGATAAAATTAACGAATAATTCCAAATTCCATATTTATCAAGTGTCTTTATTGACCTCGATTCTTTCGCTTTGAGCGACTTCGGAAGACGAACGGAACCGCAATTATCGATCCGAAACCCTTTCGAACAACGACTTCTCCGATCCGGAAAACCGTGGATGAAACGCCTCGTTTTGGAGTGTTTTTCTGAACAATAAAAAGAGTGACACCAAGAAAGTGATGTGTTTTACAAGAAGGGTAGTTGCCCAGCCTCTGCGTGGTTCTTTTTGAGTAGCTGCCCCGCTGAAATTGATTGGCGATGGTGCGTAACGGTTTGCTGATGCGAAATATGATTGAAATTTTAATGGTAGAAGACAACCCGGGCGATGTCGGGTTAACAAAGGCCGCCCTGGAGGATGCTAAAATTGCGAACAGCCTTCATGTCGCGACAAACGGAGAGGAGGCGTTGGCGTTTCTTAAACGTGAGGGAAAATTCGCGGAGTCGCCGCGTCCCGATATTATTCTCCTGGACCTCAATTTGCCCGGAATGCACGGCGCTGAATTGTTGGAGCAGATCAAGGAGGACGAGGCCTTTTCCAGCATCCCGGTCGTCGTCCTGACGACATCGACGGCTGATGAGGACATCCTCAAGGCTTACGAGCTACACGCGGCCTGTTACATTACGAAGCCGGTCGATCTGGACCAATTTACGAAAGTCGTGCAATCGCTCGAAGACTTCTGGTTTGCCGTCGTCAAGTTGCCACCGCGCGAAGATTGATCCACGTTCGATGTCATGGCAAAGCCGGAACCAGAGCCCATCGATCCAAGCCAGCTCCCGGAGTTGGCGGCCGGCGTCATTCAGAAAGCCAAGTTCCCTCAACTTGCGTCGTGTGACGGGGATCAACCCCGCTTGAGACCCGTCTCGCCCGTTCGCGTGGACGGCTTCACCATTTACGTCGCCAATCTCAAGTCCTATCACAAGACCGGGGAAATTGAGGCGAATCCCAAAGTTGAGCTCTGCTATCTCGACGACAAACACGACCAGGTGCGAATCACCGGCGTCGCGGAAGTCCTGGAGGATGGCGCCCTCAAGCAGGAAATCTGGGATTCCAATCCCTTGCTTCGCAACTACCTGGGCAGCATCGACAACCCGGAACTGATCATTTACCGGATTGTGCCGAATCGCGTTCGCTTTATGCGCGAGTGGGCCCTGGACTACCACGAAGTGCCGCTGGAGCTATGAACTCGGAAAAGGAGTTTGCCGAGCACGTCATTGAACTGATGAACGAGTTTGGCGAGGTGTCCGCGAAACGAATGTTTGGCGGCTATGGAATCTTTCGCGAAGGGCTCATGTTTGCCCTCATTGCCGACAGTCGGCTCTACCTCAAGGTTGATCCGGAGAATCAGGCTGAATTTGAGAAGCGTGACCAGGAGCCCTTCACCTACCTGAGGAAGGATCGCGAAGCTCAACTTTCCTATTTCTCCTGCCCGGATGAAGCGTTCCAGACTCCGCGCGTGATGAACCAATGGGCAGAACTGGGATGGCAAGCCGCCTTGCGCGCGGACCAGGCGAAACCCAGGAATCGCCGCAAACGCGTGGCTTCATGAAGTTCAGATGGCCCAAACGGCGTCATCGCCTCACGCGAAGAGGATTGGAATTGCGGCAGGCAACCACCGCCGATGTGGACACGTTGTCAGACCTCTACGAGTCCTGCATGAGACCGTACGCCGAAGCTTTCTACCCCTGGGACACCCATCGCTTTCGGGATGACTTCAACCCGGCTGAGATCGAAGTGCTGGCCTTCCAGGATGCCATCATCGGACTCCTCCGAACCAAGGTATCGGAAGAATTCGTCTACCTCGCCGAAGTCCAGATCCGGGAAGGATTCCGCAACGCCGGCCTCGGCACGGAACTCGTCAAACTCACCGTGCAACGCGCCACCGCGCTCGATCTTCCGGTTCGGCTTCGCGTGCTTCGCAACAACCCGGCCAGGCAGCTTTACGAGAGGCTCGGCTTTCAACAGATCGCGGAAGGCGCCTGCGATCTCGTTTTCCAACGACCGGCTGCCTGAACTGGAGAAAACGCCAGCGAAAGGCTTGCGTCTTCCCCCGTTCGCGCTAAAATCCTGCCTCCGCGCACCTCGAATTTAAGGAGGGGTGGCAGAGCGGTTGAATGCACCGGTCTTGAAAACCGGCATACGGCAACGTATCGTGGGTTCGAATCCCACCCCCTCCGTATTCGCTGATCTAAAGCAAGTTACAGCTTTTTTGGTGCACTGTTAGCTTGAATTAGTTACAGAAGTAGTAACAGCTCATTGATGTTTGTTTCCGTTATTCGCGTCACCTACACGCGAAGGATCGGAGTTCCTGGCACTTGAGAGGGTAGTTTGGGCAACAAAAAGGAGGGGCAGACCTTGGGGACCCATTTCAAAAGACTGGGCTGGTGCAGAAAGGGGAGGGGGTCGAATGAAGCCCTACAAATGAAAGGTGAACACGAACAGCCACACCCACGGAGCCCTAGCATTGCGCGAATTTTCACTGGCTAGGGAATTCTGACGGTCTTGACCTGATCCAGAAAGCTGGACACCTCAAAACGATAGTTCTGCT
>TARA_R110002096_G_scaffold42144_15_pt1 | contig 18830 bp, 11 predicted proteins | sample TARA_R110002096 | Tara Oceans TARA_R110002096 (sample SAMEA4397295) | marine metagenome | biome: Polar Biome; feature: [DCM] deep chlorophyll maximum layer (ENVO:01000326); material: water (ENVO:00002006), including particulate matter (ENVO:01000060) such as... | depth 35 m
GGTGAAGGCGAGCGACACCAAATATCTGAAGTTCATCCAGCTCGCCTTCGAGTTCGGACATGGCGACGGGATGTCGCTCAAAGGCGTCGAAGAAGTCGAGATCGCCGGTTGCGAGGTGTCGAATTTCGCGGCCAACGGCATCACCATAAACGGGCATTACAACACGGTTCGCTCCTGCGACCTGTTCAACCTCGGAAAAACCGGCCTCACCATGTATGGCGGCGACCGCAAGACGCTGAAGCCGGCGGCGAATCTCGCGGAGAACAACCACATTCACCATTACGGAATTTTCAAGCGCACCTACGCGCCGGGGATCAGTGTCAGCGGCTGCGGGCAGACCGTGCGGCGCAACCTGATCCACGACGCCCCGCACAATGCCATCCTTTACAGCGGCAACGAGCACCTCTTCGAGCTGAACGAGATCCATCACGTGGTGATGGAGACCGGCGATTCCGGCGCGTTCTACACCGGGCGCGACTGGACCAGCCAGGGCAACGTGCTGCGTCACAACTACATTCACCATTTGGGCAGCTCCGACGCGAAACACACCAACACGATGGGCGTTTATCTGGACGACTGCGACTCGGGCGACACGATCGAGGGGAACATTTTTTACCGCGCGGGCCGGGCCATCATGATCGGCGGCGGTCGGGACAATCCGGTGCTGAACAACCTCGTCGTCGAATGCCCGATCGGCCTCCACTTCGACGCACGCGGGATGACCTGGAAACAGTGGAACAACCCGAGTTATTCCGGTTGGGATTTCGAAGGAAAAGCCAAAGCCGTCAACTACCAGAACCCGCCCTGGAGCGAGCGCTATCCGAGGTTGGCCGCGATCTTGGACGAGTCCCCGAAGGAACCGCTCAACAACCCGATTCGGCGCAACGTCTTCGTGAACTGCGCCCAGAAAGTCTGCAGTTTCGACGGCAACGTCACCAAGATGGTCGACGACAAGCTGGAAATCGCCGACAACCTCGCGGTGAACACGACCGGCAATCCCGAGGCCGGAGCCCTGACCAAGGGACTCAAGGGTTTCACCGACCTCTCCGGCACCGACGACGCTCCGGTCGATCTCGGCTTTGCCGATGCCTCCGCCGGAGATTTCACCCTGAAGGACGGCGCCCGGCTTCAGAAAGAGTTGCCCGGGTTCGAGCCGATTCCGTTTGAGGAGATCGGTCTGTTTCAGGACGATTACCGCAGCGAATAGACGAAAGCGCCGAACGCGCGTTCACTCTTCGGTCTTGGGAACGAGCTGAAAGGCATCGAGAATCACAAAACCATCGCCGCCGGTATTGCTGACGGTGATGGTCGATTCGCCAGCAGACAATTCCACCACGCCGATGGGCCGGAACAATTTTCCGGACGGAAGCGCCTTGGTTTGGTCCACAGTCAGGGTGGTTTGGTTGTCCCCGCTGACGACGACCACGGGAACCTTCGTCGCCCGCGTTTCATGGGCGGAGTAAGCCATGCGCACCTCATAACGGCCGGCCTCCGGCGCGGAAAACCGGAAGGTCGCCACGGATTTGCCATCGGCCCTGTGATCGTCATGCACGTAGCCGGAGCCGACGTGCGGCTTGAAATTGGTCGAGCGAAGCCACTGCCCTTTCAACGTCGCGGCAGCGTCGTCGAGCACGATCCCGCCCAGCGTTTTCGGATCCACGCCGCCCACTTCCTTCGGCTTGGGCGGAAGTGGAGGCAGTTCGGGCAACTCCAGCACCTGACCGGCCGCGAGCAACTGCGCGCGAAGCTTCGGATACGGCAATTCCTGCACAGCGACGTCGTCTCCGGCCGCCAACGCTGCGGCAATCCCGGCGCTCTGACCCAGGATCATCCACGTCGGTTCGACCCGGATCGAACTGATCGCCACATGAGTGCAGGACAACGCGACCGGCACGAGCAGGTTGTCGCATTCCTGTGGCTTTGGCAGGATCGAGCGGTAGGGCACCTGATAGGGATAGCCATGACGGCGTCCGCTCATCCGCACGGGAAAAATCGTGCCTTCGTTGACCACCGCACCGTCCGCCGTGGCAATGCGCTGACAATCGTGCGAATCGATCGGAAACGACGAAATCGCGATCGGATCCTCCTTTTCCGGCTCTTTGAGGATGTCTTTCTGGCTCACCACATAAATGCCCTGCATCCGCCGTCCCTCACGGACGTAAAGAGCGGGCGGAAAGTGATCGGTCTCGGCGAACTCATCCTTGCAAAGCCCGAGCCGCACAAATCTCCGGCGGATCGACTCGGGCACGGCGAGGTCGGTCGTCAGAAAGTGGTAGAACTCCAGCGTGTATTGCCGGTGCGCCTCCCAGATCGCGGCGCGACCTTCCGCGTCAGCCTCGCTCCAACCGTTGCAGGCACCAACCAAGCCTAACGAGAATTGTCCACCGATCGAATTGTTGCCGTCGAACTTATCGCCGGGCAGATCGTAGAGATCGAATCCCACACCGCTCCCTCCGTTCGCGAGATGCCGTCGCACCACCTCGAATCGCGCCGGGTCGTAGTTCGCCGGTTCAGGCATGGCGACGCGATTCTCAGGATCAGCGGTCAGGCAAAGCCGGAAGCTGTAGGTCATCACATTCGCGTCACCCTCAGCATCGGGACCGGCATCCGTTGTGGTGATCAGCGGCAGCGGCTTACCTTCGTCGTCAAGCCCAGAAATCGTCAACCGGCGCTTCGTGAACTGCTTTCCGGCGAGCGACTCGCCAAACTCCGCGCGGCCCTCCCGGCCGATCGTCCAACTCACGCCCGACGCGGCCATGAGGTCGCCTTCGTAAGTCGCATCGACGAAAACCCGCGCCGCAAACTCGCCCTGGCTTGTGATCAGCTTGACGATGCGCGCGCCGTCCTTCTGCGCGGATTCGAGAACCTGCCCGGTGAGAACCTGCACGCCAGCCTCGTCCAGCAACTGCCGGGTCACGCGCATCGCGACGTGCGGTTCGTAGGTCCACTTGGACTGATCCTTGACGCTGACGTCATACGGCAATCTGACGCCGCGCGACGCGTAGTCTTCCGCGATCCGGCGATGCCATTCATCGAACAGCCCCACTACGGTTGAGCGCACCGTCTGGTTCGAGTCGCTGAAGCTCAATCCTCCGGTGTTCACGCCGCCAATGTGGTCGGTCGGCTCCAGCAGAATCACCGACGCCCCCTCTCGTGCCGCCGCCACCGCCGCGCAGAATCCGCCCGGCGTCGCGCCGTAAACGATGACGTCGGCTTCAGTGGACTGTGCCTGGGAAAGACCGGGTAAAAAGCCAGCCAACGCCAGAATTGAGAACCATGTCAGGGGTTTTTGATTCAACATGGCGGAAGGCTAGCGGCGAATTCGAACGCGTGCAAACGCGCTTGCAACTCCGATGTCTCGCCACCTATTTCCGCGCAAAACGCGGACTTTCCACCACCGCCACCACCAAATCCCGGAGTCGATACCCCTGCTCCTTCGTCTTCGCCAAAATCTCGCGAATCGCAGGCCGGTCGGTGATTTCCAGATCCCGTCCCAGCGCGTGAACCAGCAGTTTTTCGAGCAGACAACGGGCAAAGGCGTCCTCGCGTTCCATCAGCGCGGCCTTGAATCCAATCATGTCGGGAAATTCCGTTCCGCCAAAGCGGCCGGAAGGATCGACCTTGGGATACGGATTGCCGACGGGGTAATGGCCACGCCATTTGCCGATGGGGTCGAACGATTCCAGGGCAAAGCCGGGTGGATCAATGTGGTTGTGGCAGGAGCTGCAGGCGGAGCTTTCGCGGTGTTTCTCCAATTGCTCGCGAATCGTTGTCGCGCCGCGAATATCCGGTTCAATGGCGGGAATATCGGGCGGAGGCGGTGACGGTGGCGTGCCGAGGATGTTCTCCAGAAGCCAGACTCCACGAATCACCGGCGACGTGTCGACGCCATTTGCGGTCAGGGTCAGCACGCTGGCATGGCCCAACACACCGCCTCTTCTCCGGTCGGTCAGCGGAATCCGGGCGAAACGCGTCGTCGGCGAATCGCCCACGCCGTCCTGGCGAAGATAGCGCGCGGGCAGGCCATCGACCTCCTGTTCGCCGATCTGCGCGAACTGTTCCGGCTTGATGCGGTAGAGCGCGGCCAGCTCTTTGTTGGCGAAGGTGTAGTCGGAATCCAGCAAATTGGCAATGGGACCGTTGGTCTCGATCAGGTGCCGGAAATAAACGCGCGTTTCCCGTCGCATCGCCGGTTCGAGCCGGTCGTCGTAGTAAACGCGAAAGCGATGCGGGTCCGGCGCCATCGAGCCCAGTTCATGGAGATGAAGCCAGCCGTCGAGGAACTCGTTCACGAACTCGTCGGAACGCGGGCTGGAAAGGAGCCGCTCGGCCTGCGCGCGCAGGTTGGCACGAAGTTCGCCGCCGGCGGCCAGCTCGAGGAGTGGTTCATCCGGCATCGACGCGGTCAGGAAGTAGGAAAGACGTGACGCCAGTTCATACTCGTTCAGCTCATCGCCTCGCTCCTCGCGATAAATGAAGGCCGGAGAGCAGAGCACCGCTTTGAGTGCTTCCTGAATCGCGGCTTGTTCCGTCATTCCACTTTTCCCGGCTTGCTCGGTCAATTTGAGAATCGACGTGAGTTCGCCCTCCTTGACCGGACGACGCCAGGCGCGTTCGGCAAACTCGTGCAGCACTTCTCCGGCGCGGGAAGCGTCATAGGCTTCGTCGCCGAACACAACCCGGTGGCTCGCGGGCGGCCAGGTTTCGTTGAGCGGCCCCTCCAATTCAATCTCGTGAAGCCGGACGCGGGGGCTTTCGCCGAAGTGAAACGAAATCCAGCCACCATACTTCTTCTGATCGGCCTCGAATTCCGCAAAGGCTTCGGGTGACAACGTATCCTTCGCCAATTCGTTGAAATAGGTGTTCATGCGGTAGTTCGAATTGGTGGGCCCGTTCGGGAACCCGAGCCGCGGAAACTGCCCCTTCTCCAGCCACATTCGGCATTCGAGCCAAACGCGTTCGTCGTCCGGCAAATCCCAGGTTGCGATGTGCTGTTGACTGGCCTGTTCGTGCGTCGCGGCGTAATCGCGGGCTTCCTTGTTTTGCGGATCGATACCTTGAAGCGACGCGGTCGAGAGCGAGAGCCGAACTGGCTCGCTTTCATCCCAAAGTGAGGGCCAGCGCTTGAACCGCTCCTGCTTCAGCGCGTGGCGAAACTTCGCCTCCGCCAAAATCCGGACACGATACCAACCATTCATCGGCACGCCGCTGTCGCTCACGTCGTCGAGCGGATGATACTTGCCGAAGGGAGCGCCTCCCGCCCCGATTCGCTGGCACAAATCCTGGTAGGGCTGCGGTTGACCCAATTTTCGAAAATAACCAACCGCCTGCGATATTTCCTGTCCCGTGGTGCGGTCGAACGGCGGTTTCATCTTCCAAACCTGCGTTTCCGGTTTGGGTTCGAAGTGAATCGCCCGATCGATCACCTCCTCCGCCGCTTCGAGATATTGGCGCAGCAGAAAACTCGACGTCACCAGCTTCTCTCCGTTCGTCGCAAAGCCGTGCGAGCGTTGGTCGCCCGGAAATTCAGCCGTCGGATCCTGGCCGGACTCCATCTGAAACAGATCGCGAATCGTGTTGCGATATTCGGTCCGGTTCAGACGACGCAACACGGCCTGGCTCGATTCCTTTGGCTTGCTGGAATGATAAGCCACGAGCCGCTCTTCGAGCTCAAGGATCGCCGCCTCGCGCTCTTCATCAGTCGGTTGCGCCTTGTCCGGCGGTGGCATGAAGCGGCTTTCGACCTGCTCCAGACAGTGCTCCCAGATTTTCGCGTTCGTTTCCGTGATTTCAAAATCGACCGTTTCCAGCGACAACCCGCCTTTTTCCGTCGCGTCGTCATGACAGTCGAGGCAACTGTTGGAAAGCAGGGCATCCAATCCGGAGCCAGCTTGAGCAGCGAACGCCGGAAGGGCCAGGAGAATCAGAATGGCTAGTCGTCTCATGCGAATTCCCCCAGAGTTCCCGTGCTTTGACCAAATCGCTCCGTCTCAACGCCGAACCGCTGTGCCATGGTCAGGTAGAGATTGGATAAGGGGATCCGGCGTGACTTCTCCGATGGCAACGCTGCGTGGGTAACGTGCTGGTGGCCACCACCGGCGAGCAAAATCGGCAGTTTCGAATTGGTGTGCGCGCTGCCGTCGCCCATTCCGCTGCCGAAGAGAATCTGGGTCGAATCGAGCAAGCCCAACGCATCGAGTTTGGCGACAAACTTTGCGACATGATCGAGTTGATACTTCTCGATCGCGCGCTGTCCCGCCATCAGGGTTGGATCCTTGCCGTGATGCGAATAGGCGTGATATCCCTTCGGATTGAGCCCAACCCCTTTCGCGTCAAAACCGCCGGGAACCTCGATCGTGGCGATGTGGGTCGAATTCGTTTCCAACGCGAGCGCGATCAAATCAAACAGAATCGGCAACTGCTCGGTCACGGTCCCGTCTTTCGGCTCGGTCAAATCGACTTCCGGACGCGGCCGGTGGACCCATTCCTTTTCCTGCTCGATCGCGACTTCCACTTCGCGGACCGAGGTGAGGTATTGATCCAGTTTCGCCTGGTCGCGCCTACTAAGCCGCTTCTGCATCGTGTTCGCCTGCTCCAACACCGCATCCAGAATCGAACCATGCCGGTCGTAGCGCTCACTTCGCGCGGTGGCAGCGGCTTCGGAGTCGCTGACGAACAGCAGTTTGAAGACCCGGCTCACCTTCTGAATCGCCGGAACCAACACGCCGGAGCGCGTCCATGAAAGTTCGCACGAGCCGCCCCGGTTGCTGCCGGCCGAGGTGTTGAGCACGGGGAACCGCGTCTTCCCGGCATTGGCCTCGGCGAGAAACTGATCCAGCGTGACATTCCCGTCCGGCATCACCGATGCTTCCTGGGTGCGGACGCCGGAGAGAAAGGCATGCGTCCCGGCATGACCGCCGCTGATTCCGTGGTCGAGGTTGGAAAACACGGTAAACTTGCCGCGAAGCTCTTCGAAGGCGGTCAGGTTTTCGGGCAACGCCGCCTCGAGCCCCGTCTCGCTCGGGAAAAAGGCATCGGCAATCATCCCGAAGGGGTTGGCGACGCAGACGAAACGCTGCGCCGTGGGTGGAGTCTCCGCCCGGGCGAACGTTTCGAGAAACGGCAGAGCCAGGCACGCGCCCGGCCCGCGAAGAAAATGGCGACGATTCATAGGCGGGCAAAAGAACCGGGGTCTTCAGTGTTCGCAAGCTGGAAGATGCCGGATTCGCTCCGAAAGCCGCGCAGATCTCCCATCGAATTCTCGATTCGCCGTTGCCAACATCTCGATTAGGTCCTAGATCGTTCGATCCATTAATCCCCCATGAACCCCACACCGCAACCACTCCGATCGCGCCATCTTCTTCTCATTCTGAAGCTGATCGCCATTTTCTTGATTCCTTCGGCCCTCCCGGCTGCGGAGGCACCGGCCAACCGCATTCTTTCCGATGTCGCCTACAAGACCGGCGATACCCTGACCGACTACGAAACGGAGCGATGCAAGCTCGATGTTTATCTGCCTGACAGCGGTGAAAACTGGCCCGTCCTCGTCTGGTTTCACGGCGGTGGGTTGAAGGCTGGCGACAAGCGCGGCACGCCGACGGACGGAGTGAAGCCCGAATTCATGGCCACGAGCCTCGCCAAGGCGGGCGTCGCCGTGGTCTGCCCAAACTACCGATTCAGCCCCACGGTCAAGTTTCCCGCTTATCTCGAAGACGCGGCCGCGAGTGTGGCTTGGGCAAAGCAGAATCTCGCCAAGCACGGCGCCGACGTCGAGCAACTGTTCATCGGTGGACATTCCGCGGGCGGATGGATCACGTTCATGCTCGGCCTCGACTCGGGTTACCTGGAAACGGCAGGCCTTTCCCTCGATGAAATCGCCGGGCTGATTCCGGTGAGTGGCCAGACGATCACCCACACCACCGTACGTGAAGAACGAGGATTCGGGCGCTACACCCTCGTCGCGGACGAAGCGGCCCCGGGTTTCCACGTTCGCAAGGACACCCCGCCGATGCTCGTCATCTACGCCGACAACGACATGCTCGCGCGCGCCGACGAGAACGAATTGTTGGTCGAGATGATGAAGGGCGCGGGCAACAAGGGCGTCCGGAGTTTGAAAGTCGCGGACCGCAATCACGGGACCATCGCGAGTAAAATCGCCGACGAGGATGATCCGGCGCGGAACGCGATTTTGGAGTTCATGAGCGTTGAGACTCCGAGCGCCAAGCGGACCGCCGCGCGGATTGACGCGGTGATGAAGACTCCGGGCGTGGTTGCGTTCTGGGATTTCGTGAAACGCGAGCAAGACGAACCGCGACGCTTCACCGCCCATGTTCCTCCGGGAGCCGCGACCGAATATCCCCTCGACGCCGGAAACTACATCAAGGATTTCTGGGGCGCGGGCCGCGAGGCGACCTATGCCGATTTTCCCCTGCTCGGGCGCGGTCCCTTTGGGGAAGCCATCCAAATCAAAAAAGAGAGGAACCCCAATTTTCGGCCTTTCCTCTTCATCCCGCGTTCGCGGCTGCATGACACGCCACTCGATATCAAGGGCGAGGGCAAATCCGTGACCGTGGTGGTGTGGGCGATTCGCGAGAGCGGAAATCACGCGCTCGCGGGCATTTGGCACGAGGGAACGGACCTGGTGCAGAAGGAAACCACCGGAATTCAAAAGGTGGAGCGCGGGCAACGCCAATACGCCCTGTTTGCGGGGCTCAACAAAACCGGCAGTGCCTGCGGGCACGTCTCGGAAAACGGGGCCAGCTCGTTTCTGAACAAGTATGCGCTGCACAAGTGCAATTCCGCCGCGCTCTCTCCCGCGGTTCCGGCCGATTCGCCGGCCGACGTGCTCGACGCCTCCTGGCAGTGCTTTGCGATGACTTTTGACAATGCGACGGACGAGCTGACCGGCTGGCTCAACGGTGTTTCCGGCGACCGTTGGCTGGAAAACCCGAAGAAGGACGGTTTGATCAAGTCTGCCTACAAGGCCTATCTGCAGGGCCACTATAACCGCCTGCCCGGCCTCCAGCCCGGCGAGGATCCGAACTTCCCGAAGGACCAGTATTACCTGCCGCCTGAAGACGAGCCGGTCGCGGTTGAGGTGCTTCGCGAAACGGCCGACGAGCGGGTTGAACGGCGCGACTATCGCTTTACCAAGATCGAGGTTACCCTGAAAAAGGACGCCGACGGCAAGTTTTCCGAAACGAGTCGCGACCTCGTGGCGCTGCGCCTCAATCCGTGGTGGTATCCGCACGGCATCTACACGCCGAAGGACGCCACAAGCGGAGGCCCGTTCACGATCGGCCGGGTCATCCACAGCTCCCGCTCGGTTGGGTTCACGGGCTGGATCGGAGGCGTCGCGGTATTCGACCGGGCGTTGACGGCGGAGGAGATGGGGAAACTGACGGCGCTCACCAAGTGAGCTTTGATGCTGAACAAGAGTTCCCCATGCCCCCCCTACTCACCCTGTCAATCGCTCTCCTGCTGACGTTGCAGGCGGGCCACACGGAAAACGCAGTGTCGCCGGAACAGGTGGCCGCATCGGTTGAGAAAGCACACGCCGTTCTCTGGGACAAGTTCATCGGAAATGATGGGCTGATTCACGATTACGTCGGCGAAATCCCCACTCCGGAGGACTGCAAGTTGGGGCGGCCAAATGCGCTCGGATGGTGGAGCCCGATCGAGAATGGGCCGATGTTTACCGGAACGTATCTTGCCGCCATCTGTGAGCGAGCCCGCCGGACGGAGGATCCTGCCGACCGCGAAAAGGCGACGCGCCTTGCCCAGGGATTGCTGAAGTGCGCGTCGGTTTCCGACGTGACGGGTTTCATTGCCCGCGGGATGGGAACGGACGGCAAGTGTCACTATCCGCTCGGCTCGCAGGACCAGTCGCATCCATGGTTTTACGGGCTTCACGCTTATGCCACGAGCGGCATTCCCAGCGATACGGAGCGAGAGCTTGTGGTGAACAAGATGAGGGAAGTCGCCGATGCACTCGAGGTCCTGGATTGGAAGTGCCCCTGTGACGGTGCCTTCAAGGGGCAATCCCGAGGCGATTTCAAGATGTTCCGGCATCACGGCGCGGTCATGTATCTATCGATCCTCAAAGCGATGCACGAGGTGACTGGCGACGACATTTGGCAGAAGCGTTACCACACGGCTATGCATGAGCGCTCTGAAAACGATGGCAAGACACGGCTGGAAATTTGCGCTGCGGGTTATCCGTATGACCGGGATCAAATCCCGAACATCGATCGCGGTCTCCTTTGGATCTACGTCAGTTCACAGGGAGCCTTGGCATGGCTGGCCGAAAGTGAGACGGACGAATCGATCAAGGCGCAATACCACGCGGGTCTTGTCATCAATGCCCGGGAAGTCATGGTCAAGGTGGAGGACTACAAAAGGTTTGATAACAACGACACCAAGGTATTTGGGCACGCCCGCTGGCAGGAGGCTTACCCGGATTGGTTTCCCCAGAAATCACAACATGACGCCGTGAAACTGGCTTCAACCGGCGACCGGGAAATCCTCGGCAACCGCAAGGGTTATGAGGCCGGGCTGATGCGGAATCCACTGGCTGCCGCCGCCCTGATTGCGTTTGCAGAATATGAAGACGGGCTTGATTCGGTGCGGGCGGCGATCGCCCACTATGACTATACCAAGCTGAATATGGCGGAGTTCTTTTTTGCCGAATGCGCCTATTACGCGCTGCAAGCCCCGAGGACGGGAACCGAAAACTAGAGGCAAACGAGTTCGGCGCGGAGGCGATCCGGACAGCCTGATCAGCGGCGCGATTCTCCCTTACGCCGCCGAAATCCGCTAGTTTCGGCCGCAATTGGGGCAAGGGATGCGGAGCTAAGGCTGGGAATTGGACTTAGGATCACGAAATGATGGCCGCATGAAACGCCAAAATCTGACTTTCCTGATTGGACTCGCCGGCGTTGCCCCCACGGAACGGCCGCGGGCCCGGCGCTGGGGGAAATGGTTCGAAGCGCCCATGCTCGTCCTGGCCATGTGGATGATCATCGAATGGTACTTGAGGGCCAAGGGCGTCTACCCCGAGAACTGGGCAATCCTCACCGACCGGGCCATCTGGCTGTTTTTCGTGACGGAAACGGTCGTGCTGAGTATCCTGGTGCGGAACACCCGCCACTATCTCAAGAGCAACTGGTTGAACCTCGGAATCATCGCCCTTGGGATTCCGCTTTTTTGGAACAACCAGCTTTACGTGGGGATTCTTCGGAGCCTGCGGATTCTTCTCATCTTCGGAATCCTGTTCGAGTTGTCCGGCACCATCCGCAAGATGCTGGCAAAGAACAACATCGGACTGACGTTATTCGTAAGCCTGATCATCATCGTCATGGCGGGAATCTGGATTGCCGCGATCGATCCAGCCATCGATACGCCCTGGGACGGGATCTGGTGGGCGTGGGTCACGGTGACCACGGTTGGTTACGGCGACCTTGTCCCGGATAGTCCGCAGGGCAGAATCTTTGGCGGAGTCCTGATGATTCTGGGCCTGGGCTTGTTCTCCCTGATCACGGCGAGCTTTTCCGCGTTCCTGATTTCCCGCGAGGAAGCGGAGATCATCGAAAAGGAGGAGGACATCATTGAGAAGCAGGAAGAGATCATCGCCAAGGAGAGGAGAGTGGCGTCCAAAGAAGGGCGAGTGATTGCCCAGCTCAACTCCATTGAGGACCGTCTCGGAGCTCTCGAGCGGAACCTTGATCAGCTGATCAATCACCTTTCGGAGTCAACGGCCACCAGCGACGAGAAGGCCGAATCCAAACCTGAAGAGGCTCCCAGCGAGATGGAATCGAAGTCGAACCGCAACGAGGAATGAAGCGGTTCGCCCCGGTGGAGCTGCCGTTCAGCGTGATAGCCCCCTCCTACGGGTACTATTGCCGATCTTTTTTCCGCAAAACTCGCCCCGATGACCGTTCCGTCTTGATCTAATCCAAGCAACCGCATTTGATTCTGTTATGGCCGACGCAATTACCGTACTCCTGCTCCTGATTGCCCTCGAATTGGTATTGGGTATCGACAACATTGTCATGATCACGATCGCGGTGGCTCGTCTGCCCGAAAAGGACCGACAGAAAGCCCGACTATTTGGTCTGGGGCTGGCTCTCGGTGCGCGAATTGTGATGCTCGGCCTTTTCTTTGTTCTGGCAAGCTTGCAGGAGCCGGTTTGGCGCCAATTTTCGATCAAGGACATGGTCCTCCTCGCCGGTGGCGGGTTTTTGATTTGGAAAGCCATTCGCGAGATGCACCTCACCGTTGAAGTGAGTGAGGATCACGAACACGGTGCCCACCGCCCTGCCGCAAGCTTTGCCGGAGCACTCAGCACGATTGTGCTGATGGATCTGGTCTTCTCGCTCGATTCCGTCATCACGGCGATCGGACTCACCGAAAATCTGGTGGTCATCGTGGTCGCCGTCGTTCTTTCCTTCATCGTGGTGCTCGCCTTCGCCAAGCCGATTGGCGAGTTCATCCTGGAGAATCCTTCCTTCAAGATCCTTGCCCTCTCCTTTCTCGTCACCATCGGCGTTGTTCTTTTTGCGGAAGGCATGCATCACCACATTCCCAAACCCTTCATTTACCTTCCGATGGGATTCGCGACCCTGGTTCAGATTCTCCAATGGAGAATGGAGCGCAATCGCAGCCGAAAAGTCCAGGCTGCCTCGTAAAACCCTCCGTCGGCAACAGGATTCGTCTGGTGTTGCCGACGCCAGAACCTGAATGAGGGGACTTTTGTTTCAGAATCCTTCTGAAATTCGTTGCATGCAAGAATCGGGCTCCCTAACGTCGACGGCGTGAAGTTGAGACGGAGGCGCCTTTCAAGTTTTCTCAGCACCGCAGGATCCAACATTTGGCTGGTTTGTGGTCTAATTCTAGGGTTTGCGGGGGCAGATCCGGCACTCTCCCAACAGGCCAACAATCAAGATGGCTTTTTTCGAAACCCGGTTCCCCCGAATGGACCGAGAGCCACGAAGTCGACAAAACGGCGGAAATTCCGAAAGCTGCGCAGAATCGCGACATCTATTATCTCTTGGCTGACCGTCAAGAGAACGCCGCGGCGCAAAGCAATTATCGCCACTATGCCTACCAGTTTCTCACCGAGAACGGAGTTCAAGACAACGCGCAGCTGACGCTGAATTTTGATCCATCCTATCAAACAATTACGCTTCATCAGCTGCGAGTTCATCGGCGCGGTAAGGTGATCGACAAACTAACGAAGCAGGAGATTCGGCTTCTGCAGCGTGAAGAAGGGCTCGAGCGGCAGCTCTACGACGGCACCATGTCGGCGATCGCCGTGATCGAAGATTTGCGGGTCGGTGATATTCTGGAATACGCCTACACGCGGGAGGGCAGAAACCCCGTTTTCGGTGAAAATTATTCTCACGTGGAAAGCCTTCGCTGGTCAGCCCCGCTTCACCAATCCCGATTTCGATTCGTCTGTGAGCGCAATCGTGATTTTCAGCTCAACACCTATGACTTCAAGAGCCCCAGCGATTTCCCTTGGAAGCCGATTGGCAAGTTGAAAGAACTCACCATCTACGAAGATGGGCTTGAGGCATTGTTGGGAGATGGCGAAGTCCCCTCCTATTACGACGAATGGCCTTGGATCGAGTTTTCGGATTACCAATCCTGGGAAGAAGTCGCGACGTGGGCAACCGGTCTCTATGATCTCGATCAGAAGATTCCCAATACCCTGAAGACTGAGATTCAAACCTTTTCGAAACTGGAATCGGAAGAGGAGCGCATTTTGGCCGCTCTTCGGTGGTGCCAGGATGAGATTCGATACCTTGGAATGTTCGAGGGGATTCATTCCCACCAGCCGTATCCCTTACAAACCATTCTTCGCCGGCGTTTTGGTGACTGCAAGGACAAGTCAATGGTCTTGACGACGATCCTTCGTGAACTTGGCTTTGACGCTCACCTTGCCTTGGTCGCCACCGGCAACCGTCACAAGGTCAAAGACTGGCTTCCAACTCCGGGTTCTTTCAACCACCTGGTCGTTCATCTCCGCTACCAAGATCGCGATATCTGGCTTGACCCAACTCGTTCCTTTCAAGGTGGACCGTTGGATGAAATCTATTTTCCAGCCTACGGCTATGGTTTGATCGTATCGCCGGATACCCAACATCTTACTCCGATCGAACCCTCTGGATATGACCGATCAAAGTTGGAAGTCATCGAAACGTTTAACGTGGAAGACTACCAAGGAAAGGCAACCCTCAGTGTCCTCTCCATCTATCGTGGCGGAGAGGCAGACCGCATGCGCTCCAATTTCACGTCCAAGAGCCTCGACCGCTGGCAGAAAGACTACCTCAACCACTATTCCAAAGATTTCCCTGAAATCTCAGCCGTCTCTCCACCCAGATTTGAAGACAACGAAACTGAAAACGTCGTCAAGGTCTGGGAGGAATACGAAATTCAGAATATCTGGATCCAAAATGATGATGGAGAAGATGGCTCCATGGAGATTGACTTCTATGCACGAATCATTGCAGCGGAACTCGAAACTCCTTCGACCCGAATTCGAAAATCGCCCTTTGCCATTTCACACCCCCGAAATGTCGTCCAGAAGATCATCCTGAACCTGCCCACCAAAGCCACTTTCAATAGCGCATTCACCGTGATCGAAAACCCTTCCTTCGAAATGAGTCTCAAGGAAGTCGCCAAAGAGAATGGATTCGAAGCCACCTTCTCCTATCGCTCTCTCAAAAACACCGTCGCAGCAGAGGATACACCTCAGTATCTCAAGGATCTGGAGGAGAGCAATAACCTGATGAGTTACTATGTGTGGGTGCCTAAAAATTACGCTTCCAAATCCATCGCCGAGATTCGATCTGAGTTGTCAGCGGGCGAAGAGGCATCGCCCTACGAATACAATTGGATCATCATCACCATTGCAGGGATGGGGCTGTTTGTGGGATTCATCGCGTGCCTTCTCATCTATTTTTGGGATCCAAAAGCACCCTCACTTCCCGAAAACCCCGACCCCAAGTTGGTTGGCCTGGGTGGATGGTTGGCGTTGATCACCCTTGGGGCACTCTTCCGCCCATTCGGGAGCGGTTTCTTGTTATACACCAGCGTCAAGGATTGGGACGCGCATACCTGGCAACAGGTCGGAGATCCAAGCAGTGACGTCTATCACGTCCTCTGGCAGCCGGGGGCAATTCTGGAAATCACTTCCTGTTCATTTTTCGTCGTTTACGAGTTTTTACTTCTCATTCTTCTCCTGGCACGACGAACCAGTTTCCCCAGGTTAATGGTCGTCTACTATATCCTGTGGATCACCTCCGCGTTTGGACTTCAGTTCATGTGGTCTCATATCGATGCGTTTGATGCCGAAATCCTGGCGGAATATAAATCCAACCAGATTCAGGCCCTTGCTGCCAGTATCATTTGGATTCCCTATTTCTTCGTTTCAAAGCGGGTTCGCTCAACCTTCGTGGTCCGTCGCTCCAAAGTTCCCGTTCCAGCACCACCTCCCGAGCTGCCTGCAATCGCTTAGATCGAGGGAGAAGGGTTGCATTTTTCGACAAGCGTTAAGCTTTGAGATCGTTTCTTGGTAGACATCAAGATGAGAAATGCCTTAGTAAGTTATTGTGGCAGGTTTTTGGGCATTTCTCTGATGCCGGATCAAAGATGATCACTGATCTGATCGATTCATTGATGCACTCAAGAGAGACGAAGACTTGCTCCCCTCAGCAACAGAAACCGTAAACGTCTTTCCACGAACTGAAGTACCAATGAACATCCTGATTTCGCGAAACAACGAGCAATTTGGGCCCTATTCCGTTGATGAAATTGAGCAACACCTTCAGTCAGGCGCGATTGCCAATGATGAACTCGCATGGCGAGAGGGCCTTGCGGAGTGGATGCCGCTTCACACAGTTCTGCCGCCAAAAGTCGAAACTCCCCAAGCTCCCGTCCCCAAACCACAAACTCCCATCGCAACCGAATCTGGAGTCGCTGCCGCAACTGCCTTTCAACACAACCCCTACAGCCCACCTCAAAGCGTCACCGGACAGAATGTTGCAGATGAGTATGAAACCTTTGAGTTTGCCGGGAAAGGTCAACGCCTGTTGAATTACTTCATCGATTACCTGGCGGTCATTGGCTGCGGATTCCTGCTGGGTATTTTCATCGCAATTGCGTTTGGTGACGAAGCTTTTGCCGTGATGGAAAGCATCCCGGAGTTTGTTCTGGGATTCATCATCTTTTCCATTTACTACATTGTCACTGAAGGAATCTGGAACCGGTCGCTGGGCAAGTTGATCACAGGAACGAAAGTGGTTCAGGAAGATGGGGGTCGCCCTACCTTCGCGCAAATCATCGGGAGGACTCTGTGTCGCTTCATTCCATTTGAAGCGCTGTCGTTTTTAGGAGAAGAGGGGTCGGGATGGCATGATTCCATGTCCAGCACACGAGTGATCAAAACGAGATAAAACGCGACCTGTCGTATGCCCGGTTGGTCGAGGCCGCCTCGCAGCTCCCTGGAACTACAGCCATTTTCGCTTTCGGAAATACGCAAACATGAGTCCGCCGAGCACTCCGAACAAAACCCACATCGTGGGGTAGGCCCATTTCCAGGAGAGTTCCGGCATGTGCTTGAAATTCATGCCGTAGACACCGGCGAGAAACGTCAGCGGGAGAAAGATGGTCGCGAAGCTGGTCAGCACCTTCATCACTTCATTCATGCGCTGACTGAGAACGGAAAGATGGAGTTCACGGAGTGAGATGATGGTATCACGCAAGACGTCGATCGACTCGTTCGCGTGTGTGGTGTGATCCTGAAGGTCGGACCAAAATATATCGGTGGAAGGATCTACGAGGTTCGATTTGATCCGCCTCATTGCGGTCGCAATTTCGCGCAAGGGGCGAACCACGCGGTGAAGATGATCGATCTGCCGCTTGGTGGCGTGGAGCCGGTCGCCAATTTCATCCGAGTCCTTCTCCTGAACCTCGTCCTCCAACCATTCCACTTCTTTGACCAAGGCATCCAGGGTCGCTCGGAAATGATCGGTTACGGCATCGAGAATTGCCCACACCAGGTAATCGGACCCGCGTTTGCGGAGATACCCTTTCCCCGAAAGCAAACGCTGCTCAATCGGCGCAAACAACTCCGAGGGTGCTTCCTGAAACGTGATCACCACCTGCCTTCCAAGGATCAATGAGAGGTGCCGTAGCTCAATGTGATCATTCGTGGCGACAAGCTCTTTCAAGGCAATGAAGACATAGTCGCCAAAGTCTTCCACCTTGAGACGGTGGTTCGTGTTGAGGACATCGTCCTGAACCAGTGGATGAATTCCGTAGTCGCTCAAGATTTTACCAATCGCCGTCGTATCATGAAGCCCACAAACCTGCAGCCAGGTTGGCGTGTCCGAGTGATCGAGACTGAGGCACTCGTCCAACGATGCGGAGGTCTTCTCGACAAGATCCGCCTCCGTGTAGTCGATAATGCGGAAAATCGGCTCCTCCATCCGCCGTTCTCCAACATGGATGAGCGTACCCGGCGTTGACGCTGCCGGTCGTTCGTCGCGCACCGTGGAGACACGCAAAAACCGCAGCGATGAGCGAATCGCTTTTTCTAACCCGTTCGCCATTACTTGGGAACTCGGATTGCTTTAACCGGCTCTTCTTGGATCGGGGAACTCGAAGAAGTTGATTTCGGCTTATAGGACTTCTTCACCTCGGGCATCTCCGATTCCAACTTCTCAATCCGCTTTGAATCGAGCGGATGCGTGCTGAGAAATGCCGGAGTTTTGCCCCCACCCTGCTGCTTTTTATAGGCATCGAATCGTTTCCACAGCTTGACCGCCTCCTCCGGATCGTATCCGGCCTTCGCCATGTAGATCGCCCCAAGCCGGTCCGCCTCCAATTCCTGTTCCCGAGAAAACTTCAACAAGCGCAGCGTCGCAGCCCCCTGAGTCACAGCTTGCGCAGTGCCGCCTTTCATTCCGCTCTTCTTTTCGAGGACTTTCCCTGCCGCTGCCCCAATCGCAGATCCCACGACCGCATTGCTGATCCGTTCGCCCGAATGCCTTGCTTTTACATGACCCAACTCATGACCAATGACCGCCGCGAGCTGCGCCTCGTTCTCGACAATTTTGAACAACCCGCTATGAACTCCAACTTTCCCTCCCGGCAAAGCGAAAGCGTTGGGTGAGGCATCCTCAAAGAGCACGAACTCCCACTCCGCATTCTCCACCTTGACGATGGGAAGCAATCGCGCCGCGACCCGTTGAGTCATCTCGAACTCCGGTCCATTCTGAATCGCTTTGTGCGAAGCTTTGTACTTGATGAATTCTTCCTTCCCCATTTTGGCTTCCTGCTCCGGCGAAAGCAGATTGATCGCCATCGCGCAGACCGGCAGCGTGGCAAGCATGAGAAGGGGAACGATTTTGGATTTCATGAGGGTGTATAAAGATAGATGCACGGGAATCACAAAAGCTTCACGACGAAAGATCTGCGGGTTCAAACTTTCCAGATGAGTGGGATACAGATCGTTGCCGTCAGCCAAAGCAAAAGGTTTAAGGGGAGGCCAATCTTGACGAAATCTCTGAAGGTATAGCCGCCTGGGCCGTAAACATAGGTGTTGGTTTGGTAACCAATGGGTGTGGCAAAACTGGCACTGGCACCAAACATCACCGCCACGAGAAACGCGCGAGGGTCGCTGCCCATTTTCTCGGCAACTTCAATCGATATTGGCGCAAGGAGAATTGCCACCGCATTGTTGCTGATGATTTCGGTAAGGACAGAGGCAAGCAGGTAGAGGCCGGACAACACCACCACCGCGCCGAATGGCTCGAGCCAATTGG
>TARA_R110002096_G_scaffold6833_4_pt1 | contig 18814 bp, 17 predicted proteins | sample TARA_R110002096 | Tara Oceans TARA_R110002096 (sample SAMEA4397295) | marine metagenome | biome: Polar Biome; feature: [DCM] deep chlorophyll maximum layer (ENVO:01000326); material: water (ENVO:00002006), including particulate matter (ENVO:01000060) such as... | depth 35 m
CTGGATCGTGCCAACTCTAAGATCTGCATCTCTTGCTGAAGCCATAATAGATTTTAATAAAAAACCGGATACAGTCCTTGATAAAATACGTTATGATGCACGGAAAAAAATTGAAAATAAATTTACAGAGAAAAACATGCTTCAAGGCATGGAAAGTTTATATATTGAGTGCCTAAATGAAAATCATTAAAACAGATATTATACCTATAAGGCAACAATTTGCTAAAGTAAAAGCGCCTCATGAACTTAATCTTGAAGCCATTTGTATATTTATGGCTACGGGTTTTTTTCTAGATCAAGACACCTATTGGAAAGATCAGGTCGTTTTAAAACCTGCAAGTATACATACCATTAATGATGATGGTTTTTTAGTTAAAAGCGTGCCTTGGTTTAACTGGCATTACACCCCATCAGAAAAATCTTTTGAAACCTGTTTAAATGAATTTACAGAGCTATTTGAAGGTATTATTAATAAACAGGCAGAAAATAAGCAAGTTATTTTACCACTTTCAGGTGGTTTAGATAGTAGAACTCAAGCTGTAGCTTTGAAGCATTTGGGTAAGTCTGTAAACGCCTACAGCTACAGTTTTTCAGGAGGTTATCCAGAAGCTAAATTATCAAAAAAAATAGCTCAAGCTTGTGATTTTAAGTTTAACGCTTTTGAAATTCCAAAAGGCTATTTATGGGATGTTATTGAAGATCTAGCTAAAATTAACGAATGCTATTCAGATTTTACACACCCGCGTCAAATGGCTATTATTGATGAGTTTGACAGTATGGGTGATCTGTTTTCTTTAGGACATTGGGGTGATGTGCTTTTTGATAAGATGTGCGATAACGATTTATCAGAATCAGAAATACTAGATTTAGTTTTAAAAAAAATTGTAAAAAAAGGTGGTAGTGATTTAGCAACTATGCTCTGGAAACATTGGAAGTTAGAAGGCGATTTTGAAAGTTATTTAAGGGAAAGAGTTCAAAGTTTATTAAATGGTATTGCTATTGAAAATGCTAGCGCTAAAATAAGAGCTTTTAAATCGTTGTATTGGGCACCAAGATGGACCTCAGTAAATTTATCTGTTTTTGAAGAGAAAAAGCCGATAGGATTACCTTACTATGATAACGCTATGTGTGAATTTATCTGTACCATTCCAGAAGCATTTCTCGCCGATAGAAGAATTCAAATAGGGTATATAAAAAAACGATGTCCAGAGGTTGCTAAAATTACTTGGCAAGAAAAAAAGCCATTCAATTTGTATAATTATCATTTAAATAAATCACCTTTTAATATGCCATATCGCATAGTGAATAAACTAAAAAGAGCGTTTAATAGCATGTTAGGTAAAAAATATATTCAAAGAAATTGGGAGTTGCAGTTTTTGGGTGATAAAAATGAAAACAAATTAAAAGAATATCTTTACACTGATGATTTTCAAAAATTAGTTCCAAAAGCAGTCATTGATGATGTTTGGGCTAAATTTAAAAACGAAGATCCAGTTTGGTTTTCTCATCCTTTAAGTATGCTTTTAACGCTTTCATTATCAACTAACACCTTAAAAAAATAACATGAAGCGATTTCTTTTCTTGGCTAAGTATTTTTTTAAAAAACTAATTATAAACAGATTGTTTAATAAGTATGTTAAAGATAATGACGTTTTAAAAAAAGATATCATTAACACGTATAAAGTAAGAGGGTGTTCTAAAGAAAATTTACCCGTGAAAAGTCAATTTCAACACTTAATGCAATATTATCCGACTTTTGCTTACATTTTTTTTTGGAGAGTTAATAATAACTTCAGGTGGAAATCTTCATTTACAAAAGACTACCATTGTAAAATTTTTAGTAGTACAAAAATAAAAGGTGGTTTGGTTTGTTTTCATCCTTTTGCGACAGTGATAAATGCAAAATCAATTGGTGAAAATTTTGAATTCAGAAATGGCTTAACTATTGGTAATAAGTTTAATGACAATAAGTTGTTGCCAACTATAGGTCATAATGTTACTGTTGGTGCAAATGTGTGTATTATAGGCGATATTAACATAGGTGATAACGTAGATATAGGAGCTGGCGCGGTAGTGGTAAAATCTATACCTTCAAACAGTGTGGTAGTTGGCAATCCTGCGCGAATTGTAAGGACCAAAATATGATATCTATAATTACACCAAATAAAAATGATTTTAGCGGTTTAGAGGGCATTTTAGAATCATTACATAATCAAACGGTATCCACTTGGGAGTGGATTATTATTGATGACTACTCTAATCATTTAGAACGAACAAAGCTTCAAGATTTTAAGACCTTAAACAGTCACTTACCCATAAAAATTTTATTTAATGAAACTTGTTTTGGACCATCTTATTCTCGTAATAAAGGTGTGATGCATAGTTCTAATCCAACTTTTGTGTTCTTAGATTCAGATGATACTATTGGTGAAAAGTTTATAGAAAACAGGTTGGTGAATGTGTCAGAATTTATGGTGTATTCAAATATGAATATGGTAAACCAAAAAGGTGCCCTTTTGGGAAGGTTTTCAGATATCAAAGCTGATTTTTTAGAAAACCTTTTGAAAGCTAAGTTCCCTTGGCAAACTACTGCTATACTTTGGAATAAAGCATTTTTTAATAAAATAGGGGGTTTCAATAATGAAATGTTTTTATTAGAAGATATTCAACTCAGCATTAAGGCGTTGATTAGTGGTGAAGGGTATACAATTCATATTGATAATGAAGTAGATTTTTGGTATCTAACAAAACCAATTAATTCTAGTTATCGCACTTTTATGCTCACATCAAACTCTGTCGAATTATTAATAAAATCAATAATAGACAGTGTTGATATTAAAAGCAGAATGTTTTTAAAAAATTATTACTTCTTGAGTTTAAGATATTTTCTTAGAGATACAACAGCGAAAAAAAGGAAATTAGCTAAACATTTAATATTTTTTAAAAAACAAAAAGTGATTAATAGCTTTGAGCTAATAATCGGGTTATTATTGGTTGTGTTTTCAGTGGTATTATCAAAAAACACCTTCCTTAAATTAAATAGAAAAATTTTTAAAATTGTTTAATAAAACGAGCATGCTAAAAATTTATAATCCAGAAGAATGATTAATGGAGAACAGTCCCGATAGCTATCGGGATGACCTTAAAAAAATAGATATAAACACATCAAACATCCATAACTAAATCTTGATACCCATGAGAATGATTAAATGGATGCTACATGTGACTCCCGATAGCTATCGGGATAAAAAACAATAGATTTAAACACATGAAATTACATTATTATAGACCAGATGAAAACACCTCTAATTTTGGAGATGAATTAAATAAATACATTTGGGAAGCCTATTTGCCTGATTTTTTTGATGCTAATGAAGATCATGTTTTTTTAGGAATAGGAACAGTTGTAAAAGAAGCTAAGAAATTTTACAGTAAATCTGAAAAAGTATTTATTCTAGGCTCTGGCGTACGTTCTGAAGGTATCAACGTTTTAAATAATGTTGAGATTTTATTTTTGAGAGGGCCTTTATCTGCCAAAGCTTTACATGTTCCAGACAAGTTTATTACAGATCCAGCCATATTAACACCCAAAATTTTTCCTTTAAAAAAGGTGCCTAAAAAATGGGCGTTTTCATTCATGCCACATTTTAGTTCAATAAATGACAAGTACTTACAAGTGTTTAAAGAAAATGGTGTACATATTATTGACCCAAGAGATGATGTAAAACAAATTATAGAAGATATAAATGCTTCTGAAATATTACTCACCGAAGCTATGCATGGTGCTATTGTAGCCGACGCGTATAGAGTGCCTTGGATTCCAATAAAATCGTATGATTCTTTTAATTATTTCAAATGGAACGACTGGTCGCAATCACATCATTTAAATATCAAGATTAATAAAATACCTCGTTTTTTTGACAGCGATAATAAATTGAAATTTTTGATAAAGAATTTGATTTTTAAAAATCGATTCAATAAAATAAAACGCTTACAGCCCTATCTTTCTGATAAACAAATACATGACAATCATATTGAATCTATTGAAAAAGCTATAAAAATGTTTAGAACTAATTATGAAAATAGGGAAAATAATGACCCTATTGATGTTTGAATTCGTAATTTTATAGACAGTAATAAATGAAAAAAATTAGAATTTTATACACCATCCCTAACTTTAATACAGCGGGAAGCGGAAAGGTCGTTTACGATTTGGTTAAAGGGCTAGATAAAACTATGTTTGAACCGGAAATATGCTGCTTTCATAACAAAGGCGCATTTTTTAATGAAGTAGCCGCTTTAGGTGTTCCCATTCACGTTTTTCATTTTGCAACAAATTTAAAACCTTATTATTCACTGATTTTTAGAGTTTTAAAAATTAGAAAGTTTTTCAAAAAACATCAGTTTGATATCATACATTCATGGCATTGGAGCTCTGATGTTACAGAGCCATTAGCTGCTCGATTGGCAGGAATTCCTTGGGTTTATACAAAAAAAGCGATGAGTTGGGGGAGTCCAAAACTTTGGAAGTTGAGGTCTAGATTGGCAAGTAAAATTATCGTTTTAAATCGCGACATGATTCCCAGATTTTTTGAAAGTATGAAACGCAAGGTTGCGCTTATATATCTGGGGGTTGATACAGAGGTTTATGTTCCGCAAGAAAAAGTGTATCATACACCCTTGGGACATAAGTTTGCGAAAGATGATTTTGTCATCGTGTCTGTGGCTAACTTAGTGCCTATAAAAGGAATAGAATATTTGATAGATGCTATAAATTTAATTAATGACAAGCATATTAAGTTGCTGATAGTTGGAAATAATAATAATGAATACGGACAATCTTTAATAGAGCAGAATAAGAACGATAACATCATTTTTATTGATAAACAATTGGATGTAAAGCCTTATCATGCAGTTTCAGACGTATTTGTAATTCCAACTAAAACCTCATGGGAAGGTCTTCCTGTGGCACCTATAGAGGCTATGAGTTCAGGGCGTATTGTTATTGGTAGTAATGTAGAAGGTGTTAGGGAAGTGTTAGCGAGTTTTAATGATTTTATGTTTGAATCAAAAAACAAGGTTGAAATTGCTGAAAAAATAAAATGGATGCAGTCTATGAAAGATAATGAAAGAGAGGCTTATGCTAGAAAAATGAGGCAAACAGCTTTAGATTCTTTTAGCCTAAAAGCTTGTATAGAAAATCATGCTGTATTTTATAATAAGGTTTTAAATTCATGAAAATTGCTTTAGTACTTCCGGCTGTTCCTGGTTATTCTGAAACCTTTTTTCAATCAAAAATAAAAGGGTTGCTATCTCATGGTCACCAAGTGATCGTCATTACATCAAAAAAAGATTCAAAGTTTGTTTTATGTGAACAACAGGTGCATCCAAAAATTTATAAAAATAAAGGACTTCAACTACTAATGATGGTTAAAGTGTTTTTAACTTTAATTCCAAATTTTAAAGCCGTAATAGCTTACTATAAATTAGAGAAAAAAGAAGTAACACCTTTAAAACGTATTCTTGAAAAAATATTTATAAATGGGACGTTGCTTAAACTAAAAGTAGATTGGTTACATTTTGGTTTTGCTACTATGGCTGTAAATAGGGAACTAGTAGCTAAAAGTATTAGTGCTAAACTTGCTGTAAGTTTTAGAGGGTTTGATATTGCTATTTATCCGTTAAAACATAAAGGATGTTATGATTTATTATGGAGGAAAGTTGATAAAGTTCATACCATTTCAGATGATTTATTGAATCTAGCTTACAAATTAGGTTTGTCTAAGTCTACTCATGTAGAAAAAATTACTCCGGCTATTGATGTCTCTTTTTTTAAAAGTGAAGGCACCAATTTTAATGAACAAGTCAATTTTTTAACCGTTGCGCGTTTGCATTGGAAAAAAGGTTTGATAGAAACACTCCAAGCTTTGGCAGAATTAAAGAAAAGTAAATACCATTTTACATATACCATAGTTGGGGATGGCATTGATAAAGAACGTATTGCTTACGCTATTAACCAATTAGGGCTTAAAGATTATGTTTTTATGGTGGGAAAGAAAAGTCATAAAGACCTTCTATCTTTATATAAAAAATCAAATATTTATATTCAATACAGTATTTCTGAAGGGTTTTGTAATGCTGTTTTAGAGGCGCAATCTATGGGATTATTATGTGTTGTTTCAGATGCTGAAGGCTTATCAGAAAATGTAATTCATGGGCAAACAGGATGGGTGGTTCCTAAAAATGACTATTTGTGTTTAACCAACACCTTAATGGAGGTTATTAATTTACCTTTACAAAAAAAGAAAAAAATACAAGAAACCGCCATTAATCGAGTAAAAAATAATTTTAATCTTGAGCAGCAACAGAAAGCATTTTTGAGGTTCTATAATTTTAAAAATAATTAAACAAAATTAATATAACATATGCCTTTTAGGTTTTTAAAATATTTACAACCCACTAATTATTTTAGATTAAAAAACAAGAATAATAAAACTGTTTTTCCTAAAATTGATGGTTTGCCCAAATATGAAGTTAATCAGTTAGATGTAGACAAAAGATATAAATCTTCAATTGCGCAAGTCTACGATTTATCTTGGCAGGCCATACAAAGAGGATATATTGGTGATACAGAAACATATCAATATTTCGAGCCTTTACCTTTGTATGATGAATACTGTTTTATAAGTAAAAACTTCAATAAATTTTGGGTAATATATGTTTTGTTATTACGATTATTGAGTTTAAAAAACCCATTTAAAGAGCTCAAAGTTTTTTTTAAAACACGCCATATAAAGCGTATTTCTTTTGTAGATAAAGAAATATCGTATCCAAGTTATGATAGCTTTAAATCAAATCTCATAAAAGAGAATCCTATCATAAGTGTTGTTATTCCAACATTAAATAGATACATATATTTAAAAGATGTTCTATTAGATTTAGAAAAACAAACCTATACTAATTTTGAAGTTATTGTTGTAGATCAATCAAATCCCTATGATTCTAATTTTTACAACCAATTTGATTTGAGTTTAAATCTCATATACCAAGAAGAGCGCGCACTTTGGCTTGCCAGAAATAAGGCTATTAAGGCATCTAAAGGCGAATTAATTCTATTATTTGATGATGATTCTCGAGTGGATTCTAATTGGATTTATGAACATATTAAAACACTAGATTTTTTTAAAAGCGACTTATCTTCAGGGGTATCTATTTCAAAAATTGGAGCAAAAGTTCCAGATAATTACAGCTTTTTTAGAGTAAGCGATCAATTAGATACTGGGAATGTACTCATAAAAAAATCTGTTTTTAGAGAAATCGGTTTATTTGATAGACAGTATGAAAAACAACGCATGGGAGATGGCGAATTTGGATTACGATCTTATCTTAATGGGTTTTTAAATATTTCTAACCCTAAGGCTAAACGGTTACATTTAAAAGTAGGCAGTGGTGGTTTAAGAGAAATGGGAAGTTGGGATGGCTTTAGACCAAAAAAATGGTTTGGTCCCAGGCCTGTGCCTAGTGTATTATACCAGTTTAGAACATATTATGGTAGAAAAAATACAATTTTAGCCATTTTAAAAACGATACCGCCATCAATTATACCTTACAGTTTTAAAGGAAGTAAAATAGGGATGGTTTTAGGTTTTTTATTATCAATTTTAATATTGCCATTAATTTTATTTCAAGTATTGCGTTCCTGGCATTTAGCGAGTAAAAAAATAAAGCAAGGTCCTAAAATAGAATTTTTATAGAAAATTCAATATTAGTATTATAAATTATCAATAATTAAGAAAGGTTATTTATACCAAATAAAAATGTAGTTGATGCAATTATTTTTTTTTATAAAAGATATTAAAAGAAGTTTAGGGAAACATAAATTAAGAATTCTATTTATTTGGATGACACGGTCTTTTGTTGGTATTATGCTTTACCGTTTTGAACGTGGTCTGTTTTTAGTTTTTGGAAAGTACTACGCGATAATAAGGCTACTTTTTTTACCAATCATTTTAATTTTTCAAGCCTATTCAAATATTGAAATTCATTACAAGGCAAACATAAAAGGTGGGATTTTGGTATTGCATCCGTCAGTTGGTTGCGTTGTATCTGGGCAAGCAACTATAGGAGCTAATTTAACTTTAACAGGAGGGAATATTATTGGAGTTGGAAAAAATAAAGCTATTCATTTTATTTTGGGTGACAATATAACTTTAGGAGCCAATGCTACGATTATAGGACCGTTAGAGTTTAAAAACAATATATTTATTGGAGCAGGAGCGTGCGTAACAAAAAGCTTTGAGTCTTCAAATATTAATTTAGTAGGTTTGCCTGCAAAAGAAATCTTAACTTGAAAGTAAGTACCTTAAATAAAAAAACTAGAATTCTACAAGTTATAGACGTACTAAACATAGGAGGTGCAGAGCAAATATGCATACTATTAAGTAATTTGCTTAAAAAGGCAAACTATGATGTTTCTCTTTTACTGCTCTCAGGTAAAGGAGTTCTGTACGATGGTGTTGATAAATCTGTCTGCGTTCATGTTTTAAATAAGAAAAGTAATTTTGACATATTTAGCTACTATCAATGTGCAAAAATCATCAAACAATATGATATTGTTCATGTTCATATGCGTTATAATTTTAAATATGTATATCTGGTTAAAAAACTATTCAGAATAAAAAACAAATTAATTCTTCATGATCATTTTGGCAACATTGAAATTGATAAGAGTATACCTTTTCTATTTAAAAAATTTTTCAAGCCTAATTATTATATAGGTGTTAGTGATTCTTTAGTGCAATGGGCTAGAAATGAAGTAAAAATAAATAAAGCTAATACTTATTTATTGCTTAATACGGTGGCTAAAGTTGTTACAAAAAACAATAAAAAAGAGGTTAAAAGTGGTATCGTTTTAGTCGCTAATATTAAGCCTATAAAAAATCAATTACACGCTATAAGATTGATGCCTTATTTGGATACAACGCTTACCATTTATGGAAATATTCAAGACAAGAATTATTACGATACTTTACTGAAAGAAATACAAAAGCTTCATGTTTCTGAAAAAGTTAAATTTATCCATGGTAATACTAATATTCAGACTGAATTAAATAAATATAGTATGGCAATTATGCCATCTTTGTCAGAAAGCGGGCCATTGGTTTTAATAGAGTGTTTAGCACAGGGCTTACCATTTGTGTCGTACAAGACTGGAGAAGTTAGTCGGGTATTAGAAAAAGAATTTTCATTTTGTTTTAGTAATACCTTTGATATAGAAGTATGGGTGGAAAAAATTAATAATGTTTTAGATTCAGGTTATAATTTTTCAAATGCCTATAACACCTATTTTAGTGAAGAAGTATATTTAAAAACATGTCTAGACATATATCAGAACATAAAGCACTCTTAATTATTTCGGATACAGGAATGTATGAAAATAAAGGCGAAATATTTGCCTTTGGACCCGTAGTACGTGAGATTGATGAGTTGCAAAAAAAATATGAACACATTACTTGGATTGGGTTTAACAGGCCCGATGCAAAAGACAATAAATCATATAAAAAAATTCAAGAACGGTATACCAAAGTTATATTTTTAAAAAGAATTGGAGGAAAGAGTTTACACTCTAAAATTAAGGTACTCATACAGTATCCGAGTATGTTTAAAGTCATTAATAATGAAATAAAAAAACATAACTATATTCATAGTAGAGCGCCTTCTCAACCAGCTTTATTAGCCATGTTTTTATCATTATTATATTTTAAAAAGAAATTTTGGTTTAAATATGCTGGTAGCTGGGTAGATAAAACATCCTTTTATTATCGCTTTCAAAGGTTCGTTTTAAAATATTTAAGATCCAATGCTAAAGTTACCATTAATGGCACATGGCCAAATCAAAAGCCTCAAGTGCTTACTTTTGAAAACCCCTGTTTAAATGCGGAAGATAGAGTTACTGGATTAAAAATTTGTAAAAGTAAAAAAACAGGAAAACCTTTTGAATTTTGTTTTGTGGGAAACTTAGATAGTAACAAAGGTGTTGACTTACTGTTTGAAGCTTTAAGAGGTTATCAGTCTAATGATATTGAATGTATTCATATTGTTGGAAATGGGATTTTATATCCTAAACTGTTAGAAACAGCTAAAGAATTGAATGTAAATGTGTTGTTTCATGGTTTTTTATCAAAGGAAGCACTTATTCCAATTTATAAGAGAAGTAGTTTTATAATTTTGCCATCAAAAAGTGAGGGTTTTCCCAAAGTTATTGGGGAGGCCATGAATTATGGTTGTATTCCTATTGTTACAGATATTTCATGTATTTCACAATATATTATAAATGAGACGAATGGGTATTTAATAGCATCAGCCCAAATATCAGCAATACATGATGCTATAAAGCGCTCTTTGTCAATTTCACCTGAAAAACAAGGTGATATGATTGAAAATAATTACGCAAGAGCAAATTGTTTTACGTATTCATATTATGTACAGCGTATTACAAAAACCGTTTTTAATTAACTATAAAAAACTGTGATTGGAATGCTATATTTGTATTTTAATGGTAGTAGAATTTCTAAGCTAAATATTTGAAAAATAAATTAAGTTATATTGCTTTAGTTGGATTGCATATCGCTTTTGGTGGTCTCGTGTTTTTAAATAGAAGTTTAGGGAAAATTTATTTTGTAATTGCCTTATTATATTTTTTACATAAAATTATAGTAGCTCCAAAATCCAAGAAAACCATTATTGTATTAATGGCATGTGCTTATTTTGTGGGTGCAGAAGTGTTGTTTAGAATGACTAAAAGCTCATTTTTTTATGAGTCTAGTAAGTATTTAGTTATTTTATTTTGCTTAATGGGAATTTTTTACAAAAACGTTTCAGGTAAGGCTTATGCTTACTTTATATATTTACTCCTTCTCGTACCAGCCATTTTTGTGGCTTCCATGATGATAAGTTATGAAGCTAATTTCAGAAAAAACATTTTATTTGTATTAAGTGGTCCTATTTCTTTGGGTATTGCGGCGTTATTTTGTTATGATAAAAAAATCAGTCGCAAGGAACTAAATGAGGTGCTTTTGTACATTGCATTACCCTTAATTGCGTTAACTACTTATGTCTTTCTTTACACACCCAGTGTTAAAGAGGTGTTGTCAGGAACGGGGTCTAATGCAGCAACCTCTGGTGGCTTTGGGGCAAATCAAGTAGCTACAGTACTGGGTCTTGGCATGCTTATTATTGGTGCAAGGTTGTTTGTTGATTCACCAAAATTTGGAAATAAAATACTAAATATTCTACTTTTTATTATTATTTCCTTTCGTGCAGTGGTTACTTTTAGTAGAGGAGGAGTTATAACAGCTTTACTTAGCATTGTTATTTTTTTATTAACTTACTTTGTGCAAGCTAAAGGAGTTGTTAGAAGCAAATTGATGAAAAATTTGATTCTTTTCTCGGGCGTTGTTCTTATTATATGGGTAATAAGTTCTAATCAAACTAGGGGGCTTATAGATAAGCGTTATGCTAATGAAAACGCTATGGGAGAAGAAAAAAGTGATGTCTCAACAGGGCGTTTAACGTTATTTGCAGGTGAAATTGAAGGTTTTGTTAAAAATCCTTTTTTTGGTATTGGAGCTAGTGGAGCAAAAGAGCAACGTATTGAAGAAACAGGTCAAGGATCAGCTTCTCATAACGAAGTTAGCCGTTTATTAGCAGAGCATGGTATGTTAGGTATTTTAATATTAATCATTTTAATAGTAGCACCATTAGTCTACCGAAATCAAAATAAAGGAAATTATTATTTTTATGCATTTTTATTATTTTGGTTTGCTACAATTAATCATTCCTCTATGCGAATTGCAGCACCAGGATTTATTTACGCATTAGCTTTATTACATATTACCAATGAAAAAACTACTTTATATAGGAAATAACTTATCTAATGGTAATAAAACACCAACTACGGTCGAAACACTTGGGAAACTGTTGGTTTTAGAAGGTTTTACAGTAAAAACAGCGTCAAGTAAGTCTAATAAATTTTTGCGATTATTAGACATGCTTAAAGCTGTTATTTTATTAAAAAAAGAGGTTGATTATGTCCTTATAGATACTTATAGCACAAGCAATTTTTATTATGCTTACTTGGTTAGCCAATTATGTAGAGTTTTAAGGTTGAAATATATTCCTATTTTACATGGCGGAAATCTTCAAAAGCGACTAAAGTATTCTCCAAAATTAAGTAAAGCCCTATTTAACAATGCTTTTAAAAATGTGACACCTTCAGAATATTTAAAGGCACAATTTCAAGACTTTGATTATCACAATTTAGAAGTTATTCCAAATACTATTGAACTTAAAAACTATACTTTTAAAAATAGAATTTTCGATATACCAAAACTTCTATGGGTGCGTTCGTTTGCAGAAATATACAACCCATTATTAGCTGTTGAGATTTTAAAAATTTTAAAAGCGGAACATATAGAAGCCTCACTTTGTATGGTTGGACCAGAAAAAGATGGAAGTTTAAAATTAGCCAAACAATTTGCCGAAGAATTAGGTGTTGAAGTTAAATTTACTGGTAAACTATCAAAAAAAGAATGGATTAAGCTTTCTGAAGATTATAACATTTTTATAAACACAACTAATTTTGATAATATGCCAGTTAGCGTCATTGAAGCTATGGCTTTAGGTTTACAGGTTATTTCAACTAATGTTGGTGGTATGCCTTTTCTAATTAAGAATAAAGAAGAAGGAATTTTGGTAGAACCAAATAATGCGGTATTATTAGCTAAATCAATAACGCATATGGTGTTAAAAAGGTTTGATACTAAAGCAATGACAATTAATGCAAGAAAAAAAGTTGAACAATTTGATTGGAATATTGTTAAGGAAAAATGGATAACTCTGCTTTCTTAATATTTGTTATCCATATTTACTTGTTATCTTTGTTGCTCTAAAATTGTTTAGATAAAGATGTCCAAATTTAGTATTCATTTTAATATATCAGAACGTAAAATACTCCTACGTTTATTTGATATAGCATCCATACTTATAGTGCTATATTTTGTGGGTAATACTTTTGATTTTGACTACTTGATAGTCACGAAAGAGAATTGGCACTGGATTTTTGTACTCATTTTATATATTTCAATTTTTGGAACTATATTCGAACTTTACGATTTACAAAAATCTAGTAAAATTGAAAAAGTATATGTAAATATTGTTTTTACAGTATCTGTTACCGTTTTATTTTATTTTTTAACACCCTTTTTCACACCGATATTACCTGATAACCGACTTCAAATTTTCTTCTTTTATTTTGCAATACTTTTTGCGTTGTTTATTTGGCGTTTCTTATATGTCACTTTTATAGTGTCACCAAGATTTTATAAAAAAGTATTGATAATTGGAGAAACCTCAAACATTAAAGCTATTGTAGAAGCTTTTAATGATGCAGATCCAAATTATAAAATTGTTGGGTTCATAAATTGCGAAACCAAAAAGGAAGAGAAGATTAAAGTTAAGGGAATTATTGAATATAGCCCGAAACAGATATATCAAGTCATTAAAGACGAAAATATTTCTGAAATTGTAATAGCTAGTTATGATTCTGAGTCAATTACTTCAGATATTTACAGAGACCTAATGACACTTTTAGAAGGCGGTTTTCCAATAAAAGAATATACCCAAGTTTATGAGGATATGACGCATCGTGTACCTGTTCAATTTGTTGGCAAAGATTTTTATAAATACTTCCCTTTTAGTAGAAGTAACCATAACAAAATGTATTTATTTTTTCATCGCTTATTTGATATTATTATCTCTATTGTTGGTGCTTTAGGAGGACTTCTTATTTTACCGTTTGTTTTAATAGGTAACGTATTAGGAAATCGTGGGCCACTTTTTTATACACAAGAACGCATAGGTAAAAATGGAAATCTTTTCAAAATTATCAAGTTCAGAACCATGGTGAAAAATGCAGAAAAAGATGGTGCGGTTTGGGCTAAAAAGAATGATGTAAGGATTACACCATTTGGTAAATTTTTAAGAAACGCAAGAGTAGATGAAATCCCTCAATTTATAAATATTCTGAAAGGGGATATGAGTTTAATTGGACCTCGGCCAGAGCGACCTCATTTTGTTAAAGAATTATCTCAAATACTACCTTTTTATGAAACTAGACACATTGTTAAGCCCGGGCTTACTGGTTGGGCACAAGTAAAAACAAAATATGGCGCTTCTGTTGATGAAAGTTTAACAAAGCTCCAATATGACTTATATTATATAAAGCACCGTAGCTTTTTTCTAGATGTGAATATTATTGTAAAAACAATGAGTACAGTTATTTTCTTTCGAGGACAATAAATTACTCAACATTATTAAGTTTAGTAAAATGATTTGCTAAAAAGAGATATCTAATAAATAAAGCTATTAAAAAAGGGATTAAACCAATAGCGAAAACTTGCACGCCAATTATCCAATGTAAGGTTAATAAACACAAAAGAATTATTAAAAACTTAATGTATTTAATAAACCATTTACTTGGTTTCAATTTAAATAATTGCCCAATAACTATAATATTTAGTGCACAAGCCCAAAGTAAATTGTAATTATGTTGTGTGGCTGTATGGTCGGTAGCAAACCAAAGTAATAAAACTAAAACCCCTATAATTCCAGTAATTGCAAACAATGAAATATCTAACCATTTACTTTGTTTTTTGTTCTTATAATCTTTAAAGGTAATATATAGAATAAGTAATCCTAAAATTCCAAAAACAAATAATGGGCTAGTAAAAAAAGAACTTGACTGAACGGTTCCTTTTTTTGAATACAACACTTGACTCGATTTTACTAATGGCTCACCGTTTTTTAAAGTAGCTACTTCAAAGAAATTATAAATATTATCTGGTAAAAACATATGTTCTTCTGCAGTGGCTTTTGTATCAATTACAGAGCCTAAAGCAATATCAATACCTAAACTTCCCCAAGAATTTTTATTTACATACTCATGAATAAGTGCTCTAAACGTTTTGGATTCAAAGTCTTTTGGTTGTTTAAAATTAATGGTATTGTTTAAATTAGTATTTGCTACGTCTTTTATTTTTGTAGCACAATTATCGAAAAAGAAATCATATAAATAATTTTGATTCTCAGGTTTGTTGTTTTCTAATAAGAAAATATAAAGTGATTGTTTTTCGTTTTGCGATAGGTTTAAAACCTGTTCTTTTACGGTTCTGTTTTGGTAAATATAGAATCGTAAAAAATCATAAAAACCGGTACTTCCAATAGCGTAATTTAACTTTCCTCTTGCAAAATTTAAATAGAAATTTGGAGCATAAAAATCAAAACGACCATAATCAAAACTTATATCCAAGTTATTTTTAGAATCTTTTATTCTGAAAGCATTATGACCAAAAGCATCATTTAAAGACCTGCCTGGGCCAATTGTTAAAACACTAACTTCAGCATTATCAGACAAGATATTTTGTTGGGCATTTGTAATTTGAAAAGAAAAAACGAGTAGTAAAAAAAATAATGTTTTTTGCATGAATTTTAAATATTATCTAAAGATACTCAAATCCACTTTTAAAGAAAAAACATTAGAGTACAAAGCCACACTTTGGTCACCAATATCAGTAAATGCATAATCTATTTGAATACCATTGTATTTAAAGCCAACACCGAAACTTGGTTGAAAACTTAATTGTTCGGTATTGTCTATTTGTAATTCATTTTGAAAATTACCCATTCCAGCTCGTAAGTAAACCATATCTATATAGCCAAATTCAAAACCTAAAGCAGGATTTATACTAGCGAATGAGGTGGATATAATATCGTTGTTTTCTGCGAAACGAACGTTTAAATTAGCTGCCATTAAAAGGGTGTAATCAAAATTAAAATCTACTAATTTTGATAATCCTATTTGTAATTTAGGAATGGTAATTTCGGTAGTTTCTGGTAATTCTTGGTTTTGCCCTTCTACGGCATCTCTAATGGTAGCAAATTGCTCTTCATCAATAGCCCAAGCGTTAAAAGTGGTGGTAATATCTCGTGCCATAACACCAAACTTCCAATTGTTATTGGTTTCAAACTGAATTCCGAAATCTAAACCAAAACCCCAAGACGATGCAAAATCGCCAATAATTCTGCGAATTACTTTTGCATTTACACCATAATTTAAACCCTGTACAGGAAGTTTTCTAGCGTATGAAAACGTTAAACCATAATCGGCAGTAGAGAATAAACTAATTCTATCATAGTTTATATTTCCTTCGGCATCAATAAGTTGTGTGGTGTTTAATATATCATCAACAGCAAAACGAATTAGCGAAATTCCAACGGCACTTCTGTCATCTAAAGGCATCGCAAAAGCGGCATAATCATAGTTAGCAATGTTTGCAAAATAACTAGAATGCATTAAAGCGAGTTGATTATCTTCCAATTTTAATAATCCCGCAGGATTCCAATATCCAGAATTTACATCAGCCGTTTGCGAAGTTACAGCACTACTCATTCCCAATGCAGCAGCATCCACGCCAATATTCATAAACTCATTAGAATATTTTCTAACGGTTTGACTAAATACAGACATTGATAAAACCAAGAATAATGTACTGATGTAAGGTTTCAATCGAATTTTTTTTACAAAGATGCACATAATATTTAAACCTATAAACTTGAAATTATAAGAGATATTGCTTTAGACGAAAATTGTTTGTTATTTTTACAAAATCAAAATATAATCACATGAAAAAATTGATACCGAATGCTTTAACACTTTTAAACTTATTTTGTGGTTGTGTTGCGGTAATTTTTGTTCTAAATAATGATTTTGTTACAGCATCATTTTTTGTTTTTCTAGGTATATTTTTTGACTTTTTTGATGGTTTTGCTGCCAGAAAATTGAATGTACAAAGTGAATTAGGATTACAATTAGATTCGCTTGCAGATATGGTTACAAGTGGTTTAGTGCCTGGTTTGGTGATGTTTAAACTTTTTGGGCTTACCCAAAATGGTTGGGTAGATGATTTTTATAACCTCAATAGTTTTGATGCTTTTTTGCAAACACTAGGAGGGAGTTTATTACCACTTTTTGGTCTACTAATAACCCTGGCATCAGCATATAGATTAGCTAAATTTAATATAGATGATGACCAACAAACTTATTTTAAAGGATTGCCTACACCGGCAAATGCTTTGTTAATTATTTCATTACCATTAATTTTAGAATTTCAAAATAGTGATGCCATTAATGCCATTATTTTAAATAAATGGTTTTTAATTAGTCTAACTATTTTAAGTTGTTACCTTTTAAATTCTAGTATAAAATTATTTGCTTTAAAGTTTAAAAATTATAGTTTTAAAGCTAATGCCACACGATACATTTTTATATTACTTTGTATTGTGTTATTAATTGTTTTGCAATTTGCGTCCATTCCAATTATCATATTACTTTACATTATCATGTCTATTTTAGACAATTTAACTTCAAAATAATTTTTTAAAAAGAATATTAAATGGCCTCAGGTTTTTTTGCATTATTTGATGATATCGCTGCATTAATGGACGATGTAGTTGTAATGAGTAAAATTTCTACCAAAAAAACAGCTGGTATTTTGGGTGATGATTTAGCAGTTAATGCTGAAAAAGCCACAGGGTTTCTTGCCTCAAGAGAGTTACCTGTGTTGTGGGCAATTACAAAAGGTTCTGCACTTAACAAATTAATTATATTACCTGTTGCATTTTTATTAAGTGCTTTTGCACCTTGGGGTGTTACATTAGCGTTAATTTTAGGAGGTATTTATTTAGCTTTTGAAGGTTTTGAAAAAATATTTCATTTTTTTGTTCCACATAAAGAGCTTAAAGCTACTGATGAAATCGAATCAGTAATCGTGTTATCTAAAGAAGCGCAAGTTATAGCTGAAAAAAAGAAAATTAAATCTGCAATTTTCACTGATTTTATTTTATCGGTAGAAATTGTAATTATCGCACTTGGTACTGTGCTTGGGAAACCACTTTTGTTTCAAATCTTAGTAGTTTCTATAGTCGCTATAATTGCCACAATAGGTGTTTATGGTATTGTTGCCTTAATAGTTAGAATGGATGATTTTGGTTTGAGGCTGGTAAAGCTCAACAATAATAAAAAGAGTTTTGTTCATATTATAGGAAATCTTTTAATAAATACATTGCCTTGGGTTATAAGAAGTTTATCGGTTATTGGCACCATAGCTTTATTATTAGTTGCCGGCGGAATATTTGTGCATGAAATTGAATTCTTTCATCACTTTTTAGAAAACATTCCTAGTTTTATAAGAGATTTTATAATGGGCTTAGGTGTTGGAGGTTTAGCGTTTTTGTTGGTGAAGACTTTTAAGTTTTTATTTAAAAAGAAGAAATAGAACTCATTTATATTTTCAAATAGAACTCATCTTGACTTTTTATTTTTAATCGAATCCCGATAATTATCGGGAGAGATAAAATTTGTTCAGGTGAAACTATTTTTGAAAGTCATAGCATCGCTACGAATAAGAAAATAGCTGAAATATGAGCGAATTTTAGACGTTTTTTAGGAAATAGAAAAAGTCAAGATGAGTTCATATAATAAAAGGCTAACATTTTAAAATGTCAGCCTTTTATTATGAACAAAACGTTGTACTTTAATTATTAAACCTTAGCGGATTTAACTGTTTTAATAATACGTCCAGCAATTTTATATGGATCAGCATTAGATGCTGGTCTTCTATCTTCTAAATACCCTTTCCATCCTTTGTCTACTGTAAGGATAGGAATACGAATAGATGCGCCACGGTCAGATATTCCA
>TARA_R110002096_G_C14660464_1_pt1 | contig 18810 bp, 14 predicted proteins | sample TARA_R110002096 | Tara Oceans TARA_R110002096 (sample SAMEA4397295) | marine metagenome | biome: Polar Biome; feature: [DCM] deep chlorophyll maximum layer (ENVO:01000326); material: water (ENVO:00002006), including particulate matter (ENVO:01000060) such as... | depth 35 m
AATTAAGCGCAGGTAAAAACTATTTTTATTTTTTTCCACTTTTCTTTTTGGCTTCTTTTTCGTTTTGATACTCGTCTATCGACTTCTTTTTTTCAAATTCGGCGATTAACACCTTTATATCGTCTTTTAGGGCATTTATTTCCACATCTTGCAAGCCATCATAAACAGCTTTAATATTTCCATTATCATCCCTTCCGCTTCGGATATGTCCATCCCAATCTACTAAAATCAAGTTTTGAGAATGTAAAAATCCACCATCTGCAAGTGAGTCTCTCATAGCATTAGCGAAAAACCCTTGAGCTACCTTATAGATTTCTTCTTCCTCCCCTGTAAGGAAATGCCATCTGCCATCTATGGCCTCATATCTTTTTGCATATTCCCTTAAAATTTCTGGCGTATCATATTTAGGATCAACAGAAAAGGAAACGATCTTAAAATGTTCATAGCCCTTAAATCGATTCTGAACCTGTTGAACTTTAAAATTCATCGCTGGGCAAATACTGGGGCAGGTGCTAAAAAAGAAATTTACTAGCAAAATATTATCTCGCAATTCTTGCGAAGAGACTAGGCTGTCTGCCTGGGATGAAAAATTAAAATCAGGAATGGTATAATAGCTAGTATCTGCTTTTAATTCACCATCAATTTCCTTTTCTACCCAAGTTCTAGGACCAACGTATTCCAAAGTGGTAAAGAAAGATTCTTCCTGAGCATAGACCCAGAAAAAATAAAGTAAAAAAGGTAGTATCAGTATAGAAACCAATACTACCTTTTGAAGAATTTTATCTCCCATCTTTTTTATTTCAAAAAGTCACCCATATATCCTCCTTCAGAAAGAATAATAAAGGTGAGGTAAGGAATAAGGATTAACATTGGCAGGGCAATTGTCCACATAAAGTTTTTCTTTTCAAACTTTAAGTGCATAAACTCTGCTACAATATAAAATGCCTTTAATAAGGTTAAAATGATAAAAATCAGATTCAAAATTGAAGTTCCTAAAAACTGCCCAAGTAAAGCTTCAGGCTTAATAATTCCCAAAACAACTTCAACTGTGGTAACTACCAATAAAATGATAAATACTTTCCAAATCCACCATGTTCCTTCTGGACTTTCGTGGTGTTCGCTAGGTAAGTTTGAATGTGCCATTGTATAGTATTAAAAAGTTTTTTAAACGAGATAGAAAAAGGTAAATACAAATACCCAAACTAAATCCACAAAGTGCCAGTATAGACCAACTTTTTCGATCATTTCATAGTGACCTCTTCTTTCGTAGGTACCAATAATCACATTTATGAATATAATAATATTCAATAATACACCTGAGAATACGTGTGTTCCGTGAAAACCTGTTACGAAGAAAAAGAAATCTGCAAATAGCACATGCCCATATTCATTGGAAGTAAGGCTAGCACCTTGAATAACTTCGGCTTTTGACATTAATTCTAGAGCTTCAGATCTTTCCACAGTTTTTTCTGTTTTCCCTGGAGTTCGGATAGTAACATCGTTGTTGGTAGAAAAAGCTTCTCTAACCTCTTCGGTTGTAAAATGATAATGTTCACCATGCACGCCTGGCTTACCTTCAACTAGTTCATGGAGGGTCATAATTTTGCCATCCATATCACTGAGGTACATCACCTCATTATTCTCCAATTGAACAGCACCTTTATCTCCTGAAATGAAGTGATACCACTCCCAAGCCTGAGAACCAAGGAACATAAAACCTCCGATTATGGTAAGGCCCATCCAAAGGACCACCCCTTTTTTGTTCATATGATGCCCGGCATTTACTGCCATCACCATAGTTACAGAACTCAAAATAAGGATGAAAGTCATCAAGGCTACAAATAAAAGGGGAGCATCACCATGCATAAAAGGGAAATGCGTAAACACATTCTCCGCCACTGGCCATGTATCTTCATATTTGAAGCGATAAAGCCCCATTGCTGTTAAAAATCCTGAAAAGGAAAGAGCATCAGATAATAGAAAAAACCACATCATCTGTTTACCGTAACTAACACCAAATGGTTGCTTGTCACCAGCCCAAACACTTCCTTTTTTGTCCAAATTAGCCTCTTTAGCCATTCTTTAAAAATTTTTGCAAGTTTAGCGAATAAATACCAAAAACAGGAACAAAAACAGCCAAAGTAGATCTAAAAAATGCCAGTAAATAGCACTTATATCCAATCCATGGTGATCTGCTGAGCTATATGCCCCGTTTAAAGATCTTAAAAATGTTACTATTAAAACTATAATTCCAGAAATAATATGAAGCCAATGCAGCCCTGCAATTACATAAACCCATGAAACAGCAGTATTTACTCCAACAAAATTCAAATTTCTAAGAACTAAATCTTGAGAACCTAAATATTGAAACCAGGTAAAAAGCAAGCCTAAGGCTAATGTTAGTAATAATGCTACCTGCACATTTTTTGATTGATCTTTTTTTGCAGAGCTTTTGGCCCATGCCATAGTTATGGAGCTTAAAACAATGGCCGCTGTTGACCAATAAAAATGAACTGGAAGTTCGAATATGAGCCATGAATTTTCGGCAAGAAGTGCTGTTCTACTAACAATATACCCGCTAGTAAGCCCTGCGAAAGTCATTATAATACTCGCAATACCCACCCATAATAGGGGTTTTCGAACTTTTCTTTTTTCTTCTATTGATAAGGTTCCCACTACAAAATAAATTTATCTAACACATATATCAATTGAACCACTGGAAGGTAAATAATACTGGCCAACATCAGTTTTCTTGCATCTTTCACCTCTTCAGTTTTAAATAATATCCAGGCTTTTCTGAGTAAAAATAATCCCATAAGGATAATTAAGATCAGAGAAATGGTTCCAATTCCAAAAGCACCTGTAAATGCAAAATACGGTAAAATGGAAACAGGAATAATAAAAATGGTATAAATCAATATTTGAAAACTTGTTCCTCTATCTCTTTTACCAGAAGGCAATAAACTATAACCAGCCTTTTTATAATCATCGTCTGCTACCCAACCAATAGCCCAAAAATGAGTGAATTGCCATAAAAATTGAAGTGCGAATAAAATTCCTGGCTCTATATCAAAATCATTAGTAGCGGCAACCCAACCTAAAAGGGCAGGAATGGCTCCCGGTAATGCTCCTATAAATACCGCTATTGAACCTTTAGCTTTTAATGGAGTATAAACCAATACGTACATAAATAAAGCAAAGGCACCAAAACCAGCAGTAACCATATTAATAGACAGCAGCATCCACATCCCTAAAAAAGCCATTAGTGTGCAGGCAATCATGGCTTCCAGACTTGTTAATCGCCCTGTTGGAAGTGGTCTATTCTTGGTTCTATCCATAAGAATATCCCTATCTCTTTCTATAATTTGATTAAAACCATTTGCCGCTCCAACTACCAAATAACCTCCTAAACACAAATAGAAAATGGTAAGTCCAGAAATAGTTTCAACTCCAAGGAAATAACCAGCCAAGGCAGAATATACCACGCTGAGATTTAATCTTGCTTTGGTAAGTTCCAAGACTGCGCTTAATTTAGCGCCGAATGAGCTGCTGATGGTATTAATAGTTGGCGTTTTTTCCAATACTGCAATTTGGGATGGCAAAGCTACAACCGATTTAATCGACCTCCAAAATAGAATGATTCTATCTTAGCTAACTTTGGGTTTTACAATAAACCATGGGTTTAACAAATCTGATTTATTGTATTCTAAAGGCATTTCCTCTTCGGTTTTATAAATTTCAAAACCCGCTTCTTTTGCTATGCCATGGCCAGCTGCTGTATCCCACTCCATGGTTGGTGCAAATCGTGGATAAATATCTGCTGTGCCCTCTGCAACCATGCAAATTTTTAGGCTACTACCTTTTGAAATAATTTCCAGGTCTGGATATTGCTTTTTATACCCATCAAAATACGACTTGGTTTCTTCGCTCATATGCGAACGACTGCCAACCATAGTAAATGGCCTTTCAAGTTTAATAGGTAGTCTTTGGCCATTTTCTTCAAGCATCTTCAAACTATACTTAGCATCTTGCAAATTATCTTTCACCCTGTAAGATCCAAATCCTTCTAAACCAAAATACAAGGTTTTTAAAACGGGTACATAAATTACCCCCATTATAACTTCAGAATTTTTTACCAAAGCTATGTTTACAGTAAACTCGCCATTTCTTTTTATAAATTCTTTAGTCCCATCAAGGGGGTCTACTATCCATAAATACTCCCAGTTTTTCCTTTCCTCAAAATCTAGGTGCTTACCTTCTTCGCTAAGAATGGGAATTTCGGTTTGGCTGAGTATTTCAACTATGGCATTATGCGCTCTTTTATCGGCCTGTGTTAAAGGTGAACGATCGTTTTTATATTCAACTTCAATAGTATCATTATAAACTTTAATTATTTCCTCTCCACCTTTTAAAGAGGCATTTATAGCCAATTGGAGAAGGTCTTTTAGTTCGGTCTTATTCATAATAAAAAAATAAAACCCGTCAATAAAGATTATTGACGGGTTTAAAAACTTATAAAAAATATTTTACTGTAATCTCAAGTTAAAAGGTAATGTAAACCTAGATCTTACGGGTCTTCCTCTTTGCTTTGCTGGTTGCAAATTGGGTAATTTTTTCACTACCCTAACTGCTTCGTCGTCTAAAAGCTTATCTACACCACGAACCACTTCAATATTGGTAATACTACCATTTTTTTCGATTACAAAATTTACATACACCTTACCAGAAAGCCCCATTTGACGAGCCATTTCTGGGAATTTGAAATTTTTGGTTATGAATTTGGTAATTTCTCTATTAAAGCATGCATTTCTTTCTTCATTGTTTTTGGCATCTTCACAACCTGGAAATACAGGAACCGATTCTACAATGGCAAAGCTCAAAATCTCATCAGACTCTTCTTCTTCAACCTCAATAATTTCAACTTCCTCATTTTCATCAGTTTCGGTAGATTCCATCTCCAATTCCTCCTCTAGTTCCACATCATCCTCAACAACCTCAATAATTTCGGGTGGCGGTGGTGGTGGCGGTGGTGGCGGTGCAATTTCTCGAGTGGTAACTGGAATTATTTCGTCATCGTCTATCATTTCCATTTCTCCCAAGTCGGTTAAAACTGGATCATAGAATTTTAGCTCAATAAAAAAGATTGACGCACCCAAGGCTACTACTAAACCAATAAGAACATATAAAGCTCTATAGTTTTCAAGGTCTGCTTTTGGATTTTTCTTTGGTTCCATAGGAATATCTTTAACTGCCGTAAAGATACACAAATTACATTGTGACTTACAAGCCTAAATATCTCTTAAAATTAAATTTTAACTTAAAAACTAAAATTAATTGGAATGGTCATAGTCATTCTTACTTCCTTTTTCTTTTGGGAAGCTGGAATCCATTTAGGCATAGATTCAATTACTCTTAATGCCTCATTGTTTAATACCTCATGTTCCCCTCTGGCAATTTCTGTGCTCACAATATTTCCCGAGCGACCTACCACGAAGGTTACCCACACCTTCCCACTTAGGCCCATTTGCCTGGCAATACTGGGGAACTTCACCTCACTTCTTATATAGTTTGCCATCCATTCATTTAAACATTCAATTTGCTCATCTCTGGTACCTAAATCCTTGCAGGATTGTGGCATTGCAATTTGCTCTACAACTACAAAGGGTATGGTTTCTATTTCATCCCAATCAATATCCTGCCCGATATCCTCTACACCTTCTTCGCCTTGACCCTCATCCCCTAAATCAATTAAATCCTTTAAATCCAGTTTTGGCTCATTTTTAAAAATATCATCCACCAAGGCAATTTTATCCTTGTTGAATTTAGTTTGAACTTTTGGCTTTTCAGGTGCTGGACGCACTGTTCTCGGTATTTCGAAACTATTATCTTCAATTTGACCGGTGATTAGGCTATCCTTTATTACAATCAATTCTGTTCTCCATTGAAAAGCAACAATGGCCATTATTAAGGCTAGGGATAAACCTGTAAGGAAGAAAAATGGTCTGCGAGTTTCCAACTCTGCTTTTGGACTTTTTTTGGATTTCATAGTATTATAATTTTAGATTAATAAATATGAATTAGTGGTGATGCTTAATTAATTTATTTTGAAAATAACTGGTATTTTCATGGTCATGATTGCTGGCCTACCATCCTTAATTGCAGGAGATATTTTGGGTATTTTAGATACCACCCTTATAGCTTCGGCATCCAATCCTGGGCTCACACCTCTTAAAACTTTGATATAACCCAGCTTTCCTTTTTCCGAAATTTCAAAGGATAGATAAACCTTTCCTTCATTGCGGATAGCCAATTCTCGTTCTGGATACTTCAGATGCGATTTTATTTGCTGAGCTATCCAAACATTGAAGCAATCTATTCTTTGTGTTTTATCGGCCAATTGAGAACATTCAAAGGGAAGTGCAATTTTATCGGCGCCGTATATATCTATTACTTCCGGTTCTTCATCAAAGGGATCGGTATCTATAGGGCTAATAATGCTATCCCCAATGCTGCTTCTTTCTATAAATGGCTCCTCTCCCATTTCCAATTCAAAAATTTCCAGCTCTGGAGAAGGTATTTGATTTGGATTCACTTTAGCTTTAGTAATTGGCTTGGGCTTTGAAAGAGTTAAAGTTGGAGGGATATCTATACTTACAGTTTCGAAACCCACCTCAAGCCGTTCATTTTCATAGTGCTTAATAGCCTCTGTTTTGTATTGAAATACAAAAATTATTAAGAGTAGACTAAAGGCTGCACCTAAGAGAAAAAAGATACTCTTCTTCCCTTCTAAATCTGCATGTGGATTTTTTTTCGAAACCATAATGACGATTTTTTATGTTTAGTATTCAAACTTTTACTCATTTCTAAATAGTCATCCAACTATGAAAATATGAGGCAATACACCTTCATCAGGTTTAATGAAACATAAACCCTTGAAAGATTTGATTAAAACAAAAAAATCGCGCGAAAAGAAAATTAATCGAATAGAAAATTAACAAAAAACATGCCGCTATTCTGAGGCGGATAATAGGAGATTGGAACTAGGCTTTTTTATTTTTTAGAAGTAAAAAAAACAGGCTGGCGCCTAAAAAGTCTGCAATAAAATCATAAACATCTCCAGAGCGGCCCTTAACCACATAGGCCTGCAAAATTTCAATAAGCCCACCAAGGATGGTACAAAAGCCTAGAATTTTTATTCTTAAAAGTTTGCTGATTGAAGATTTACCGAAACGATGCCAGGCCTGAAAAATTAAAAAGTACAGTAGGCCGAAGCTTAGGGCATGTACTATTTTGTCATTGGCATCAAAAACCTTATTGGGAAGATTTTCAGATGGCAATAGCATCATTACACAAACAAAAATACCCCAGGCAATTGCTGGGGTAAATGATATTTTATTTGACAAAATAAATTCTTTTGGGTTTAGGCACCTACAGAATCCTTATATGCCGCTTGGTCCATTAAATCCTCCAATTGAGAGGGATCTGAAAGTTTGATTTTGATCATCCACCCTTCTCCATAAGGATCGGTGTTTACCAATTCAGGTGATGATTCAATTTGGCTATTCATTTCTATAACCTCACCACTTACAGGCATAAAAAGATCAGATACTGTTTTTACCGCTTCAACAGAACCAAAAACCTCCTCAATATCCAACTCCTCTCCTTCGGTTTCTATTTCTACGAATACTATATCTCCTAATTCGCTCTGTGCAAAATCGGTAATACCAACAGTTACAACATCACCATCAATACTTACCCATTCGTGGTCTTTTGTATACTTTAAATTCTCTGGAAAATTCATTGCTTAGAAATATTTCGACAAATGTAATCTTATTTGTTAAAAATAAAACTGCTTATTGTCCAAGATTGAGTCTAAAACTTATTCCAAATTGATGGGTGCTTATAGGGTAAGCATTTGAAGTTCGGAATTTTGATAGGTTCATATCGTAGAACAACTTGGTGTTTACTCTTTTACTTATTCTATAATCTGCAGAAAATTTCAAGTTGGTAACTCTTTGTCCGGCTGTAGCCTGATTTATTTGCTCCACTATCCTTCGAATCACGGTTACATTATCCAAAATAGAAAGATCCAATTTCAATTCTAAATTAGACACAGGATTTGTTTTACGAGAACCTATGCTGATAAATTTCAACTTTACATTTTTAAATATATATCCAGTACTAATAACCCATCCCGAACTTTTTGTCTCGGTAATTTGATTATTAGTTAAACTCAAGGTAAGATTCCTACTCTTCTTGTAATCCAACCTGATAGTGGTGCTATTTCTTAGCTTTAGGTTAATACCAATAAAAGGTGAAAATTGTTCTGCTAATATGATGGCTCCAATTTGATTATTGGCTAGTAAATCTCCATTATTGTTTAGTGGAGCTCTATCAGGGTATTCCTGAATTTGCTGTTCTCTTAGCAAATTGGTGCTTATATTGTTTACAGTGTAAGTAGATCGATAAGAATGTGTAAGCACTAGACTGTTTAAAAACTTTTTAATCCAGGGAATTTTGGCTAATCCATCATAGGTAATCTGCCAATTCGGAATGGGGATATCTCTAAAAATAGCCGTACCGAAGGTATTGATATCGGTACCAGTATAAGCTGCTAAAAATGAAGGGATAAGCACATCTTGCGAAGATTGGCTAAAATATCGATAACCATAATCGGAAGAATCTGGATTACCTATCAAATCTGCTGAATAGTTTCCTTCAAATTCGGGGTTTAAAGCATAATTGTTTGCCAATTGTTTGGATACTATTAATCTATTATCTAAAAATTGAGAATAGGCCTCAGAGTCATAGTTTGGTCCTTCTGTACTTTCAAAGGCCGTTCGCATGGTATAATAACTAATTGTATAATTTGAAGTGGTAAAACTATTTTGGCTGCTAAACTCACCATTATCTCCTAACAAAGGATCGAACCTAAAAAACTCTGTTGTATTTGAAGATGTAGTTTTATTGGCAGTAAGTACTATCCTAAAACTATTGATAGGTTCTGCAGTTAGCCTAAAAGTTAAATTTTCACTTTGAGTATTGGTATACTGATTGTTTAGTGCAGTTGACCTTGTAAGCCAATCATTTTCTGCAGCTACTGGCCGAATATCTGTTTGATCTCCTAAAGTAAAACCAAAACCTGGAGCATTTGTCATGCTATTATCCACTCCTAAAATATTTGCTTCTGGAAGGAAACCCGGCAATAAAGTTCCATCGGTACGGCTATAATTTCCTGTCACATTCTTTATCATCATCAGGGTTTTGGCTGTCTCTTTTAGTGCAACAGCAAAAATTGAAGGTTTTTCTTCCTCTTCTCCCTCATCTTTCTTAGTGGCATTTCTAGCTCTTCCACCAGGTCTAGGTTTCCTTCTAGCACTTAATCTATCATTTTGGTTTAGCTTTTTCAAATATGGAATTTGGTTGTAAAAAGCCAACATATTTAAATTTGTATTCAGCTGAAATTGTGCATTATTCTGAACGGTATTTCCAAAGTTCAAACTATCATCGGCAGGAAGGTTTTGGGAGGTTAAGGAATTTGCCTGCCAATCATAATCTCCGGTATAGGTAGCTGTAACATTCGCAAATGCCATGAAAGGAAGTTTATTAATAGGCACCTGCCAATTAATATTTACCGTTTGATGATAATTTGTAGGCCTACCAAAATTCTCCAAATTTCGCATTATCTCATCCTTCTTTTCCTGCTCGGTAAAAGTAGCTGAATCACTATCTATCAATTCATCAATTCTGGCATTCATCCTTGCCTTAAAGTCAAACCTCAAGCTTTTGGTAAGATCAAACAAAACGCTATACTGCCTATTAAAGGAGAAATTATTATTATAGGTAACAGGCATTGGGAAATTCACTTCACTTTGCAGGTTTCTCATCTGCAATTGATGGGTAGATCTATCCAAAGTTCCAATTATTGTTACATTCTTCGGGTAATAGTAAAAATTAAAATCCCTTATTAAGGACAGATGTTTAGATTGTAGAAATTTCACCTTTTTAAAAGGCTCTACCGGTTTTGGCTGTGGAGCATAGCTATAATTTAAACTACCCACATAACTTTTTCGTGTGTCATTTTTAGTATTGATATCTCTTCTAAAAGTTTCATTAAAAGCATAGCTAGCACTAAAGTTTTCGATATCATATGGACGAATAGGTTTTTTACCAGCATTTCCGGTCCTTTCCTTCCTTACATTGGTAAAGTTCATGGATCTCCTTTTGGTATAATCCTGAGATTTACGTCTTAAATCATCCTTTTCCTCCTGAGTTTCGAGATTGTCAATTGCATCATCAAATTCAATATCTGGATTTAGCGGGCTAAATTGTGGATTGCTCCATTCCTCACTATTACTTACAAACATTGGAATTCTCAAGCCTAAATCTTTTGGGAAAAACATTCCTAACTGAAAACTACTTTGCAGGTCGTAAGCAAAAGTTTGTTCCTTATTCCTTTCTGATACAGATTGATCTATACTACCAAAGCCCACACTGCTTGTTCTACCACTTACCTGAACATTTGCAAAATCTGCCAATTGCGCGGCAACTCTAGCATTTGCAGCCCATCCACCTCTTTGGTCAAATTCTGTAAGTCTTAGCTCATTTACCCATATTTCTGCACATTTTTCTAAACCATCATCACCAACATCGGATATCAACCTTTTCTTAGGATTTCGCACACCAATTAATATGGTTCTTACATTTCCCAAATTTGGTGAACCAACTACCGAAATATTTGCTCTGCCATTGGGTCTAGAAAATCTTTCCGTGTTTGGTGTTCCCGACGATCGGTAGGCAGCATCTCTTTGCAATTTCACCTGTTTAAGAGCATCTAATTCTAAATCAATCTCATTGTCGGCTGGCCAAATTTCACTTGCAGCCGTTGCTCCCCATTCGGTAACAGTTAAAGGGATTTCAAACTCATAATAATTTTGAGCATAGTCTGCTCCAATCCTAATAAACACTGATAAATCACCATCGGCTAGGTTTACTCCATTAATTTCTCCCCCTTCAGCATGGGCAAACATTTTCAACCTTTTATAGGTCCTCATATCGAAATTAATATTTCTAAAAACCGCTCTCGCTGCTCCATCTTTCAAACCACAAACCCTAAGCGAAAGGGCTTGTTCATTCTGCTGTTGTGAGCTAGCTGTCCCGAATAAAATTTGCCTGTCTATTCCAGGTGGTAAAACATAGTTTATAGGAGTTCTAGATCCATTTTGTTCAATGTTTACAGCATTTACTTCAAATTGGGTTTCATTGGGGTCATCTTCAACCAGGGCACCGCCTAATACATCCAGATTAAATCTATATCTCCTCCATTCTCCTCTTATTAATTCCAAACGAGCAAAACGCATTACTACAGGGTTTTCAAAATTTTTCAGGAACATTCTGATAAATCTAATAGAGCGAAAATCGCTTATTGGCCCCACCTTCTTTTCTGGTTCAAAAACAGGAATTTTAAACTGTATCCATCGAGTTCTTAAGGTCTTTTGATTGGGAAGCTGTTGGGTAGAAATGCTATCCCTAATGTCGGTAATATAATTTCTACCAACCTGCCTCAATGCTTCTGGCGTCATGCTTACTTTATACTGATAATAAGCCTCAGTATTACTCAAAGTTTGGTCCCCATTAACATCTTCTATATCTGGATTATTGGTGGCAAATGCCGAAATACCATTTACCTGTGTGGTATTGCTATTTCCTTCCTGATTATTGAAATTTTTATATCGCTGTCTGATATCCGCCCCTGCTTGATCTAGAGCATCACTTCTATAATAACTAAAATTATCATTTGCTGGATCGCCTTGAGCCGTTTGGTAGGCGAGGGAAGTTTGTCCAAAAGCAGTAGCAATTCTCTCCAGATAGGTGGGATTGCCATTAAAGCTATATGCTCTTTCTTGGGCATCATTCAAAAGGTCAAATCCCACATCTTGTGCAGTTCTCACTGTAGCGTCGTTTTCAAAAGCAATTACCGGTGGTCTGGTTTTAGGAGCTAATCCCCAAGCGGTACTATCTAATTTGCTGGCATCTCCATCTACTGGAATTCCATTTTCTATAGCTTGCTTTCCATCTTTTAGAATATCCTCACTTACATTTCCGATATTAAAATAAAGCTCACCCCCTTCAGCATTGGGATCTTCAAGGAAGGGGTCCATAATCCAAAACTGGATAAATTCAATATTTTGCTGCTCAAAATTGGTTGTGGTTAGGTCCCTCATTATTCCTCCCCACCTTGTTTCGGGAGCTAATAAAGCACCCGTAGAACCATCGATACCGGCGGAAATTCCGGGTTCTCCTTCTACATCATAATTGTAAGGACCTTTCTCTTCCGGGTAAAATGCAAGGTCTAATACAGGAATAGTTTTCACCTGGGAGGCATCCAGTTGCAAGTTCGGAAAAACCTCTTCCGACCAAACTTGTCTCGTATAATGTTCTGATTGCAGCTCCGGATTGTTCTTAATATTATCAGGAGTTCTCGCCTCACTTCTATAGAATAATGGATCTACATTATACCAAGCCAACCTCGCTCTATTGTAACCATATTCCAAACCTTTTATGGAAGCTTCGGGAAATAAATCTGGCTGACCTGCTGGGGTACTAGCCATGGTCCAACTTCTCGGGTTTCGAATATCAATACTTGTTTGACTACTTTCGAAATCATCTAAATAGGTCGTTTCTTCACCATCTATTTTTATTCCCCTAGGAGAACCTGGCACTAATTGAGCATATTCACCTTGAATAGTTAAGTTAGAAGGTGCCTTGGTTTCAATAAAAGGGATAGCATCCACATACCTAGTTAAATAGGGTGCATCTTTGGTAAATGTTCCATTCACACCAAAAATCGTATTGGAGATTGGCTCGCTTCCAATGTTTACCTTTTGGGTTAATGGCCTTTCGGTTAGATTTAAAACAGTACCACCAATATTCAAATTTTCATTGAACTTATATTCAGCATTAATTCCCATGAAGGTTTTAGTCTGAAAATTAAAAAGAGAATTGTTTTCAAAATCCACTTTAATTGGAAGACCCGATTGCAGTATACCTTCATTAATAATTTTTACTCTACCTAAATTATAATCCACGGTATAGTCAACATTTTCAATAAGTTGACCACCCCCCGCTGAAACGGTAACGGAACCACGTGGTATATTAAAGGCATTCAAGGAAATTTCACTTCCCGAGGCTGATTTATATTGTCCACGAAGTAAAAATTTATTGAGTTGAGTTTCATTTTGAGCCACAAATCTTGTGGAATCATATAGTTGCTGAAACACATATTTATCCCTCAGCTCATCACTTTCCAACTTACTAGCCAAATGGGATCCAAATGGTTCGAGAACTGGGAAAATAATTCGCCCATTCTGAGGGTTTATGGTAATTGGAGCATTAGTATTTTGATCAAAAACAAAGTCGAAAAATCCATCTGGTTGTGGATCATTATTGGCATTTACCCTGTCCAAATCTAAAACTCTTAATAACAATTGGTCATTTAAATTCCCTTCAGGTAAATAAGGGATTGGCGTTCCACTTTCATCATCCCTATAAAGGATTTCCAATCTAAAATCTTCTTGGTTTACTTGAAAGGCATTTAAGGAATAAATGTTTTTCATCATCAAATCCCACATTGGAATATTGACATTTAGGATGGTGCTCTTCAGCATTTTTAAAACCAGCGTTTGAGGAGTGGCTATACCATCGGTAGAAAACTCCCCAACCTGAAAGGTTTTGCCACCAGCTGTAAACTGAAAGGCCACAGCAACCACTTCATCTTGATTTAAGGCTGAGCTTAAGGAAACATAACCCAATTGTTTATGGTAGGTAAATTCTGTTGGTTTTAATTTTCTGGCATTGGAAAGCTCAATAAATTCTACAGCTTCTTCAAATCCAGCACCATTTAAAACACCATTAACCTGAGAAACATCCCTTATTTGAGGATAGTTCTTTTCCAATACATCTGGGTCTAAAGCATTATTTCTGTTGTCTGGAAATCCTCTATTTGGAAAAAACCGACCAAAAATATCTGGTCCTGGTCGTTGAGCATTCGTATTTCTATAGGCTCTACTATTATTAATTTCTCCCAAATCCTGTAAGGCAACAATATTTCTTGTTTCTTGTGTTTCTTGGCGAGTATTGGTAACCCATACTTCCACCTTTGTAATTTGTACTGGGGAAATAATTAATGGAGGGTTGGATAAAAATTTCTCGTAATTATCACGGAAATAATGAGATAGAAAGAAGTGCTTATTGGCTTCATAATTATCACCCCAAATTTCAAACTCAGTGGTTGTAGCACCTCCCTGAACATTTATGGAGGAGGTTTGACTCCTCTGTTCGGAAAACACACCTGTTACCGTTAATTTACCAAATTGAAATTGTCCTTTTACACCAAATAAACTCTGAGCTCCACTGATTAGGGTACTATTTAAGGGTAGACTAACATTCCCCAGTTCTAATTTTTTAATAATATCATCCTCTTCACCTTCCCACTCCAATTTTGTTTGATTTTCAAAAGCAAAGGTTGCTTCTGTATCATAATTCATCCCTACACTGACCTTTGTTCCAATGTTTCCGGTCACATTCATTTGTATTCTTTGATCGAAATCGAAGTTGAAATTAGATCTATTATTTTCAGGAACAATAGGATTATCGATTTTCTGATAACGTCCACCAAAGCTCAATTCGGCATAACCTTGAGGCCTGATATCTATTACATTGGAACCAAATATTCTTTCAAAGGCTTCACTATTTATTCTAATCTGAGGAATAAGTGAACTTTCAGGATCCCGACCATCTGCTGCTGCAGCTTCTGCACTTTGTGTTTTTTCCTTCCAATAACTATCTACTTGTTTATCTGTAACATATTCAGCATATTCCTCTGCTGTCATTTGTACGGGTGGCCCAATTATCATATTACCAATTTTTTTGGTAACGGTATATTGACCAGTTATTGGGTCGTAGCTTACATTTTCATTGTAATTGGAGGGGTCATTGAGATAGAGTCCACCATTTTTATCTGTAATAGGATAAGGTAAATCACCAGTATCTGGCTCGGTGGTATCATTTGGCAAATAAAGGCTCTCATATGTGGCACCAACAAAATCGGACTTGGAACCAAATGCCGATAGTAGCATGGTGGCCAATACCAAAGCCAAAATTGAAAAATCTCTAAGCCAACCCTTCTTCATTACAATCTTTTCAAAGCCATTTTAATCATATCCTCTAATCCAATATTAGGATTCTCATTTTTTATAGAGAATAATAATTTATCGGTTTGGCGGGTTGGGTAACCCAACACTTCAAGAGCCGTAGAAGCTTGGGGAATAACATTTTCACCAATTTTAGGACTTGAACCCATATCAAGCCCAACATTTGCTACTTTGTCTTTCAAATCCACAATTATCCTTTGAGCTGTTTTGGCACCAATTCCTTTTACCGATTGTAAAACTCCAACGTTCTCTGAAGCAATACAGTCCTGAACCTCTTGGGAGGATAAACTACTTAAAATTACTCTTGCTGTGTTTCCTCCTACTCCTGAAACGGAAATAAGCAGGACGAACATATTCTTCTCCAATTTGGAAATAAAGCCAAATAATGTTTGAGAATCTTCTTTATAGATAGGAAGGGTAAAAAGGCTTACTTCTTCTTTTCCTGAAATACTCGTATAAGTATTAAGGGTAATATTCACAAGATAACCCACTCCACCACAGTCGATTACGGCGTAGGTTGGATTGATTTCAGTTAACTTTCCTCTTAAATGGTGAATCATAGGCTTAGCCTTGGCTTTACTTCAATTTAGCCCTAGCTTAATCGCTAGGCATAAAAAACGTCAAAAATAGACATTTCATATACTTAGGCCTAAAAAAAAACCACGCTAAAGCGTGGTTAATGTTTTAAGGAATAAAATGGTCTATTTAATGACCATCTTTTTTGTTTCTACAAGAACTCCATCAGTCTTTAAAGCATAATAATAAACTCCTTTGGAATATTGAGAAACATTTAATTCAAACTCTCCTTTAGCTCCTTCAATATTTTGCACAAACACTTTGGATCCTAAAAGATTATAAAGTTCAAAAACATTGTTTTGTGATTGGTCCAAAGTATAGCTTACCGTAGTTTTACCGATAGCAGGATTTGGATAAACTGACAATGATTTTTCAATTCTATTCTCGTCAATATCAAAATCAGCTGTTAGGCAATAATTTATTGTGAATATAACACTGTCTGAAGGACTTCCATCTACCCAAAAGACATAGGTTATAGGTCCGCAACCTATTAATTTATCTCCATCTGGGTAAACATGACCTACGAAATTACTAGTATCTGTTGTATTAGCAGGAATAGTAATTGGGTATGGAGATTGGCTTACACTTTCCTGGAAGCATAGGCCCCAGCAAATAGCATTGTTATCTGTAATATTATTATAATTTCCATCAATTCTTCTCACCATTACATCGAGATCAGAACTTGTGGTGTTTTTTATTTGAATATGCCCTTCAATATCTGTACTATTTACATTAGCAATAACATTGGTATCCGCTTTTGTAATAGTAAGGGACTGTGCAAGCCCAAAACAGGGAGCAATTAGAATAAGCGAGAGTATTATTTTTTTCATATTCACCCTGATAGAGATTAATCCCCAAATATATGACTTAATTCAGTGAAATACAAAGGGCATTTTTGGAATTCATGTTTTGTAAGGACCAAAAAAAAGGGTCAAGATAAATCTTGACCCTTTTGTATTAAAAATTTTCAGGTTGAAAATCTTATTCCACGATAAGTTTTTCAATTTTAGAAACACCGTTTACAGTAATTTCTACTAGATAAACTCCGGCATTAAGATCAGCTACATTAATAGCCACCTTATGATTGCCTTCAGTCATTTCACCATTAATTGGTTGAGAAATTAATTTACCAGTAAGATCTGTTAAAGTAAGACTAACATCAGAAGTGTTTGTTAAATCAAATTCAACATTAGTACTAGCAGCAGCAGGATTTGGATAAAGGTTGATAGAAGCAAGAACATCGTTCTCATCTAAACTTACATTCGCACTGTTCACCAACATAATGTCATCAACATATACATTGTTTCCGAATGCACTAATTCCTTTAATTCTAATCATTAATTCAGCGTCTCCATCATAAGAAGAAACATCGATATTAACAGATTTCCAATCAGCAGCTTTTGGGTAAAAATCACCAGTAGAAACTGGAGCCGTAGTTGCTAAATCGCTTCCGTCCTTATACCAAACAGAATTCCAAGTAGCTCCACAGTCATTAGAGACAGAAACATCTAGTCCATCTGCTTCAGCAGCGTACTGAGCATAAGCATAAACAAATCTAATTTCATTATTTGTAGTAGTAGATAAATCTAATTTTTCAAATAATAAATCTACTTCCTCCCCAGCTGGATTGTTATAATTTCTAAATCTATAGCAGTTTGCAGAATTTCCATATCCACCAATATTTCCCCAAGTAATAACCTGAGTATTAATGTTTTGATTAACTACAAAAGCACTAGATCCATTTGGATTAATTTGCAATGCATTAGATGGAGCTGGAGTACCCATAGCCAATCCTTCAAATCCTTCAGTATGGAAAGTTCCAAACGGATTAGGATCTACAGCAATAATTTTAGTGTCTCCGTTTGCATTGTTATTAGAAACAACATCTACATATTTAGATACACCTTGCACAGAAACTGCAAAATTGAAAGAATTCTCTCCTGGAGAAAGGGTAGCATTTGGGAAAGTTACAACTTGAGAACCGTTTGCAGCAATATTAGTAACCCACATAGTTACAGGAGTACCACCATTTAAAGAATAAGATGCTTCAGCACTATCAACTGCAAAAGCCTCATTATTTTGAATAGTAAATTCAGGAGTAACCGTTGCATTACAATATCCAGCAGGTACAGTCATACTTCCAACTGCTTCCATATCAGCTAAAGACATTCCTGGAGGAAGGTTAAACGTGATTGGTCCTTCAACACCAGTAGCAATAGTTTGCTGAGTTTCAGCAATAAAACCAACAACTTCAAGATCAGCTAAAGAAACTGGTACACCATTGATATCATTTGGAATATTCCAAGTATAAGAATAAGAATTAACTACACCTTGAGCAGTAGAAACATCCACACCCCACTGGCCAGTTAATAATTCACGAAGCATGTGATTGTGATTGTAATTACCATTTGGCAATACTTGAGCTGGGTTTGCAGCCATTCCAGTTTGAGGACCTTCAATATTGTTCTGTAATACAGCAACATTTAATTTTGCAGTTGCAGCAGGCGCTACACCAGTAAAATAAGTCTCAACATCAACTGTTAATACTCCAGTACCAAAATCAAGAGTAGCTTCCATTGCCATATTAACATAGGAACCTTCTCCAATTACAATTGCACCAGTTGTGGCCCAAGAACCTCTACTTTGTGCAGTTCCACTCCCCTGTTGATGACCTGTAAACACTCTTCTGTTTATGGTTCCTGCTGGGTAACCAGCTAAACCAGATTGACCATCAATTGCAGCACCCCAAGGAGTTCTGAAATCAGGATCATTTCCATTTGGATTCGCATATCCACCTGCATGAATATTGATAAGAACAACATCGCCAGGATTAGCATCTGCAAACTGCTGTGCCTTTAAGTGTCCATCTGGACAAAACTGACAATAAATACCGGTAAATTCTTCAAGAACCGCGTTTTTGTTTTCTATAGCTGTACTAACTGGCAATTGAGCTAGAGCTACTGTTGAACAGCCAAATAGAAAAGTGGAAAAAAATAAAAATAGTTTTTACCTGCGCTTAATT
>TARA_R110002096_G_scaffold170341_1_pt1 | contig 18805 bp, 18 predicted proteins | sample TARA_R110002096 | Tara Oceans TARA_R110002096 (sample SAMEA4397295) | marine metagenome | biome: Polar Biome; feature: [DCM] deep chlorophyll maximum layer (ENVO:01000326); material: water (ENVO:00002006), including particulate matter (ENVO:01000060) such as... | depth 35 m
ACGCAGACTTGCGCCAGTTTCAAGAGGCCCGTCTCTGTGCGGCGCGCGGGCGTGCTCACAAAGACGGGCTGAGTTGCAACAGGGGTTCGATACGGGATATTACTGGGTCATGCGTCCGGCATGACGGCAGCAATGACCGCGTCGCGTTGTTGCGGACTACTGAAGAGTCGCACCAGGTGCTGGCACAATGGTTGGGTCAACGCATGCATCGCCGGAACGGCAATACGAGTTGCGTTGGATTAAGGTGAGATCGACGGCTGTTGCCGCGGCGCTAGTTCTACGATCCCTTCTAGCGCTGGGTGCTCCGATTGGACGGAGCATGGGTGTCATTGATATACCGCAATGACGACGGTGTAGATGCGAGCAAAGTATCGCTGATTCGGACGACAGGCTAGTGAAAAGGGGGGCGAAAATTGTGCCCCCCTTTTCGGTGGGACTTGGCGCGAAAAGGACGATTTCGCCAGCCGATGAATCTCCGATTTGACGATAAGGCACGCCATTGGATCCCAGCCGAAACGAGGGCTAGCCTGCGGTCAATGACTGTCTCGATAGTTGCCAATTGGTCACGACATTTCATCCCACGGCTGGAGACCGTTGTGTCGGGTAGTGTCGTAAGCTTCGCTTGTATTGCGCGGCATGCCACTTTCGATATCAGCCGGAACCGGCTTTATCGCACTGTCAGGAATTGTTGTGTTGATTGGCGTTGTAATGATGTCGTTCATTCGGCAGCTGCGAAGGGATCACTCCTTACACGATGCGATCATCAACGGCGCAACACAAGGCTCAGGCCGATTTTGATGACAGCATTAGTTGCGAGCTTCGGATTCGTGCCGATGGCGTTCAACGTCGGTAATGTTTGTAATTGCCTAGCTGGAGGCCATGGAGCGTGCATTTGGCGAATAGTCGTGGCTGACGGCTCGCCGCCGTAACCGAAGTGGCAGCGACATGCACCATAGTGCCTTGTTTACGTAATCCGCCCCACGCTTAGGATAGCCCGGAATAACTCGTTTTGAGTCGAAGTTGTGCAAAGTTTTTGTCATCAAGCACCCCGTAGTGCACCATTCCGGCGGTCCGGGCGAAACTTGCCAGGTTCCAAACGTGACAGCAACTCTTACGATGCACTGGATCATCTCGAAGACGGAACCGATCGATTGACGGCGTCGGCGAATAAGAACCAGGGGATTTCACTATCATGACCAAGTCACTAATCGGCACAATTCAGAGACTACCGCCTGACGACTGCGTCACCCTGCAGGAGTTGGATGGCCCAAACGGGAAGCTGCGAGTTAGCCAGCATGGCCAATATCGGTGGTTGCAGTTGGCGGATGCATCGATTCAGTCGCTGGTAGATGTCCGAGCGCCTTCGCGTGCGCTGAGCCCGTCAAGTGTTCTGATGCTGATGGGGTTGGCTTTTACTCAAGGTCGGACGCGTTTGCTGAACCTGGGCCTGGGCGGCGGCGCCATTGAGCGGTGCCTGCGGAAAGACTTTCCGGATTTGGTGGTAGAAAGTGTGGAGGTGGATTCAATGGTCGTCGCGGCGGCAAGGGAGTATTTCATGCTGCCCGACGATCAGATTGTCCACGAGCAGGACGCGGAACAGTTTGTCGCAAACGCATCGGGCCATTTTGATCTGGTGTTGTGCGATCTTTTTTGCGCTAATCAGACAGCCGCGTGTGTTGAGCGCAGCGGTTTCTTTGCTAACATAAAGCGCTGCCTGTCCCCAGGGGGCATTTGCGTGATGAACTTGCTGCACACCGACCAGAACGCCTTGGTCAACACATTGAAAGCAGCCCGAATGCATCTGCCAGCGACCTGGCTTGTAGAAATTAAGGGTCACCAGAATGTCATTGCATACTTGATGCATGAACGCGCTGAGGATGATGCTGAACTACAGCTGGCCTGCAAGCAAGTTGTGCAAACTCTGGATACAGAACCATTGACCTTCGACTGGGAGCTGGTGCCTCTGCCTGATCGCCGGCCCTGAACATCTGGCGCGAAATTAACCGTTACGATATTGGGGCCGAACTGTACAATCATGTCTTGTGGTTCGATACCTGTTAGCAAGTGTAACAGCTTTACTTGGGTGCTTTGATCGCCTCAGCATCGCTTCGATCGAGTCTTTGAAGTTATTGTTATCGAGACTCTATTGACCGCGTCGAGGAACGGCAGAAGCTAGGCCCGCTAAGCCTCTAGGACTCGTTGAGTATTGTCCCACCCCCGGTGCGGTTCAATAAATGTTAAGGGCTATGACGGCCATTTTCTGGCGGCCAGGGGTTCTTTGTCCCACCAGGGAATGCACTCAATGCCTTCTTCTAGAAGGCTAACGACGGATGCGCTGCAGCCTTCCAGCGGCGAGTAGAGCTTCGCCGTTACTTTGTCGACGTCTTCCTGCAGTACCAGACACTCCAATAGCTCAAGTGCCTGCCACCCCTCGCCGTTCCGGAAATTGTTCCTGGCCCCCCAGGTCTCGTCGCCTTGCTCGCAGGGACATACCCCCAATTTTGTGGCATGCTCGAACATCAGGTAGAGGTAATTCTTCTCTGCAGCGCATTGAGTCAACGCCTCACCAAGATTCAGGTCACCTAGCTCGCTGGCTATTACCGGGTTCATCTCTCGTTTTTGCTCCTGAAGCTCCGCCAGTCGAGGCCCCGTCCGTTCTTCAAACTCTTCCAAGGACTCATCGTCACCCATACTCCACGATAACTCGTCGTATTCTTCTTATGCTTCCGGAGTCAAGGCGTCTTTTTCAAAATCCTCACGGAAAACGGTGGTTAGTGGATAGTCGGTTTTTGTCGCATCGTACGACCGAGAATCGATTATTCGCTTGAGCTCCTGTGTCGTACGAACGGCCAACTCGGAAGCACGACGAATGATGCGATCATTCTGCACATGATCAGGCCTAGAGATGGCTAGAACGGGTCGCGACATGGGAATCTACTGAGTTGTTGAGACTCTCACTCGATGCATCATACGTAAGGCACGCACGCCTACAAATCAGGATGACCCGTTAATATGTCCCGCAGCTGCGGGTAGTGCTTGACTTGAATCCTGCATACAGGTTGTAGGCTACACATACCTTATAGGTACAAGTCGCGATAGCGCTGTGCAACGCGATGCATACAGTGTAGTAGTCGAAAAGACAAACAGGACCGCACGTGAATTCATTGGCCACCCTTAGACAACGACAAACTCCGTGGGCGCGGCGCGTCCTCGGGATGTTTGTGGTGGTGTGGCTAAACATGGCACTGCAACCCTGCGCATTGGCGATGGGGGCGGATGATGATCATGACTGCCCTCATTGTCCGCCGTCACACACGCGCCAGCATGACGGTCATGATATGCCGACCGACCCGATGGCAAGTCATGATATGCCGTGTGCGACGGGTGTAGCCGATTGCATTGTGCTTGATGAGGCTAATATCGACGGCCGCACCGGGCAGCTGAAACTCAAAGATACCCCCGCCGATCAACCCATTGTTGTGGTGTCCCTTGCGGGACGTTTTACCGATGTCCAACCGAAGCGAATCAGCGATATACCGGCACCAGATACGCATCCGCCCGATTCCTCTCCACCCCTTAGTGTTCTCTACTGTGTCTATCTGATATAGCGATCTCCTCGCTGTTAGCCGTTTTTTTCTCGGTGATTGTCGAAGGAGATTGTTTTGAACCCGTTTTACGGTGGGCATTCGGCCCACAATAATAAAGTTGACCGCTTACGTGGTCGATACTTATCCGTCTGGCCTATCTTCGCGCTGACGGCGACGCTGATGGTGAGTGTGCCCGCACTGGCACAACAAATGCTCCCACTAACGCTTGCGGAGGCCGAAGATCGCGCACTTGACCAGGAACCTGGACAAGCCGCGTTTTTTGCGCGTGCCGACGCGCTCGAAGAGCAATCGGTCGCCGTCGGACAGCTGCCCGATCCGCAACTGCGCATGGGGTTGGCGAACTTCCCCTTGGAGTCGGGTGGCTTCACGACGGAAGGTATGACTCAAGGTCAGCTGGGTATTCGTCAGGCCTTCCCACCCGGCAAGACCCGCGCGGTCAGCACGCGGCAATTCCAATCACTCGCCGCAGAGATGACCGAAAATGCCGACGCGCGTGGGCGCGATGTACTGACGTCAGTCCGAAACGCCTGGTTAGAAACTTACTATTGGAATCGAGCGCACGCGATCGTCACCGAGTCACGGCCGTTTTTCAGCGATCTGGTCACCGTTACCCGCTCGTTGTATGCCGTGGGCAGCAAAGATCAACAAGACGTGTTGCGGGCAGAGCTCGAGCTTAGCCGGCTTGATGATCGGATCATCGAAATCAACAAGCAACGCGCCCGGGCGAGGGCGGCGCTATCTGAGTGGGTGGGAAGTGCGTCGAGCCGACCCATCGCCGAGAAACTACCGGCGTGGCAGAATGTGCCTCCCCTTGAGGCAATGCGCGCCGACTTGGTTACTCACCCGGCCCTAAAAGCCGCCGACGCTCGCATTGACGCACGGCGCGCCGGCATTGACCTGGCCAAGGAACGTTACAAGCCCGGCTGGGCGCTGGATCTTGGATACGGTTACCGCGACGGCACCTTACCCAGCGGCAGTCCGCGTTCTGACTTTGTCAGCCTCTCAGTCACGGTGGACTTACCTCTTTTCCGAAAAAATCGGCAAGACCGTCGTTTGGCCGCCGCACTCAGCGAACGCCGCGCGGCCACCGAATCCAAGGACGAGTTGCTGCGGCGGCTCGGCAGCCAGCTGGATGCTGAGTATGCACGCTGGCATGACCTTTCGCGCCGTGTCGATCTTTATGAGCGGCTCATCTTGACGCAAGCGAAAGATCAAGCGAACGCGGCACTGGCGGCCTACCAAAGTGAAGCCAGTGACTTTGCCGATGTCATGCGCGGCTTTATCGATGAACTCAACACACGTCTGGATCACATTCGGTTGCAGACGGAGCGAGCACAAAGCTACGCCGTGCTGGCCAACCTCGGAGGCTTACCCCGATGAAAAAAACCATCACATTATCTGCCGCCTTAGTCGCGGTGCTTGTCATCGGTATTTCGCTGGGACGCTGGTGGCCGGTTGCCGGCGAGGGAACGGCTGCAAGTGCGTCCGGCGAGCGCGAAGTGCTCTATTACAAAGCGCCCATGGACCCGAACTACCGTGCCGACAAACCGGGCAAGTCGCCCATGGGGATGGACTTGGTGCCGGTGTATGCCGATGAGGTGGCCGGGGACGATCCCAGCGTGGTCAAAATATCTCCCACCGTGGTGAACAATCTTGGTGTCCGTAGCGCGGCGGTTGAAAGCGGCGTGCTCTCGCGGCGTATAGAAACCGTGGGCTACGTCGGTTACGACGAGGACTCGCTGCATCAAATCAACACCCGCGTCGATGGCTGGATCGAAAAACTCAGCATTAAATCGACGGGCGATCCGGTGAAACGCGGGCAAGTCCTGTTCGAATTGTATTCACCGACTTTGGTGAATGCACAAGAGGAGTATCTTGCGGCGCTCAAAAGCAGTAATACGGCGTTGCACCAAGCTTCGCGTGAACGTCTTGCTGCCCTCGGTGTGACCGCGAGCGAGATCCGGCGCTTGGACAAAGAGCGCACGGCAAAACAGCGCATTCGAATTTACGCGCAAACGGATGGCGTGGTGGCTCACCTTGGCGTACGCGAAGGTGTCTACATCACGCCGTCCACCGAAGTGTTATCAATCGCCAATCTGGACGAAGTGTGGGTGATGGCGGAGGTCTTCGAGCGCCAGTCAGCGTGGGTGAGGCACGGTCAACGGGCCGAGATAGAACTCGACTATTTACCCGGTCAACGGTGGCAGGGCACGGTCGACTACGTGTATCCGGAACTCGATCAGAAAACCCGTACATTGAAAGTGCGGGTGCGTTTCGACAATGAGGCGGATGTGCTGCGACCCAACATGTTCGCACGCGTGACCATTTTCGGCACCGAGACACCGGCGGTAGTACACATCCCGAAGGAGGCGCTGATCCCAGGCGGGGCCGTGAACCGCGTGGTGGTCGCGCTGGAGGAAGGTAAATTCCGCGCCCAACCGGTTGAAATCGGCATCGAGTCGGGTGACCGCATTGAAATCCTGAGTGGGCTAACTGCCGCCGATCGCGTCGTGACGTCCGGGCAGTTCTTGATCGATTCGGAGTCGAACATCGATACGGCCTTGGCGCGTATGGACGAGGGCATGGCGGACGACACGCCGATGATTGCCATGACTAGCGTGATGGTCGCCGCGGTTGTCACTGACATCGATACCGCTGCCCAGAAAGTCACCTTGCAGCACGAGGCGATACCCGAATGGGAATGGCCAGCCATGACAATGAGTTTCGATGTGGCGAAGATGGATCTGTTCGAATCGATCGACGCCGGACAGTCGGTACACGCAACCATCGAGAAACACGGCGACGACCATTATTTGGTCGTGGATATTCAGGCCGCTATGGATACGGATGCCGAGCGCGAGGCATCGCCTCTGGACGAAGCGCCCGCCAGCCATGAAGGCCACACAATGGAGCCTGAACAATGATCGCTGGGCTGATTCGTTGGTCGATAAACAATCGATTTCTGGTGTTGCTCGCCACCGTAATCCTGGTCGTTGGCGGTTTGTATTCGCTCAAGGAAACACCGGTCGACGCGCTGCCGGATCTCTCCGACGTGCAAGTCATCATCAAAACGTCCTTTCCAGGACAAGCCCCACAGGTCATTGAGGACCAGGTGACGTACCCATTGACGACGGCGATGTTGTCGGTGCCGAAAGCCGTCACCGTTCGTGGTTATTCGTTCTTCGGCGACTCTTATGTCTACATCATCTTCGAAGACGGCACCGATCTCTATTGGGCACGCTCGCGGGTACTCGAATACCTGAGCCAAGTCGCCGGGCAATTGCCCGACAACGCCAAACCCGCTCTGGGTCCGGACGCAACCGGTGTGGGTTGGGTTTATGAATACGCTTTGGTCGACCGGACTGGTCAGCACGACTTGTCACAACTGCGCAGTCTGCAAGACTGGTTCTTAAAGTACGAACTGCAAACGGTTCCGGGGGTCGCCGAAGTCGCCACCTTGGGTGGCATGGTTAAGCAGTATCAGGTGGTTGTTGACCCCGATAAGTTGCGTGCGTTTGGCATGACGCTGGCCAAGGTCAAGATGGCCATCCAATCCGGCAATCAGGAAACCGGTGGGTCGGTGGTCGAGATGGGCGAGGCCGAGTACATGGTACGCGCTACCGGTTATCTACAAAGCCTGGACGATCTTTCCGACATTCCCTTGGGAGTGGATGCCAACGGCACACCGATAGTGCTCTCCGACATCGCTGATCTTCGCCTCGGCCCACAGATGCGCCGCGGGATCGCCGAGCTCAACGGCGAAGGCGAAGTGGTCGGCGGCATCGTCATCATGCGCTGGGGAGAGAACGCGTCCAAGACCATCGATGCGGTAAAAGACCGGTTGGCGGAACTTCAACGCAGTCTCCCTGATGGCGTAGAGATCGTCACGACATACGATCGTTCCTCCTTGATCGAGCGCGCCGTTAAGACTCTTCAGGGCAAGCTGTTAGAAGAGTTCTTGGTCGTTGCATTGGTGTGCGCGGTGTTCCTGTTTCACCTACGCTCCTCGGCCGTCGTCATTTTGAGTTTGCCGGTCGGCATTCTGGCCGCCTTCATCGTCATGAAGTTGCAGGGCTTGAACGCCAACATCATGTCCTTGGGTGGCATCGCAATCGCCATTGGTGCGATGGTAGATGCAGCGATCGTCATGATCGAAAACGTCCATAAACACATCGAAAAGGAACCGCTCACGGACGAAAATCGTTGGCGCATCATGGGTGATGCGGCGAGTGAAGTCGGACCGCCGTTGTTTTTCTCATTACTGATTATCACGCTGAGTTTCCTGCCGGTATTTACCCTGGAGGCCCAAGAAGGACGACTGTTTGCGCCATTGGCATTTACAAAGACCTATGCCATGGCTGCGTCAGCCATTTTGTCGATCACCCTGGTGCCGGTACTCATGGGGTATTTCATTCGCGGCAAGGTAACGCCGGAGCATAAGAATCCCATCAACCGGGCGTTGATTGCCGTCTACCAACCGGTCATTCACGGCGTCATACGGTTTCCAAAAACGACACTGGTAGCAGCTGTGTTGATCTTGGTCGTGGGACTGTGGCCGGCGACGCAACTCGGTTCGGAGTTCATGCCGCCGCTGGACGAAGGCGACTTGATGTACATGCCCACAACCTATCCCGGTGTGTCGGTCGATAAGGCGCGCGAGATTCTGCAGCAGACCGACAAGATGATTCGCACGGTCCCGGAAGTGAAAAGTGTGTTCGGAAAAATCGGTCGCGCCGAAACCGCGACGGACCCCGCTCCCCTCACCATGATTGAGACTGTCATTCAATTGAAACCGCATCACGAATGGCGGGAAGGGATGACCGCCGAAGACCTGCGGGCCGAGTTTGATCGTATCGTGAAGTATCCCGGGCTCACCAACGCTTGGGTGATGCCGATCAAAACCCGCATCGACATGCTCGCCACCGGCATCAAAACGCCGGTGGGCATCAAGGTGTCTGGACCCGACCTCACCGTGATTCAACGCATTGGCAAAGACCTGGAGCGGGTACTCGCGAATGTGCCGGGCACCGCGTCCGTGTACTCCGAACGGGTCGCCGGTGGACGCTATGTTGATGTAGACATCGATCGAAAGCGCGCCTCGCGGTATGGCCTGAACATCAACGACGTGCAAGACATTGTGCGTACCGCGATCGGTGGCATGAACGTCACGCAAACCGTTGAAGGCCTGGAACGCTACCCCGTTAACTTGCGCTACCCTCAGCGCGTCAGAAACTCCGTCGAGCAGTTGCGACTACTGCCGATCGTAACGCCACAAGGGGCACGTATCGCTTTGGCCGACGTTGCCGACGTTAAGGTCGTCGATGGTCCCCCTGTTATTAAAAGCGAGAACGCCCGATTGAACGGCTGGAGTTACGTCGACATCACCGGACGCGATCTAGGCTCCTACGTGGCCGAGGCACAACGCACAGTCAATGACCTCGTCGACTTGCCGGCGGGTTATTCACTCGCCTGGTCGGGCCAGTACGAATACATGGTCCGCGCGAAGGAACGGTTGAGCCTGGTCGGACCGGTCACGCTGGCCATTATTATTCTTCTGCTGTTTCTCAATTTTCGTCGCTTTGCGGAAGTCGCGATCATCATGGGCACGTTACCCATGGCCTTGATCGGTGGTTTCTGGCTGTTGTATCTGCTCGGCTATGACCTTTCCGTGGCCGTCGGCGTGGGCTTTATTGCGCTCTCCGGTGTTGCTGTCGAAATCGGCGTGGTGATGCTGGTGTATCTCAACCAAGCCATTCGCCAACACATGGCCGTGGCGGAATCCGAAGGCCGGGCGCTGACAATGGACGACGTACAACAAGCCGTTATCGACGGCGCGGTGTTGCGCGTTCGTCCCATCATGATGACGGTGGCGGCGATTATTGCTGGTTTGCTGCCCATCATGTTGGGCGGCGGCACCGGATCGGAAGTCATGCGGCGCATCGCGGCACCGATGGTCGGTGGCATGGTGAGTGCGACGATTCTCACACTGATTGTCATTCCTGCCTTGTTTTTAATTTGGCGTGGCCGCTCGCTGCACGTCGGAGTCGAGGACGAAATGGGGGCATCCGGTGGTTAGTACTTACTTGACCTGTGCGCTGGACACACCTTTTAACCTGCACGTAAAAGCGAGGTTAGGGTCTATTTTGAACCTTATGTCCATTGATCCAACATCCGGTAAGGAGAAACGAATGAACGCGACACAACAATGGGGCATCGGCGTCTTGTCGTGGCTGATGCTGTTCACTGTGACATCGCCCGCGTTGGCACAAGACAGTAGCAGTCGCATCGCTGACCTTGAGGCGAAAATGACTTCGATGGCGGCGGAACTGGCGGTGCTGAAGGACGAGTTGGCCGCGGCGAAAGCGTCTGGAGAACGCGCCAATCTGGAGGCGATGCAGGTCGATATCAATGCCGCAAAACAGATCGCCGAACGCGCAACCCAGTTGGCGAATGAATGGAAAGACGCCACCTCGGTCACCCACCTATCGGGATACGCTTCAGCGGATTACGTCAGTCCGGAAAACGGCAACGCGGCATTCATCGCAAACTTTAATCCCATGTTTCACTTCTTGCTCGGCGATAGATTGTTGTGGGAAGCCGAGCTCGAAATCGAGGTGGAAGAAAACGGTGACACAGGGATTGGCCTGGAATACTCAACAGTGGACATTTTCCTCAACGACTCCATGACGCTGATGGCGGGCAAGTTCTTAAGTCCGATCGGAAATTTTCGCCAGAACATTCACCCGTCCTGGATCAACAAGCTGCCCTCTGCGCCGCCGGGCTTTGGTCACGATGGTGCCGCACCGATTTCCGAAGTCGGTCTGCAGTTGCGTGGCGTAGCGCCGGTCGGCGATAACAGCCGCTTTACCTACGCCGCGTACATCGGCAATGGGCCGAAGCTCGAAGGCGAAGACGGCGAGATTCACGCCATCGAAGCCGAAGGGTTCGCCGGCGATCCGGATGACGAGAAGGTGTTCGGCGGCCGCCTTGCTTTTTTGCCGATCCCGCGTTTGGAGTTGGCGGTGTCTGCCGCCTTCGGTGATGCCGCGGTCGTTGAAAACGACGGCGCAGATTTCGAAGGCGATCCGACCCGCGATTACAAGGTGCTGGGTTTTGATGCCAGCTACCAGTGGAACAATTTCGATTTCCGTGGCGAGTACATCAAAAGTGAAGTGGACGATCAGGAATTGAGTGTGGCACCCGAAGGAGGCGAGTGGGAAACCTGGTACGCCCAGGGCGCCTACAAATTTGGCCAAGGCAAATGGGAAGGCGTCGTCCGATTCACCGATTTCGATTCGCCGCATCCCGATGATTCTCAGGAACAGTGGGCATTCGGCGTGAACTACCTGATAACCCCGAGCGCTCTGGTCAAGTTTGGCTACGAGATCAATGATGGGCTCGCCGGCGAGATAACGGATGACGATCAGTGGATCGCACAGATCGCTTACGGCTACTGATAGACAAAGGAGTATCACACAATGAACATCAAATCCATTTCGCTGCTATCCGTCGCCGTGATTGCAGTATCTTTGATCCTCGGAGCACTGAGCCTGCAGCAGCCGGCAACGGCCGCCGAGACGAATGCGCCGACGCAGACCGACCCCATGCAATTCGCGCGTGGCGCGAAAGCCTGGGCCGATACCTGTGCGCGCTGCCACAACATGCGCGATGCACGCTCGCTGCGCGATGATCAGTGGCGCGCCGCGATGGCGCACATGCGCATTCGTGCCGGCCTTACCGCTAAAGAATCGGAAGACATTCTCGCCTTCTTACAAGGGAGCAACTGATATGCGTTACGTAAATTTGTTGTGGATTCTGCTCATTAGCTCGGCGGCTTTCGCCGATGGTGATGCGGTGGCTGCCGGTAAAGCGGTGTACTCGCAAACCTGTTTTGCCTGTCATGGCGCCAACGGTAAAGGTGTCATACCGGGTGTAGCGGACTTGACGGACGCCAAAGGGGCGCTGTCGAAATCGGATGAGGAACTCATCAAGAGCATCACCGAGGGATTGCAAACGCCCGGCGCTGCGCTGGCGATGCCGCCATTGGGCGGCAACCCAGCGCTGACTGAGGCCGATGTCAAGGCGGTGCTGGCATACTTGCGCGCCGAATTTGGCCAATAGCACGGATCCACAAAGGGCAGTGGCTGACAACGAAGCAATAACGTACGAGGCGTAAAGTCATGCACGTCAACGAACTGGCGAGGAAGGCAGACGTACCGGATCACGTTGTCCGCTACTACACCCAGGTGGGCCTGCTGAAGCCAACGCGGGACCCCAACAATCGATATCGGGACTACGCCGCGTCGGACGTGTATCGCGTTCGGTTCATTCGGCGCTCGAAGTCGCTGGGCTTCACGTTGCGCGACGTCAAAGCCATTCTGCATGATGCGGATCAGGGCCTGTCGCCCTGCCCGGAGGTGCGCACGCTCATCATGTTACGCGCCAAAGAGAATCACGGTCGATTAAAGGGTCTGCAACGATTGCAGCGCCGCGTCGAGGAGGCTGTCAGAGAATGGGAATCGATGCCGAACCGCACCCCAGATCACGAAAGTTTGTGCCATCTAATCGACGCCATCGGCGAGGCGGACGGGAACTTGACTTGAGCGCACGATACAAGTTGTACGGTGTAGGTGAGTGCTAGGTCAACGTTATTGCACACCATTGTTTTTGAGGATGAGGAAGGCCCGATACGCATGCGACTAGCAATCATAGGAACACGAACCCCGGTAAAAAAAACACCCGCTGGCCGATTCCCCGGTGCCGGGACCACCCCCGAGTGTGCGGCACTGTCTGAAATCGCTTTAGCCGCCCCGCAATACGCAGCGCGAGACGGAGAATCTGATACGGGTAGATTTTCATGAGCCGCACGAACGACTCCTCCGATAAATGCAACGGCGGTGAAGGCAGTGCCGTAGATGTTTCGACAACGAACAACGCGGATCGATCCCGACGCCACTTCCTAGCCGTGGCGACCGCGACGATAGGCACGATCGGTGCGGCGATCGCTGCTTGGCCGTTCATTGCATCATGGCGGCCGAGTGCGAAAGCGCGTGCACTCGGCTCCTCGGTGCAATTTGACGTGAGTCGCCTGGCACCTGGCGAACAAGCGACCGTGGTCTGGCGCGGCCGACCGATCTGGATATTGCGCCGTACACCGGTAATGCTCGAACGCTTGTCACATGAGCACTGGCGAGAGCGACTTCGCGATCCAGATTCTGAAGTAGAGGCACAGCAACCGACTTACACTCAGAACGCTACTCGTTCCCTGGACCCGGAGGTATTCGTGGCCGTGGCGCTGTGCACGCACCTTGGTTGCGTGCCGACGTTTCGGCCCGACCCCGCCGCCGACGATGGCCTAGGGGAGGAATGGATGGGAGGCTACTTCTGCCCGTGCCACGGCTCCAAGTTTGATCTGGCCGGCCGAGTGACAAAGAACGTGCCCGCGCCTACCAATCTGGTGATACCGCCGCATCGCTATCTGCGTGGTGACCAACTCGAGATCGGAGTTGATCATGCCTAGTGCCGTCTTGAATCACCGTACCAATAGGCAAGCCGACAACCCGGGTATCCACGTCACAGCAAGCCAGACACCGATTGAGCACGACGCGGAAGTACTAGATCTGGTGTGCCATACGACAATGCCGTTGCACTCAGCGATCCACCGCTCGCACTGTGGTGAGGACGAATTCTATTTTTGCTCGCTGTTTTGCCAGCATCGGTTCGTCAGCAACCCAACAGCGTATGTGCCGCAGCGCGCCTATTTCGATCAAGCCCAGCACAGAGATAACGATCATGCAGCAGCTTAATCTGAACATCGAGAACATGACCTGCATGCAGTGTGCGAGGCGAATCGAAATCGCCTTGCGTCAGTTGGCCGGTGTTGACAAAGCACACGTGAAGTTCGCGGATCGGACCGCGACTGTTGACTTCGACCCGGAGGTGGTCAGTGTCGGGACGTTGGTGAGCGTTGTGCGCGAGGAAGGCTTTGCGGTCGGTGCTACCCGTACTCGCATGGCCGTCAAGGGTATGCGCTGCGCCTCTTGTGTGACCCAGGTGGAGACGGCGTTGACCCAGACGCCGGGTGTGGTCTCGGCGTCTGTCAATTCAGCCACTGCTGAGGTCGACATCACGTACCGACCGGCGCAGATCGACGTCGACGGCTTGAATCAGGCGGTTGAAGCCAGCGGTTATGCGTTGGCACCGGCCATGGAGGCGACTGAGGACAGTGTCGATCGGCATGCCGCTGCCCAAAACACCGAATACCGCGGGCTAATGAAGAAGTTCTGGTTTGCCGCCATCGTCTCGTTGCCGGTGATGTTTTTCAGCTACCCCGACTTCATTCCTGGCTTGCGTGAATGGATGCCAATGGGCAGCGACAACCGGCGCATTGTCTGGGGCTTGCTCGGACTGATTACTTTGCCGGTGCTGCTGTGGTCCGGTTCGCAGTTCTACACGGGCATGTGGGCGGCACTCAGGCATCGCACCGCCAACATGCACACATTGATTGCCTCAGGCATTACGGCGGCGTTTGTATATTCCGCCGTTGCCGTCGTGTTTCCGCAGTGGTTCCCGACGCAAGCGCTTGCCGAAGCTTTCTGGGATGTCTCCACGGTCGTGGTTGCACTCGTTGTGCTGGGTATGGCGTTGGAGGTTAAGGCGAAAGGTAAAACCTCCGAGGCCATCAAGAAGCTGGTTGGGCTGCAGGCAAAAACGGCGCGCGTCCTGCGTGAGGGTAAGGAAATCGACCTGCCGGTGGAAGAGGTGGTGGCCGGCGACCATGTCGTGGTTCGCCCTGGCGAGAAGGTTCCGGTCGATGGCCGGGTGATTGAAGGTTCCAGCAGCATTGATGAATCCATGATCACCGGCGAATCGATCCCGACCGAAAAACGCGCCGGTGACGAAGTCATCGGTGCCACGCTCAACAAGACCGGCAGCTTTACCTTCGAGGCCACCAAGGTCGGCAAAGACACGGCACTGGCCAGTATCATTCGCATGGTGCAGGACGCGCAAGGTTCGAAGGCGCCGATTCAACGGGTGGTCGATCAGGTAGCTGCCTACTTTGTGCCGACCGTCATGATACTGGGCATTCTCGCGTTCATGGTTTGGTACAACGTGGGTCCTGAGCCGCGCATTGTCTACGCCATCATTGTGCTCGTGACAACGTTGATCATCGCCTGCCCTTGCGCACTGGGCCTTGCGACGCCGACCTCGCTCACCGTCGGTATCGGGAAGGGCGCGGAGCATGGAATTTTGATTCGCTCCGGCGATGCACTGCAGACGGCCAAGCGCATCGATGCCATCGTACTGGATAAGACCGGCACCATCACCAAAGGCGAACCGGCGCTCACCGACGTCGTTGCGGTGGGGGCCACAAGCGAGTCGGAATTGCTTGCCTGGACCGCGGCGCTCGAAAAGGGCTCCGAGCATCCCCTGGGTGAGGCGATCGTGCGCGGTGCCGAAAGCCGCGAATTGACGTTGCCCCCTGCCAGAGACTTTGCCGCAATTCCAGGCCACGGTGTCAGCGGTCAAGTCGCCGGCCACGATCTGCTGCTCGGCAATGTGAAACTGTTGCGTGATCGGGGTATTGATGCAGATGCACTCACGCCCGAATGGGAGCGTCTCGCCGCAGACGGCAAGACGCCTATGTACGTGGCAGTAGACGGCAAAGCCGCTGGGCTGGTCGCCGTTGCCGACACCATCAAGGACGACTCCGCGCCGGCCATCAAAGCCTTACACGATCTGGGTCTGGCGGTTGTGATGATCACCGGGGATAACGCACGCACGGCGGAGGCGATCGCTCGGCAGGTCGGTGTCGATCGGGTGCTGGCCGATGTCTTGCCGCAAGACAAGGCCCACGAAATTCAGAAACTGCAGCTTGAGGGCAAGGTCGTGGCCATGGTCGGCGATGGCATCAACGATGCGCCCGCGCTAGCACAAGCCGACGTCGGCATGGCCATTGGCACCGGCACGGACGTTGCCATCGAGGCCAGCGACGTTACGCTGATTCAGGGCAGTCTGACCGGTGTGGTCACCGCGATGGCCATCTCGCGCGCCACCATGCGCAACGTTTATCAAAACCTGTTTGGTGCCTTCATCTACAACGTATTGGGTGTCCCCGTTGCGATGGGGCTCTTGTATCCGTTCACCGGTTTGCTGCTCTCACCGCTGATTGCAGCGGCGGCGATGGCATTTAGCTCAGTGACGGTCGTCACCAATGCCAATCGACTGCGCTATTTCCAACCCAAAGGAGATGTCCGATGACGCCCGACCGCCTGTTCGTCACGGTGCTGGGCTTTGCACTGATTGTTTTCATCGTGTGGTTTTTCTGGTTGAAGAAATCGAAGGGTACACGTGCATCTATGACAAGCTCCGGCCATCAGGAGGCCATGATTTTGGTCAAGGGCGGTTACACACCGGACGTGGTGATCGTGCAGCACGGCAAACCCGTGCGTCTGAATTTTCGTCGCGAGGAAACGGCAAGTTGCTCGGAGATGGTGCTACTCCCCGCTTTCGAGAAAAGCGCTCAACTGCCCACAGGCGAAACGACTGCGGTCGAATTCGTGCCCACAGAGCCGGGCGAATACGAATTTGCCTGTCAGATGGGCATGTTCCGCGGCAGGTTAATCGTTGAATAAGTACAGAGGGGTTCCGACCCCGAGGAGCAATATTATGAAAATCGCTACGTTTGTCGCCGCGCTGGCGATATTACTGCCCGCAAGTATCAGTTGGGCTCAGGAAACAGACCCGGCGAGCGAAATCGCCGATCAATGGAGCGCCGACCAGGCGTTGCGCGAGCTGCGCCAGGCAAGACTCGATGAGTTGATGAGCACGATAGCCGAAGAGATGCAGGCCATCCGCAGCAGTGAAAACCCGCGCGAGCGTGAGACGTTGATGGCCACGCATCGCGAGAGCATGCGGGAGGCGATGGGCCTGATGCGCGACATGGGTGGCGCACACATGCGCGAGGTCATGGCCGAGCACATGGGTCCTGGCCCGGCGCCGGTCGACGATTCGGGTCGAGCTCTGCATCAGCATAAACGCATGTCGCACGCACAACGGCGTTCGCATATGAGCGACGCCCGACGCCTGGCGGATCTTGAGAATCGAGTCGACATGATGCAAGTCATGCTGGAATCGATGATGGGCGATCACCAGGAAAACTGACGGCGAAGCCCTCAGCGACATCGCAGTTATCTTACAGGAGCAATCGCCATGAGTGATTCGAAACGCAGTTTTTGGTTAACCCCGAACGGCCTGGCGGCAATGGGTCTGATCGGTGGCGTATTGTATTTTCTGCTCACCGAGCATCGAGCCCACTTTATTTACGGCTTGCCGTTTTTGATCCTGTTGCTGTGTCCTGTCATGCACATTTTCATGCATCGCGGCCACGGTGATCACGGCGGGCACAAGCACCGCGACAAGGCGAACCATGAAAGGGAGGATGCGTGATGCACGACAGTGCCTACGGGTTGTGGTCGCTAGTGGTCCTCAACTCAGCGATTTTTATCATATTTGCGTTTAGCTTCACCAAACCGAAGTCGCCGCGTGACTGGCGCAGCCTGGGTGCTTTTTCGGCTTTTGTGGTCGCGCTCTTTACGGAGATGTACGGCTTTCCGCTGACTATCTATCTATTTTCCGGTTGGCTACAGAGCCGATTCCCGGGGACGGATATCTTCAGTCACGAATCCGGGCATTTGTGGAATACGTTGTTCGGCTGGGACATCAATCCGCATTTCGATCCGCTGCACATACTTAGTAACGTCGTTATCTTTGGCGGCTTTATCCTGTTGGCGTCCGCCTGGCGCGTGCTGCACGCCGCTCAGCAAAAGAACGAACTCGCGATCGAGGGTATCTATGCCCGAATACGGCATCCGCAATATGTGGCGTTTGTGATGATCATGTTCGGCTTTTTGCTGCAGTGGCCGACGCTACCGACGCTCGTCATGTTTCCGATCCTGGTGTACGTCTACGTGCGACTGGCGCGTCGAGAAGAACAAATGGCCATCGACGAGTTCGGTGATCGCTACCGCGACTACATGAGAGCGACGCCGGCATTTTTTCCGGAGTGGCGCGATACATCCAACCGGTCTATCGGCCGCTAATATGGTCAGCCCACCGACACTGACGTTTCTGGGTGCAGCGGGCACCGTGACCGGCTCCAAGTATCTTCTGGAAGTGGGCAGTACGCGTGTATTGGTGGATTGCGGGTTGTTTCAAGGTCGGCTGCCATTGCGACAACGCAACCGCCAGCCTTTGCCGCTGGATGCGGCGAGTCTGGATGCTGTAGTGCTCACACACGCACACCTAGATCACAGCGGCTATCTTCCCGTGTTGCGCCAATGCGGCTTTACCGGGCCCGTGTACTGCACTTCCGGTACCGCCGCGCTGGCTCGCATCTTGTTGCCGGATTCCGGGTATTTGCAAGAAGAGGACGCCCGATACGCCAATCGCAAGGGTTTCTCCAAGCACCAGCCGGCGACGCCGTTGTACACGCGGGTTGAAGCGGAGACCTGCCTGGATGCTCTGCGCCCTGTCGGGTTCGGCGAACCGGTGCGATTGGGTGGCAACCTCACGGCCACCTTCCACCCGGGCGGCCATATCCTGGGCGCCGCGTGGATTCAGTTCGAAGCTGCTGGCCGGCGCATCACGTTCAGCGGCGATCTGGGACGAACCAACGATCCGGTCATGAATCCGCCCCGGGCACTGCAGAGAACGGACTATCTCATCGTCGAGTCAACCTACGGTGACCGGCGTCACGCAAGACAAGCACCATTGCAGGCACTGCGGGGCATCGTCAATCAAACGGTGCGACGAAACGGCATTTTGCTGATTCCGTCGTTTGCAGTGGGTCGCGCACAGACGCTGCTGCATCTGCTGGCAACCTCACGCGGCACGGACGCCATACCCGACGTGCCAATTTTCCTAAATAGCCCCATGGCCATCAATGCCACGGACATCTTTTGCGATCACGCCGATGAACACCGACTGTCGCCGGATGAGTGCCAAAACATGTGTGCGGTGGCTGAGTACGTCAACTCAGCGGATGACTCGCGGGCGCTGAACCGGCGAACCGGCCCAATGATCGTGCTGTCCGCAAGCGGCATGGCCACGGGCGGCCGCATACTGCACCACCTAAAGTCGTGGCTCGGTGATGCACGCAACACGGTCCTCTTTACTGGATATCAGGCCGCGGGCAC